>Ga0255782_10001413_pt1 | contig 20771 bp, 18 predicted proteins | sample 101ome_26_FD_179980 | JGI IMG/M metagenome (GOLD analysis project Ga0255782, IMG submission 179980) | Coastal salt marsh microbial communities from the Groves Creek Marsh, Skidaway Island, Georgia - 101408AT metaG (version 2) | ecosystem: Environmental > Aquatic > Marine > Intertidal zone >...
TAACCGAAGCGAATTTTGAAGAAGTAGTAATGAAATCAGATAAGCCTGTATTGGTTGATTTCTGGGCAGAATGGTGTGGTCCTTGCCGCATGGTTGGTCCTGTTGTGGATGAATTGGCAACGGAATACGAGGGCAAAGCAGTCGTTGGTAAGCTTAATGTTGATTCTGACGGTGCTGTAGCTCAGCAGTTCGGTGTGCGTAACATCCCAACGTTGTTGGTCTTCAAAAACGGAGAGATCGTTGATAAGCAAGTAGGTGCGACGAGCAAGCAAGTGCTCGCTGCCAAGCTTGACGGCGCCATGTAAGGCCGCCCGCGACCAAGCATTTTGAACCCCGAGCCGCAGGCTCGGGGTTTTTTGTTGGTAAAAACGAGTTCTCCACTTTCTTTGGAAATTACCGCTAGGGGTGCTCACTTATAAGGGTATTGATTTAACCTCAACCCTTATGAAAACACTTTTCCGCTGCACCCGCCTTCTGTTTTTGGTGCTGCCTTTATGCACCCAGGCCCAATTACGCGATACCTTCCAACACGCTTTTGAGCCGCTGCCGAACACCCTGTTCCAAAGCTCCTTCTTGCACGATCAAAGTGCCTTGTACCAAGTATTTGGAGATTATTATCCGCTCGACTCGTTCGATGGAACAATCCCAAGCCGAATCCTACGGCCCACAGATTTTGAGATCATGTACGAAGACCTCTACATGAGTCAACGGCTGGATTCCAATGGGAACCGTGCAGGAGGCAAACCTGCTTATTTAATGGCATTCGATTCGTTTAACGCTGCTTACCACGCACAATCGGAGAAGGTAGATTGTCCCTTACACCTGTGTTGGATGAGATACAATGAGCTTGATACGTTGGCGCTCCGTTCCGGACGCTTCCTTTTCGAAGAGGGCCAGTGGAAGTTGCCTTCGTCTACGGTTCCCCTAGATTCAGCTCGTAATTACGCAATACACAACAAGAATATACACAACAATGCCTTGGCCTCAGTACTGACCAAGGAGGTATTCTTGGCTGGAGGTAATGTGCTTTCCCATTTTAGTACGGGCACTTCGACGACCATAAAGTTTGTCCTACCTGATACGCTGATCCAACAAAATGTCGGTGGGGTAGATGCCTATTGGGTGGATTTTGACGATGGGAAGGGATTTGTCCAATTGGTCCCTAATCAAACCGTCGCTATTGTATACCATGCTTTGGCTAATGGCGTAGAATGGGCCGAAAAATTCATCCGTATTCGTGCACGCCAAGGATCAATGTGGCGTGAATGTGCCTTTCGGTTACAATTAGTCTTTGCATCACCTAGAGCTGATACGGCCTTTAGTACAGCAGCTTTGCCTCCCTCGAAATGCCTAAATGCGAAACCCACACAACCGGCTTGGATCACTGTAGATTTTGCCGATTCCACCAAGGGGTTCCAAAAACCTGTAGTGGTCGTAGAAGGATTCGAGGGTACCGACCAACCTTTTGGCTATTTGCATTACGAATCCGTATCAACGGGCTATGTGTTTAATAGCAATGGGGATAGAATCTATACACATATGTCGAAGCTCGCATGGCTCATGGATAGTCTTTTGTCGCGAAATCACGATATCGTCTATGTCGATTTTGAAGAATCAAAGCTGGCTGTTGAGGAAAATGCGGAGACATTATTACAGGTGCTGCAGTGGATTCAACAACAAACGCCTGAGCAAGCCACATCCGTGGTTGGTGCGTCCCTTGGGGGACTCATTACTCGCTATGCCTTATTACACGCACAGGAACAAGGCTGTTGTGTTGGCGTAGGCGCATATGCCACGTTCGATTCTCCCCACCGAGGAGCATTTATTCCTGTAGGTATTCAGGCACAGACAGAGCGCTTGGCAGCGTTGTTTCCAGCGGTTAAAGCATTATCCAATCCGTGGGACTATACACTGGCGTCGAAAGCCGCCCATCAAATGCTGGTCTCTCATTATGATCCCGTAGCTAAAGCCTCCTATGAAGCCTTTCAAACAACCATAGCAAATCGACACCCTTCTGGAATGTATTCGTATGGGGTTTGCAATGGCAGTATTGAAGGGCTGTTTTCTGAACCCGAAGATTCTCTGGACCGCTACATTGCCTATGGCTGGGAACGGAATGTTCCAGTGGGGCATCACATCGGCGCGCTTCCCGATACGTTGCAATTTAATCAACAAGGAGTACGCCAAAATATACAAGTAGTCGGGGCGAGAAGTGAAGCCCATACAGGACAGCGGAATTATTTGATGGAGTCCGCGAAATTGAAAAATATTTGGCGAGTTGCCCAGATGAGATGGACCTCAATGAGTGGTGCAGCTTCGGCACAACTGATCTATAGTTTGGGGCATGCCACTAATTTTATTCCTGCGAATGTGGTAAATGCTGCGGTGGAGCGTATACAATTGGTCACCCATCAAAAGCTTCAATCTCTGTATTATGCTTCTTTGCAACATGGACGCCGAGTACCTAAAGCCCAGTATCTTCAAGCCTTTGATCATATTCCAGGCTCGCTGACGGATACTCCTGAGTCGTTCGATTATCCATTTGTTCGGGTATTTAATCAAACGCATTGCTTCATCCCTAGCTTTAGTGCGCTTGACCTTCGTTACGATAGCTTACGCATTGACCAACGGCTTAACGAAATTCCTTTTACATCCTTTTATGCGCCCATTTCCGATGATAAGGATAGCGCCAAGAATCAGATGCATATTGAAACCACTGAAGAGATCATAGAATATATTTTAAGCCAATTTCATTCCATATATGCGTCCTACAATCAGCCCATCACTGGGACTTATAATGACGCAATGCCACTGGGTATGGCGCAACGGTATCAATCTAATTTAAGCGGTGTCCAAATTGCCATTGGTGGGCATTTGAAGCTTGCTTGTCAAGGCCCTGTGGGTAAGTCCAATAGCACAACCCTTGCTGCAGCTGACCAAAAATTAAGTTTTTATGTGGGACCTGGCTGTAAAGGAAGTACACTTGAGGTCTTGGGAAGGTTAGACGTTGGGGACCACCCCGATCGAACGGCGGATCTTTATATCAAGAAGGGGAGTACGCTCGTCCTTTTTGCCAAGAGTAATACTGTGATAGGCCCGGGCAGTAGATTGATTATAGAGGAGGGCGCAAAATTGATCATTCACCCTAAAGCGGAGTTACATCTGAATGGAGGGTCGTTGGTTCAACACGGTATACTCGAAATATTAGCTGGGGCAACCTTTTCTCCGCTCGCATCAGGCACTATAGAATTGCAATCGACCACGGTGTTTGAAGGAAGTGGGGCCATTGCCCTAGCATCACAGGATATCAAAGTGGATGGAGCGGTTCGAGTGCCTTCGCAAATAGCCTATATGCATTGGGCAGATATACATTGTTCGCTGAGTAACCTTGGTACCTTAGAATTAGAGACCAAGGGTGAGTTCAAACATTGTCGCTTTGAACATATTGGGGCCAAACCCTATTTGTCTTTGGTGGCCTTGGGCCCTGAATTACTCTTAGATGAATGTCGGTTCATCAAGGGTATAGCGGGGGTGACCATCGCCGATACAACAAACTGGTCAATGAATCATACCTATTTCAATGGATGTGAGGTTGGACTAAAAGCGTTGTCGACACCTGCATCGTTTGAATCCAACACCTTCGAACATTGTGTAATTGGAGCCCAATTAGAGGCCACAGGTGGTGGTGTAGCAATCAGCAGAAGCAACTTTAAGCATTGTAAGAATGTTGGATTGGCAGTTTCAAATGTCCATCTTAGAATCACTTGTTCGACTTTTCAGTTTAACAAGGTAGGGCTCCGGGTTCAAGAAGGTGCACTAGATATGGCGCGCCACGCGAGCACTACTTGGATCAACAATGATACTGCTGTGTACCTGCGACAGGTAAAAGCTTTAGACCTGGCTCAAGGCCACAACAGGTTTCAAGGGAATGTGGGATATGATCTATATGGGACAATAGATCCAAAGACAGCCATTGCACGGAGCAACGGTATGTTACAACTCGCGGCACCGTACAATGCCTTTAGCTTTAATGGGAGCACAGCGCTTAGACAGCACAGGGATCCTATTTATTTAAAATACAATCCAACACAAAGTATTAGCCCACACTTATGTCCGAGAGATATCGCAAATCCTGAGGATCCCTCTTCATTTTCGAACGCCCACGAGGAATCGCTACGCATAGCCCCTAATCCTAGTAGTTCTGGGGAAGGGATTCTATTTCTGCCATCACCATTTCAAGGCGGGACGGTACGTTTAATTTCTTCTCAAGGTGCGCTGGTCTTGCAGCGGGAGGTCAAGGCAGGAATGAGAACCGTGTTCTTAGAAAGGCCTCTGGTAAAAGGTGCTTATACGGTCCAATTTATTCATGGTGAACAAACACACGCTTTGAAGTGGTTGGTCGTTAACTGATATGTATTGGAACTTCGCTATTTTGCATCTGTAAACGACTGAACTGTGTCCACGATTAAAATGCTTGATTTTCAAAGAATTCATCGTCCTTACCAGGAGGAGCTTTCTGCTGCTTTGGAGCGTGTTATGCACAGTGGTCAATACATTGGGGGACCGGAATCTGCAGCTTTCGAGGCAGATTTGTCCAAGTATCTAGGAGCACAAACCATTGGGGTCGCCAACGGTACAGATGCGCTTCAAATCGCATTAATGACCTTAGGAATTGGGCCTGGCGATGAGGTAATCGTCCCCGCCTTCACTTATGCAGCAAGTGCTGAGGTCATAGGGTTGTTGGGAGCAACAGCCGTTTGGTGTGATGTCGATGAGGCTTCGTTTAATCTTGATCTTGACCAATTACCCAAGCTGTACACCCGACAAACGAAAGCCATCATATTGGTCCATTTGTACGGTCGTTGTGCGGATGTTGCTGCCGTTGAACAGGCATTGCCGGGTGTTGCTATTGTAGAAGATACAGCTCAAGCCTTCGGGGCTCAATGGACCTCAGGCCCCTATGCCGGGAAATATGCCGGTACTGTTGGGGCATTGGGAACCTTTAGTTTTTTCCCTACGAAATCATTGGGGGGAATGGGCGACGGTGGAGCGATATGCAGTCGAAATTCAGACCTTCTTGCACGAGCCAAGCGCATCGCGAGTCACGGCCAATCCAAGAAATACCACCATCAATGCATAGGTGTGAACTCTAGATTAGATCCTATGCAGGCGGCTATATTGGGGGTGAAATTGAAATATTTCAATCAAAGCGTTGAAAGAAAAAAGAGCATAGCGTCCATGTACCTCGATGCGTTAAAGGGAGTGGACGGTTTGACGCTGCCCGAGATAGTGGACGGTCATATCCTTCACCAGTTCACCGTTCGTATCCTGGGCGGTAAAAGAGATGGTCTTCAAGCATTTTTGAAGGAACACGGAATAGACTCTATGGTATATTATCCGATGGGATTGCACCAACAAGAGGCTTATAAACATTGGACTCCAAAGGTGTCTCTACAAGTTTCTGAACGGTTATCACACGAAGTATTGAGTCTACCTGTACATGAGGCCATGGACGAGGGAGAAGTCAAACTCGTAGTAGATTCCATTAAAGCATTTTTATCATGACCGATATCTTCATTCACCCTACCGCAACTGTGGACGAAGGCGCTGCCATTGGCGGTGGCACTAAGATTTGGCATTACAGTCATATCATGCCTCTAGCGAGTATAGGAGAAAGGTGTACTATCGGTCAAAACGTCTTCATTGCGAACAACGTTCGCATCGGAAAAGGCGCCAAGATTCAGAACAACGTGAGTGTATTTGAAGGGGTAGAGCTAGAGGAGGATGTATTCCTAGGTCCTTCTATGGTTTTTACCAATGTAGATGTACCCCGTGCCTTCATTGAACGTAAGAACTATCTCAGCACCAAGGTGGGCAGAGGTGTAAGCATTGGGGCGAATGCCACGATTGTTTGCGGGAATGACCTTGGAGAATATGCTTTTATTGGTGCCGGAGCAGTGATAAACACAGAGGTGGAGCCCTTTGGCTTATACGTCGGTGTACCGGCCAAAAGAATTGGTTGGGTCAGTAAAGCGGGTCGAAGATTGACCTTTGATGCTCAGGGTAAAGCACAATGTCCAGAATTAGGCGATGCCTACGAATTAGTGGATGGAAAAGTACGCGCTGTATCGTGAGTATTCGCATTCTAACCATCGTCGGCGCACGTCCACAGTTCATTAAAAGTGCTCCTGTAAGCCAGGCTTTAAAAAATGCTGGTATTCAAGAGTTTGTGGTGCACACAGGGCAGCATTATGATCCTGAAATGAGTGCCGTGTTTTTCGAAGAACTGGACTTGCCAAAACCTTATGCAGTTTTAGAATGTGGCGGGTTAGAACGGGATGAGATGATTGATAAAATCGTTGCAGATTTACGTCCAATCATTACAGAGGTTGCTCCTCAATATGTTCTGGTGTTCGGTGATACGAATTCAACCTTAGCAGGGGCATTGGCTGCCGTTAAAGAAGGGGTTCCTATCATTCATGTCGAAGCCGGACTTCGTTCCTTTAACGATGAAATGCCTGAAGAATGGAATAGGATTCGAACCGATGAGCTTTCACACATCCTATTTACTCCCTCTGCTGCTGCTGATGAAAATATTGTGGATGAAGGATTTTTATCCCCACATCAACGCGTGGTAAACGTAGGAGATACCATGTTCGATGCGGTTCAGATGTTCTCTCCCTTTGCCCGACATAGCAAGGCAATGGGAGCACTAGAGTGGTTTCAGAAGCCTTTTGCTTTGGCGACCTTGCACCGCATGGAGAACGTGAAGCATCCTGAACGATTGAAGGAACGAATTGCAAGTCTAAATGAATTGCATCTCCAAGGAGTTCCGGTTTGGATGCCCTTGCACCCGTCCACACGAAATGAAGTGGAAAAGGCAGGGGTAGAGATAGCGTTCAAAACCGCACCCCCGGTGGGGTATTTGGAAATGCTTTGGGCCATTCAGCATTGTTCTATCGTGATTACCGATAGTGGTGGTCTTCAGAAGGAGGCCTATTTTTTAGGGAAACATTGCATCACCTTGAGAAATGAAACGGAATGGGTGGAATTAGTGGATATTGGAGCCAATGCGTTACATCCACTGGGTAGTGCCGAACTGTTGAGTGACAAAGTCGGTAGCTTGTTGAACCAACCGCTTCCAACAAAATCACCTTACGGAACAGGTGATGCAGCCCTGCAAATCGCCCAATTCCTAATCGATCAAGGGAGTTAAAAACTCATGGATGTCCTGTAAGCACTGGGCATTCAGGCTGTGTGCCATGGGGTAGGAATGGAAGGTGTATTCATTTAAATGGGAAAGGCCTTCTGCCGTGGCCTGGGCCCAAGTATATGGGATTACCGGGTCCATAGTTCCATGGGTCTGAAAAATAGGAGTTTTCGTTTCCAGAGATTTTAGTGCTTCATGCCATTCGGGTAGGGCATAGCCGCTCATCAAAACGAACCCTTTAGCGCCGAATCCTTGTAATAGAATTTGAAGCGAGGTGATGGCCCCTTGAGAAAATCCACCAATGAACACCTCGTTGTTTTGTACGTACTCTCCTTGCCAAGTCTTCAGGGATTCCAGTACGAGCTGGGCAGCTTCTTCGACAGCCGCACCATCGATCATCTTGGCGCCGTTTTCCCATTCAATAGGATACCAAGCATAACCTCCCATGCCCAGTGAAATAGGGGCTTGAAAGCAAACAATGTTGAGTGTTGGTAAATAGGGTTTAAGACCATAGAGATCTTCTTTGTTGGATCCGTAACCGTGCAGCAATACCAGCGTTGGATGCTTGGGATCAGAGATGTGGTGGATGTAAGAGAGCATTATTGGCGGTAATCGAGAATGTCCCATGTATGGTCCGCAAGCAATCGAATTTGATACATAAACTCATGCGGACAATTGCGCCATTCATGAGGCGCAATCATGCTCAAGACATTCTGATCTTCGTTTTTACGGTACAGGTAATACACATGATTGATTTCTGGCTTGAACCCCATCTGTGCCTTATAAATCTCTTCACTCAATGCTTTACGCTCATGAATCTTACGGGCTTGTTCGGCCAATAATTCAATTTGGGCTTTGATTTGGTCCAGTTGCATGTCGGTCTGCAACTCCATGGCATTGAGGTCAAGGCTTTTGTTTTTTACGGCATCTACCGCTTTGAACGCAGGCGCACTTACGCTAGAGCCATAGGGAAGGATGTTCGCATTTTCGGCGATTTTATCCGGGTCGATAGGGTTGTGGGTACGATTGTCCTTAGCCATGGGTCAAAAATAAAGTATTCCTTCTTTCGCATCCCCATAATGGTCTGCGAGGTTGTTGTGGTAGCGCCAAGCGATATCTAAAGCGAGCAAAGCATCGAATTGGTGCCAATTCTCAATGAATAACCCAGCAATAGGCAATTCAGTTCGTTCGACCAATGTCATAAGACAAGTTGCTATAGCTTCTGTATCGCCTTTATATCCTTGTTCTTGCAGCTGGTATCGTTCTGCACTGAGCTTAGGGTACACTTCAATGGTGGTCGCTTGAATTTCCGAGGCCAATTTCATGGCTCTTGCCGTCAATCCACCTAGAAACATGGGACTCATGGCCTTTGCCTTCCGATCCGCCGCGCGATAATGGAAATCATGGTGGCCTTCAAGTCCTTTGTAAATTCCAGGCAGTGAAAGGGGAGCGTCAATGCCCACGATATCCGCCGGATGCTCACGAAGTATGGACAGGGCAAAGGCATCTGCATCCTGTTTTTTTGAGCTTTGCCGCAGGAGAATCCGCTTCGAAGTTGTATCGAAGATGGCCAGAACTGTGGTACCTGCTAGCTTAGAGCCGTAATCTATGCCTACGACTCTTGCCATGTACCGAAGAGTTCCTCAACCTTTTTAAATCTGTAATCAAATATTTCTTCGAGCTTGGGGCGCACGATAAAAGGATGAGCGATCTTACCTAAAAGCCCCAGGGGTACCTTGTAGTTCACACGGTCGAGCATTTCCACACCGCCGGGTATGGCCTTGAAGTGATGCTCGTGATGCCAGATGGCATATGGACCTACTCGCTGCTCGTCCACAAAATAATTTGGTGCATCCACATAGGTGATTTCTGTGGTCCAATTCATTTTTATCCTGAAAAGAGGACTGACCTTGTAGTTGATGAACAATCCAGGGTACATCTTTTTCGGTACCTCTGAAAGAATGTCGAATCCTAAACCATCAGGGGTGATGGTGGCTAGATTGCTTGGGTTTTGAAAAAAATCCCAGGCTTCTTCAATGGAGATAGGAACTTTTTGAATGCTCTCAATTGTATACATAAAGGAGGTTTGAGTACCCCATTAACGCTACAATACCAAAGAGGTTCGAATGAAATTTTAGATTCGCTTCATTTGTTGCTTGATGTATTTGGTTTGCTCAGCAAGCGCTCCATTTTTATCAAGCTTCTTCACCTCGGTCAAAAGGATTTGTGCCTCCTTTTTACGACGCTTTGTCAATGCGATTCCCGCGAGATTCAGTTTTGCCAATGCTTTGTCTTGGTCCAATCTCAATCCAGTGTTGAGCGCTCTCTTAAGTAAGGTTTCTGCCTTGCCTACTTTGCGCTGGCTCTCAATCATGCCCATGAGCAGATAGTAATATGCCAGCTGACCTTTGATCAGACTTTTCTCTGGATTGCGAATGCCGGCCAATGCTTTTTCAGCCTTGGCAACATCGTTTTTTCTCATGTGCCATAGAGAAAGTAAAATGCGCTCGTTACGGAAATAGGTGAACAATACCAATCCCATAGGGAAGAGCAATGCGATACCATTTCCTATTTCTCCATCAGCAAATTGATAGATTGACCAAGCAAAGATTGCAGCTGTTAGTCCGAGTCGAATGATTTTACTGAACATCTCTATTATTTTTGAGCAACGCAAAGAAACAAAGAAATGGGCACATCGGATTGGAAGAATTGGGATATGGAGGCAAAAAGAGCATTCTATGCGAAGTTGAGTTCGGAATTAACCGATCACAAGCGTCAATTGTTTCAAGATAAGGTCGCTCAGAGAACCCGACATTTCTCTTTGGCCCTAGAGGACATGATGAAATCTCAAAATGCCTCTGCACTGATGCGCACCGCCGATGCCTTCGGAATACACAAGGTGGACGTCTATGATAAGAACGAGCGTTTCAATGTGAGCAGCGGTATTTCAAAAGGGGTAGAGAAGTGGCTAGATGCCAGTTTTTTCAACACTTATAATGAAGGAGGCACGAAGGAATGGGCGGACCAATTAAAGGCCTCGGGACGCAAACTCTACGTCACCGCTCTGGACAAGGGGGCGCTACCCATTGATGCTATTGATCCAGCAGTCCCGGCGACCATATTATTTGGCAATGAGCAGGAGGGGGCATCCCCGTTGATCCAGGAATTGGCCGACGAACGCATTTACATACCCATGCGAGGGTTTGTAGAAAGTTTTAATGTTTCCGTGAGTTGCGGGATTGTACTTCACCATCTCACCTTAGGAATGGAAAAAGCCGGAATTCAGAGAGGATTGACACCCGAGGATGAGTTGGACACGTTGATTAATTGGACCCTTAGAACCATACCGAATCCTCACCGATTTCTTTAATCTAAGCGCAATAAGAACATGCCATCCGTGATCTCCCAATCAATGACTTCCCAACGAATGAGTCGAGCCAGGGTGGAGATGGCTTTCTGACGAGGCATTTGCATCACCTTTGCAGCTTTGCTCGTGGTGACCGTATCGTAATCCTTAAGGTATTGAATGAGTCGTTGTTCTTTTTCTGAGAAGGCTACCGGGCGCTTGCTTTGATCACTCAGCTCTTGTTTCCAGACTTCCACTAACACTGCGCCAGCCACCTTGTTTTCATCGTGGATGCGCACGTAGGCCAGCTTTCCGTCTTTTTCATCCACGCGGTAAGGCTTGTTTTTTCCCTCGGGGATTTCGATTTCCCAAACGCGTTTACCGTCGATATCATGAGCGAACACTTCCAGTTGAACCTCAGGTTCAGTAAAGACGTGTGCTGCACTTTCTAAAAGGTAAATATCGTCTTCATCCTTGACGCCACCGATCACTCCATTGTCTCGAACACCCACCAGGAGGCGACCGCCAGTAGTGTTGGAAAATGCACTTAGCGTTCGCGCTATTTTACGTGCATCTGAAATTTTGTACTTGAAGTCTTGATTTTCATGCTCACCTTCTGCGATGAGTTCATGAATGTTGTTGAAGCTTTGATATTGGTCAAAATCTTTCAACCGAAGGAGTTATTTAGTCACGTAGATGACATCAACCAGGGCTTGAACTTCCGCATTTTTCCCGAACCATTGGGTTTTAAACTCTTCGGTGTACACACGAATGTTCGCAATGGTTACGCTATCGCCGTACTGTTGTCTTGCTTCGAATAGCATCTTATCATAGGTGATTAAACCGTCGTGTAGTACGAGCTCTCGCGTTTTATCTGCGGCGGTAATTTTATCACTGTAAATGACATCTGGATATACCGTTATAGTTCCTAAGTAGGTCCAATTTTGCCCATAAAGCGTATTGGCCGTGTCGTAAAGAGCGCGGTGCGGACTTGCACAAGAAACTAGGAATAAGGTAAAAGTTATGGCTAAAAGTCGCTTCATGTTGGAAATGCTGATTATGTCAAAAATATTGCAAAAAAAGGGCCGCATTTCTGCAGCCCTATAACTTTTTTACAATGACTTCAAACGGGCTTGTAACGCCTTTTCGGAGATTGATATTCCCTTGTCCTTGCAATACTGTTTTACCCTCGAGAGGTCGCCTTGAAACAGTTTAATGGCTTGGTTAATACTGCAAACTTTTCGCATAATGTTTGATATTGTATTAACACTGATGTGAAAATAGGCAAAGTGAGTGAATTATAACAATCTAGTTTTCAACACTTTGTTAATAAGAATGCAGTTTGTAACTATAAAACTGCCGCTTTTATTAACTGTAATTCTTTCTTACATTAGACGTAACCAATTACCAAAAAAACCCAAGCCATGTCTTACGACAAGGACTACGACATCATATACGAGGGTCTATCCTTGCATATCCAGCATATAGATGCCTCAGATCAAGAGGCGTTGAAGAACCTTGCTCGTCGCTTTAATATTAGAACTTACAAAGAAGGAGATCATTTATGGGAGTTGGGCACTAGCCAGGGTCAGCTTCATTTCATTCTTACAGGTGCCTTTGCGGAGTATTTGCAAGAAGGTAGAACACCACATTTACTTAGATTATACTCCAGGAATAGATTTGCCTATTCTGAAGATTTAATTCTGTACTCCTCAAGACCTGCTACGTTTGTGAAATGCTTGGTGGAAGCAAAAGTGGCTTCCATCCCGGCCAAGGTGCTTGAGGAATATTTGATGAATGAGAAATTAGGCGGCATGTTACTCACCAGTCTCATCGAGTTGAGTATGACTGAATATAGAAATACTACCTATGAGATGTTACAGACAAGTGGTATACATCGGATTCATGCTGCGATGGAACAATTTCCTGAAGTATTGGATTTAATACCCAGAAAGGAATTAGCCGATTATCTAGGTATTTCGCGGGCCTCTTTATTTCGCTCGTTAAAACAGATAGAAAATGCCTAAATCTTTCGAGCAGAATATTTTTGACTTCTTCAGAGGCTTGCCGGCCTACACCACGGATATGGAGGAAACCGTACAGGCCATCATTGAGAGCTTTAATACGCCAGTATTGAAGAAGAAGGGAGCTATCCTCACGGAATTGGCCCCGCCAAATAAAGATTTCTGGTTCCTTTGCGATGGATTTTTAAAGGAGATTTACAAGAATCCTTTTCAAAATGAAGACGCACTGTTCAATTTTATTCCTCCTTCCTCAGTCTTCGTAAATGAGGACAGTTTGTTTTATAACAAGCGTCCACAGCACTATTACAAGGCCTATACTGATGTAGTGATCGCTTCGTTGAGCAACGAGAAGTTTCAAGAACTAAAGCACAAATACCCTTCGCTGATAAAACTTTATTTGAGCGGAACGGCAGAAATACAGAAAAACCGTCGCTCCAGATTATTAATGCTTCGTATGTCCAATACTCAAGATAGGATTGATTGGGTACGCGATCAAAGAGACGATTTGTATAAGATCATGGATCGTGTGACATTGGCACAATATATTGGCGTGAGTCGGGCTAGTTTGTATCGAGCTTTTGATAAAACGGGGAAATCGCAATTTTAACACTCTCAGCGTCCCGATGATGCGTATTTTCGGAACTATGAAAGTGCGCCTAATTCTATTGTCTATTATTTCTACGGTAATGCTCCGAGCACAAGTTTCGGATACCACCGTGCTGTTGCCTTCGGTAACGGTCTTGTATGAGGAGGATGAGGCCCGATTATTATGGCGTAGGCTCTCGGAAAATTGGCCCTTGTACGAAAAGCAATCGTACGAAAGCGCTAATATTTATAGTCGTCAATCCACAGCTTCAAATGAAGTCGAGTTTGAACAAGTCTCTAATGTCTACAAGAGTCAAGATTCTTGGTATCAAGAGGTTATTGGGTTTAAAGATTACGATAGACCTACGGCAGATTTTGGGGATAATGTCGAGTTCCAGGCATCCTTTAGTTTTGACGGGGATTATGATTTCAACCAAGGGGCTGATCAGGGTACATTTTCGAAATATCCATATTCAAAATTTGAAAATCTACTTATTAGTCCGCTGAGACGAATGGTCGATGTGGAATATGCTCCATCGCCTATAGTCGGTGTTATGGATCGAAATGCGATCAATCATTATGACTTCCAGATCATTGCAACATGGGAAAGCGACAGTAGCGAACATGCTACCTTATTTTTCACCCCGCGAGCCAATAGAGTAGGATGGACTGGTCAGGTTCAAGTGGATGTGCGGGACGCAAGAATTGTAGAATTTGAGGGGGCCATAGGAGATAAGGAAGTGCTTCAAGATTTTAGTCGCTCCGATCTATTTTTTGTGGAGTATCAAAAGCTTTCTTGGTCTAATGGTGCTGTGAACGTTGAATTTTGGGCATCTGATATCAATGCCTTGCCAGAAATGGTAGATAAGCCAAGAAATTTGGTCGCGGTCATCCCAGATCAACGGTTACAGGGCACAGACTTTTGGGCCCAGTACCGCCCGAAGGATGATAAGCTAGATGCATGGACAGCTCGTCAGGACAGCATCATTCGATACTTGAATTCCGATGAGTATTTGGATAGTGCCGATGCAGTATACAATGAGTTCCATTGGTACGAGCCGCTGGTCAGTGGGGTGGGATATAGAAAACGCAGTACCGGCACAAATTTCTTCTACAGCCCGTTAATAGGGCAATTTAACGCCTTCGGAGTAGGAGGATGGCGCTGGACTCCATTCGCTTATGGCACGAAAAGATTCGAGAACGATGAAATGCTGAGTATTACGGGCCGATTAAACTATGGCCTCACCAATGCAGATACTAAAGGAACGTTGGGAGCGACCTACACGTATGCGCCGCTCAGGAATGCCTCTTGGACGGTGAACATAGGTAATGATTACCAACAGATTACCCAAAGCGTCGATCTTACGGGCCTATTTGCTCGAAGCAACTTTATAGAAAAAACCTTTACAGAAGTTTACCACCGATTCGAGTGGTTTAATGGGTTCTACACTCGTTTAGGTTTTGAATACAGTAAAAGGGAAAGCATTGAAAATCTCGATCTTGGCAATGATATTTTCGGGTCACTAACACCGCCGCAGCCTTTCGAAACATATACCGTAGGGCAGGTGAGTGCTGAAATCCTCATTAGACCATATCAGCGGTATTACTTAAAGGGCAGAAGAAAAATAGTGTTGAGCTCTAAATGGCCAGATTTCAGAGTGGTCTTTAAGCAGGGTATTCCAAATTTGCTCAACTCCGATGTGCGTTACAGTAAATACGAGTTTATTGTAGAAGATTATGTGCCATCGAATCGTCTAGGGTTTAGCCATTACCGTGTGGCATCCGGTGGTTTCTTGAACGACCCATCGACCGTTAGATTTATTGAATACAAATGGTTTAGAGGAGGTGATTACTTCTTGTACACTCATCCACTGTATACCTTCCAGAATCTACCAGAGACCTTTGCTACGCCTGAAGTTTATTTTATGGCCAATGCTACCCATCATTTCGAGGGTTTCGTGTTGAACAGAGTGCCTCTCATTCGAAGGTTAAAGCTCAATGTTGCTATGGGGGCTTCTCTGTTATCTATCCCTTCTCGAAGCCTACTGCACCTCGAAACCTATGTCGGTGCTGAGCGCAAGATGAAACTGTGGGACCAACCAGTGCGGTGGGGAATGTATTACGGTCTATTACCTAATGATATGAATCCTGGGTACCGAATTAAAATTGGGATGGATTTCAAAGACACCTTCTTAGATCGATGGAACTTTTAGTCTCAAAAATGAATAGTAAGAAGATGGTATTGGCGTTTGAATGGGAACAAACGGTTCATATCAACGTTCTTTGAACAAAAGGAGTCCTTATTGTACAGAGCAGCGTATTTTAGGTTTGTAATATGAGATACATTTTAGGTTTTATTAGAGTCATCGGTGTTCTGATCATCATTTTGCTAGGAGTATTGTCTCTCGCATTTACATTCCCTTTTGGCGGACGAATAATCGCACATAATATCTTCATGAGTGTGAGATGGGCTTTGCTTTGGGTGGTTGGTGTTAAGGTTCATGGACCGAAGTTTAAAGAAATTGGCCCTGGTATTATAATGGCCAATCACCGCTCGTATTTGGATGTATTATTCGTTCCTACTTCAGATCTTTTCACCATAGTCGGCAAGGTAGAGGTGCGCTCTTGGCCTCTCATTGGTTGGGCGGCACGCGCACTAGATCCTATATGGGTGAAAAGAGAAAACAAAGAGAGTAGAAACCAAACACGTCAGGATATTGTCAAGGCTATAAAAGATGGGAAGACCATCGTATTGTTCCCGGAAGGTACTTCTGGAGAAGGTCCTTTACTCTTGCCCTTGAAGCCTGCCATGTTCTATGAGGCGGCTAAACACGGTTTCAGTATTTACCAGTGGAGCATTCATTTTGATTCAGCCAAAACGGGTTATCCTCCCGGCATAGGCTTCATCAATCACCTGTGGGCGGTATGTTCTGAACCCAAAATTAACGCCTACGTGACTATTCGTCAAGAGCCTTTGAGTATGGACGACGGGGATGCACTCATTGCGGATGCAAGTCGTTGGTGGAATGATGAATTACGCCGTACTGCTACTGCGTACCCAGCGCGACACTTAGGCTATTGGCCGGATGAAAGAGATTTCTCTCTGGCTACGCGCTTAACGTCCCCTTCGTAAAAGGGAAGGCAAACCTATTCATATATGCGCCAACAGATTTTTCAGAACGGCTCAAAGCAATACGCTGCTTTGGAGGGATGCTGTCGCTGATGCGTTGTGTGAAGGAAATAGCGCCTACTTTTAGGAGTTGGTCTGCTTCGTCCATCACCAGTGTTTGCACCGAAGCGCTATTGAAACCTTCAATATTCAATAATTCATTCAGGCGTTTGGGTGTGGCAATTACTACATCTGCACCGAAATAAATATCTTCTTTCTGTTGTTGGATTTTCGGGCCTTCGTAGGCCGTCCAAACTCTCAAGTCAGTATGTCCGCCCAGATTTTCGAAGAGCTCAAAATAAGCATCGGCAATCTCAGCGGTGGGCACAAGAATCAGGGCACGAGCAACATCTTCGTAGCTCTCTTTCAAGCTGTGAATGATCGTCGCAGCCACCGCGATGCGAAGTTCTTCAGCATTTTCGTGCAGGTGCCAGTGGTTTTGCCCGCTCTTGAGGCTGCTGACCAAAGTGCGTTGTGCCTTGTTGAAGGGCAGGAGTGATGCTGCTTCCAACGCTTCCAATACTTCCTGTTGTAGTTTGAGTTTGGCCATTTGCTCAAGTTTTATGCAAAACTAAGGGCTACTTAACAAATGCGAGGATAATCAGTGGGCGGATTGTAAATTGATGCTTCAAATTTTTGAACATGAAAAATATTTTCGTCGTACTCACACTCATTGTTGCCCTACCCGCAGTAGGTCAGAAATTAACCAAGATTGAACCGGCCTCTTGGTGGCGTGGAATGGAACTCGATACCGTAGAGTTCATGGTTTATGGTAAAGATATTTCCGAGCTACGGGCTGTTGGGAAGGAATTGATGGTCATTGGTACCACGGCATTGGAAAGCCCAAACTATTTGTTTGTAGAAGTTGTCATTCCTGATGATACCCGTATTGGCACACATAAGTTGCTCTTTAAAGATCAAAAAGGTCGCCAGAAGGGAACCTTGGCTATTGAGGTTTTGGAGCGCGAGGAAGGATCTGCAAAACGCAAAGGATTCAGCTCGGCAGATTTTATTTACCTCATCACTCCAGATCGTTTCAGAAATGGCGATCCTTCCAATGACCAGGTAAAAGGTATGTTGGAAGGGCCGAACCGTGAATTTATCGGTGGAAGACACGGCGGTGATTTGGCGGGGATAATAGAGAGCTTGGATTATTTCGAAAAGATGGGCATTTCTAGCCTGTGGTTGAACCCTGTCCTTGAGAACAATATGGAGACCTATAGCTACCACGGGTACGCCATGACGGATTTATACAATGTGGATCCACGCTACGGGACGAATGAGCAATACAAGGAATTGGCTGAGAAGGCTAAGGAAAAAGGTATTGGGATTATTATGGACCAAGTGGCAAACCACATCGGAAGCTTGCACCCGTGGATGAGTGATCTGCCTAGTGAGGACTGGGTGAATCAATGGCCGGAGTTTACGCAGACGAATCACATGAAAGTCAGCAGGTTCGATCCGCACGGAGCCGAAGTCGACCGCAAGCAATTCACAGACGGATGGTTTGTAGAGACCATGCCGGATTTGAATCAGCGCAACGAGAAATTGGCCCGATACCTTATTCAAAATTCCATTTGGTGGGTGGAATATTTAGGACTGCACGGCATTCGAATGGATACCTGGCCTTATCCGGACAAGCAATTCTTGGCGGATTGGACCAAGGCTATACTCGACGAATACCCGAACTTCAACATTGTCGGGGAGGAATGGGTCAGCGATCCATCGTTGATCAGCTATTGGCAGGCAGGAACGGCCAAGATGGACGACTACACCACCTATTTGCCGAGCATCATGGACTTCCCATTGCAAAGTGCCGTGGTTGATGGATTGATGGGCGAGGCGACTTGGCGGAGCAGCATGACCAAGATTTACGAAAGCTTGGCCAATGATTATATGTACGGGGACCTCAACAACATCATGATTTTCCCGGACAACCATGATATGAGCCGCATTTATACTCGTCTTGATGAAGATTTCGACAAGTGGAAAATGGCGATGACCTTGTTCTTTACCACTCGCGGTACCTTGCAGTTTTACTATGGTACAGAAATCTTGATGAACAATCCAGGTACGGAAGATCACGGTGTGATTCGTTCCGATTTTCCTGGCGGTTGGGAAGGAGATGCTGTGAACGCCTTCACGGGTGAAGGATTGACTGCCCAGCAGAAGGAGGCTCAAGAATTTATTCGCACGTTGGCCCATTTGCGTCGTCAATCGTGTGCCTTAAACATGGGTGAAATGCTACATTACATCCCGCTGGGTGAGGTATATGTATACTTTAAGTCTTTTGGGGATGAGCACAAGATGATTGTGTTGAACCGAAATGATGAGGAAGTGGAGCTTGGTTTGGAGCGATTCCAACAAGGTCTTGAAGGCTTTGCCCAGATGAATAATGTGTGGACAGGTGAGGTGGAGGAAATTGGCTCCACTTTAACCCTAGCGCCAATGGGATCGTACATTTTTGACCTCAACTAAATATGCGAGGACTACTATTAAGTCTGGGGATTGCGCTTGTTGCCGCAAGTTGTTCGAACCCGGAGGTGGCGCCCGCCATTGCCCCTGTGGCTTGGGACACTGTTTCTGGGGTTAGTAAGGGGACGTTATTGCGTTTAGATTCAGCGCATGCCACGCCTTGGTTGAGTGCGCGGCCATTAGATATTTGGCTCCCAAGCACTTATAATGGTAAGCGTAAACATGCGGTGCTGTACATGTATGATGCACAGATGCTTTTTGATTCCAAGGTCACTTGGAACCACCAGGAATGGCGGGTGGATGAGATCTTGGACAGCCTTATCGCCAGCAAAGCAATACTGCCTACTATCGTTGTAGGGCTGCACAATGGAGGCATGATGCGCAATTTTGAATATTTTCCTCAAAAGCCGTTCAATGCTCTAAAGAGTACCTTTTCAGATTCTACCATGGCGGATATTGCCATGCGCTATGGATCAGATTCGACCTTTCCAGTGCGAAGCGATCTGTATTTACAATATATGGTGGACGGGGTGAAACCCTTGGTAGATTCAACGTTTGCGGTGTATACCGATAAAGGCGCCACGGCTGTGGCAGGGAGTTCAATGGGAGGTTTAATGAGTATGTATGCCATCGGCGAATATCCGGATGTGTTTGGCACTGCGCTTTGTATGAGCACGCATTGGCCAGGGGGATTCAGTCCAAATGAAGAGATTCCAAATGCTTTCCAAGCGTACGTAGCGGAATACATTCGTCCGGAACGTGTAGGCAAGATTTACTTTGATTACGGAACGGAGACTTTGGACGGTATGTACGAGCCGTTTCAGAATGCTGTGAACCAAGTCTTGTTGGACAATGGGTTTGTTTCAGAAGGGAATTGGACCACGCAGAAGTTTCCTGGTGCGGCACACGATGAGAAAAGTTGGGCCAAGCGATTGCATGTTCCTCTCACATTCGCGTTCGCAAAGCAGCGGTAGGCAAAATTTTTTAGCACAAAAAAAAACACCCCCGGGCGCTCCGCGCCCGGGGGTGTTTGTATTCAAATTTTCGCCGGCGAATTAGAAAGAATCAATGGCGTTGTTTAGCGTAGCGGAAGGACGCATGATGGCCGTTGCCTTGGCGTCGTTCATAAAGTAATACCCGCCGATATCTGCAGGCTTTCCTTGCACAGCGATAAGCTCTTCTACGATGGTGTTTTCGTTGCTGCTCAAGACTTCTGCTAGTGGCGCAAATGTTGCCTTAAGCTCAGCATCATCATTTTGCTGTGCCAATTCCTGTGCCCAGTACATCGCTAAGAAGTAATGAGAGCCACGGTTATCGATACCGCCTAAGCGACGGGTCGGGCTCTTATCATTATCTAAGAACTTCGAGGTTGCGTCGTCCAAAGTACGTGATAGTACTGCCGCTTTGGTGTTGCCGTCTTTTTCTGCAAAATGCTCTAAGCTTACACCAAGTGCTAGGAATTCACCCAAGCTGTCCCAGCGCAAGTAGTTTTCGCCCGTGAGTTGTTCTACGTGCTTTGGTGCAGAACCACCGGCTCCAGTTTCAAACAATCCGCCGCCGTTCATCAACGGAACGATAGATAACATCTTTGCCGAAGTACCTACCTCAAGGATAGGGAAGAGGTCGGTCAAGTAATCGCGCAATACATTACCAGTGACAGAGATGGTATCTAATCCTTGTACAATGCGCTCTAGGCTGAAGGTGGTTGCTTGAATTGGTGCCATAATAAAGATGTCCAATCCTTCGGCATCGTGCTCTGGCAGATACGCTTCCACTTTCTTGATCAATTCGCGATCGTGGGCTCTATTCTCGTCAAGCCAGAATACCGCTGGAGTTTCAGTGGCGCGCGCACGACGAACGGCAAGCCCCACCCAATCCTTGATAGGCGCGTCTTTTACTTGGCACATGCGGAAAATATCACCGGCTTCCACGGCTTGGGTCAACACCGCTTGTCCATCGATC
>Ga0255782_10001414_pt1 | contig 20770 bp, 28 predicted proteins | sample 101ome_26_FD_179980 | JGI IMG/M metagenome (GOLD analysis project Ga0255782, IMG submission 179980) | Coastal salt marsh microbial communities from the Groves Creek Marsh, Skidaway Island, Georgia - 101408AT metaG (version 2) | ecosystem: Environmental > Aquatic > Marine > Intertidal zone >...
CACTTCTATCTTCAACCAAAACCTCTACTATATTCGCACGAGGTTCGTAGTTTTTAATTACTTCTTTTACTGCTCTCTCCATCTGTTGTTTAATGATAGGAGACCAGTTTTCAAATAGATAATAACGAATACTACACCCTATGTCAGACTTAAATGGTCTTTCATAGTAGTCAGTCAATATTAGTGACTTAACAGATTGCCTTACCGCATCCCTATCTGTCTTGCGAGTTGGATTACCCGTGACTGGATGTGGTATAAATGCTAAATCTAAATCACTGAATATTGTGTCTGCCATTAACTATTTTTCTTTTCTTGTATTTCTTGTCTAATAACTTTACAGAGTTTACCTATCTCTGAAAGTGCTTTTCTTGCTCTTGTCCCTGCGGACTTATTACCAGTTTGAAACTTTGCGTTTTCTGTCTGATATGTTTCGAACAAATTTACTATTACATCGTGATTTTCCATCATCAATCTCCATATTAAAAAAATGATATAATCTATTTATATCAATTACAGAAGACATTCTCAGAACCTTGTGATAGTTTATTTCCACAACGGTTATCATAAGTGTCTCCTACTCTACCAACTTTTTTACTGTTGGCATAAACATTTAGTGAACCAGTCACTAATTTAATTGGTGGGTTGTGTGTATTTACATCACCCATTCTATGAATACCTTTATTATTTACAAATACATTCTCAGAACTACCACTAGCAGTATGGTCTACATGACCAGTCGATTTATCACCTTTTCTACTTACTGCTGGCATTAGTAATTATCCGCATAACCAATTGGTTGTGTTACATTAAGAGCAGCAGTTATAAGTCTAGTTTGTGTTCCTTCATAATAAGATACTTTCTTATTATAATCTGCGTGTTTATTTCTGTTTACGGTCAAACCGAGACTTCTCATTTCAGTATCAATTTCTTCAACGGTCGATTTACTAAATTTAATACCAATACTATTTAATGGTGCGTAACAATCTTTAGTGAAGTCAGTACATCTATGTGCTACCAAGTGGGCGAAGATTCTAGCAAGTGATTCATCTTCAACATGTTCCTCTTTATAGAATTTAATATTTTGAAATTTCTTTAAGAATTTGTTTGCTTCAATCTTTGCCTTATTGTCATAAATGTTTGTGGCACTAAAACCATCAATAATTGATTTGACTTCTTCTTTACTTAATAAAACTTTTTTAAGACCAAATAAATTATCTTTACCCCATTTACCACCGTGATTTCTATGACCTAATACTTCATGCGCCAATGTTTGTAATGGGTCGTTTGCGGTAAATGCCATCTGTGTTTTATCTAGATTAGGAATCCACATACCACCCAATCTAGTTTGTGGTGAACCTAAAAAGTCTGTATGTGTTGCTTCATCAGAAATATCTTCAACAGTAATATCTCTTATTTCTGAATTCAAATAGATTTGTGGATTACTCCCTTTAAATACTAAACTCTTTAATACATTATATACTTCTTCACAATTAGCATTCTCAGTTGCTTTTACAATCATCTCTAAGAAATATAATCGTTTTACTAAAGCAGAGTGTTCTTGAGGATAGAAATAATAATATGTGTTTTTTAAATTTCGAGTTCCATCTTTTAACTTTTCGTCAAATTGCATTCTCATCACTTTCATATCTTTTTTAGTGATAACTGGTTCATCAAGTTTATATCTTCTTGCTCTATTAATCAACCATCTTGACAAATAATCAGATTGGTTCAATGGGTCAGTCCCATCTTCTTCGTAGTAACTGGCTACAGTATTTTGTTTTTCTTGTTTATAATAGTTATTAGCAGCAGTCGCCCAAGCGTCTAGTAATTGTTTTGGACTCGTTCTCCAATCTATTTTCTCGAATATTTCATTATAAATTTTCTTTGCCCAATCAAATTGGTCTTCAGGTCGTGTACAAAGAGGTGTGCCAATTGTTCCTTGAACACCATCAACGGATGCCAATGCTAAGGTGACACCACCAACCTCTCGTTTAGTTGCTTCTAAATCTTGTGGGTCTTCGTCTGGATTCAAATCAATACGAGGGGCGATTAATCTCATATTACCTGCTGATACGATGTTTGTCTTACCACCAACGAATGTATTATAATCACCTTGTATATTTAAAGTCGCATCACCATCTATATAAACTTTAACATCACCACTGATATGAACACTTTCATCACCAACAACAACTTTATAATTGTTACTTACTACATGCGTTGATTTAGAACCGTCTGGGTGAACTTCATAATAAGTTCCACTCTTATGATATTCTCTAATTCTTTCAGCACCTTCAGTATCATCGTATTCTTTTATATGACCAGACTCAGTTTCTAAAACTTGATTGTGTGGATATGAAGAATTGAATGATGAGGCAGGTTCCTCGATTAAATCATCTATAGGTGTAACTGCTTTGTTGATACCTCTTGCTAACTGATTAACATCAGATTCATTTGCTTTTTGTGGGTAAACTCCGTTAGGGTCGTTGAAACCTTTTGTAGTATCTGGTAGTGAAGCAGACATACTTGGTATTGTTCCGAGTATCATAGGGTTTTGTGCTTCTTGACCATCAAGGAAGAAACCCATTACCCACGAACCTTCTACAATACCAGTAGGTGATTTACCGATACCACTAATAGAGGCAGAGTCAATACTATTGACTACGGTCGCCCAAGGCAACTCTTCGGTTGGGATTTTATCTTTGTCATCTGTGTGATATCCGAAACAACGCACACGAACTCTACCCATTTTAAGGGGGTCTGTTCGTTGTTCGACAACACCGATAAACCAAGTGAAACCTTGTCCACCTAAAGAGTTATTAAACATTATCTATTTTGAACTGTCTTCTTTGCTTTAGTTACTGCTTTTTTAATTCTACCACCAATCTTTGGTGCTGCTTTTTTCTTTTTCTTAGCAGGTGCAGGTGCTTCTTCTACAATTTCTTGAAGAACTTCTGGTTCTACTGGAGTAGAAACTTCTGGTTCAACAACTTCTTGAATGAATTGTCTTCTGTTACTATTTGGTAAAGGCATTTTATTTCTCCTATTATACTATTGGTGAGTCTTTACAACATTCTAAGACTGTTGTTAGTTTCTCATCGTTCATTGTTTGTCTAACTTTTGTTATCAGATATTCTCCTGATATACTCTTATCAACTTCATACTTAGCATCTTCAATACCACTATTAATATAAAATTGTAAATCAATTAATTGACCAACATTTTTTGTTGAGTCTCCAGCAATAGTAACTTGCATAATATTATTAAATATTTGTTTATTATACGATTGCTTTCTATTCTTTATACTTATATCTTTTTTAGGAATGACCATATTATCACCATTAAAGAATGGGTCTGAGTCCTGACCAAACTTTGTAAGTGATACATTTAATATAGCATCTCCCTCAACTTCTATTGGGTAATAACCACCTTCGAATGTAGTGAACTTGTCGTGTTGATTATTATAATTAAATACCCTTTCTATTTTATTCTTTCTTTGAACATCGATACCAATACTTCTTGATTTAAACATACCACCTTTTACATTTTCTAAAAAGTTATTTTCTTTGAGTAATTTAAAATTTAATATCTTATATTGGTCAGAACCCTCAACATCTTGACCCTCTACCTTAAAGTTTGAAGGATAATATGTGTAAGTCCAATCTATCGCACCATCAGAAATTAGATTAGGTATGTTTCTAAAATTAAAACCATTACTATCTTCATAAAAAATATAATAAGGATAATGGTCATCTGAATCTGCTTTCTTACAAAAGAAGTCTATTGTCTTATCTACAGAATAATTTGGAATAATGTATTTGTGAACTCCAGAAGTTTCATCTATGGTGATAGTTTTATTTAAACCGATACTTTGGTATTCATTTTGTAATTCGGTATTTAAAACATATTCACTCATCAAACTTTCCATCATCTTTGATATCTTATTACCTCGTCCTCTACCATAAGACTTAGAAATCTTTTGTGGGAGTGTTCGATATGCTTCAACACTAATTCCAGAAAGAATATAACCTTCTACACCTTCACCATCTCTTCTTCTACTGGCAACTTCATATACACCAAAGAGATGTCTTTTATAAGGTATTTCAGCATCTTGACTTGGGTCTGTTCTTTCTCTATATGAAATAAGAATATTTTCAATACCCCTAAAACCATCAGGAACATCATCATCTGGACTACCTTTTATTTGTGAACCAATATTCATAGCATCTGATACGATGATATCACATTCTATATATTTTTTGAAAATGGATTGATAGATATTGACTTCAAGAAACATTTCTTGAATATTATGAATTGAACCATCACCACCAATTAAAGTGATTTGTTCAATATCAACATCACCTGAAAAATTATAATCTGCCATAATTAGACACCATTTTTAAGAATAACTTTTACCTCATTTTGAAGTGCTTTTAGATATTGTTTATCTAATATCTTAATTCTTCTTTTCTTGTCATTCTGTTCTAACTCATATGTATATTTGTCTACTGATTCTCTACTAGCAGGTGCTAATGAACTATATGTTGTTTGGTCTACAACCAAATATCTTCTACCAATTCGTGTGCCATCGTTCTTTACAAAGGCGTCACTAATAATCTGTCTGTATTCGTGAACCTCTGCTTTTGCTTCTGGAACACTACCATACTTACCTTTAATATAATTATCAAAATCTTGATGGAAAAGTGGCCAATCAAATACTGGGTCAATGATATCATTGAAATGTAAAACAATCCATGCTAATGCTGAACTACCATAAAATCTTTCAGCAAGAGTATCTGGTCTATCTCCAGATTGAATTACATAACTAGAATATACATTAACTCTATCTTTAACATTTGAACGAATCTTAAATCTTCTTAACAGATTTGTTAACTGAACTGTTTGACCTTCGTTAGTTAAATCATGTGGTGTCTTTGGAAAGTATGAAAAATAATTACTCATTATGCCCCTCCATAACCTTTTGTTGGGTCGTTAACTATTACATTGTTTTCTTCTGGAGAAGTTATAATTCCAACACCACTAGGTGGTGGAACTTCATAAGGAGATTCAGCAATACTTTCTTTACTGAGTAATTCTGTTTCTTGGAAATTCATACTGATTTCAATTGATACTGGTGCGTTTGTATCTTCAAAAAACACTGGCATATTCTCACCATTATAATTTACATTAAATGATTTTAAAACACAACGACCGAATGTAAACATATGGTTCTTCACCGACTCGGCAAACTCAATCTCAAACTCTTCTGGATATTCATAAGCAAAACCTGCGAACTTACCACCCGCACTAGGTAACATAGCATATTGAAAAGTATTTGTAATTTCTTTAATTAAAGCAGACTCTTGTGGATTTCTTGCTACAAACTTATAGGTAAAATTAAATTCTCTGAAGTTTACATTATCAAATAGAACCGCAGTGTGTGGATTGATAGCAATACCTTCTGCTAAACCGATTCCTGCTGCTGCCTTACCAGCAGAAGCTGCTCCTGCTAAAGCGCCTAAGAAACCACCACCCTTAGAAGCAAGTTTACCAAGAACACCAACACTTATTAAAGAAGAAATTGGGTTAGAACCTACACCTACATTTTTACCACCTGCTTGATTACCAGAAATAACATCTTCATTATCTGCTGAAGCACCACCAACTTTCTTTTTAGCAAAACCCATTTCAAAGGCATCACCAATCATACCCAAACCTTTCGTAACATCGTCTATCCCCAAATTCAATCTACCTGCTGCCATAGCACCAATTGCTTGTAAGTTTTCGGTATTATAAGCAACACCTCGTTGGTCGTTTATAGAACTTGGTAATGGTAACACTATTGTTTTAAATGCTCTTTTTGTAACAACATCAAGTCTACTTGGTCTTCTTCTATCCATTACATGGAACATAATATAATGGTCATCATCTAAATCGGTAGGGAATATAACTGGGGCATGAACTTTACCTTTACCTTCTACATTGGCTCCAAACCTAGCAGAATTCATTTGGTCAAAAGTTGGTCTTTGACCTTTCTTTAATAACTGATTAAAATTACCAGAGATTGACCTTAAACCATTTGAATCGAAGTTTCCTCTTAAACCACTGGGTAGTTGAGAGTTTACTAATTGAGATAATGCTTCACCTTTGAGTTGTTTTAGATTGATTGGCATAGTGATAAATATAATTGTTTCTATGTATTTATAACAAATTGAATGAAGTTTTATCAAGGAAAGTTTAAACCCCAAAATCCTAAGAAGTATAGAGGTGACCCAACGAAGATAGTTTACCGTTCTTCGTGGGAGTTATCGTTTATGTCATACCTCGACAAAAGTCCTGATGTTGTATGGTGGGCAAGTGAAGAAATGAACATACCATATGTGTCACCGATAGACGGTAAACGACATAGATACTTTCCAGATATGATATTTCAAAACAAGAAAGGTAAAACTTTTATGGTTGAAATAAAACCACACGCACAAACCAGAGAACCTCAAAAGAAAAGTCGTATTACTAAAAAGTATTTGAACGAAGTAAAGACTTGGGGTATCAATCAAGCAAAATGGAAATCTGCCCTTGCCTATTGTAAAAAGAGAGATTGGGAATTTAAACTCATTACTGAAGCAGACTTATTTGGTAAACGAGTATAAATAGAAGATGGCAACAGTATTTGACGACTTATTAACACGAGGTATTCGTTCGGGACAAGTCCCTGCGAGAACAGACGATGCTCGTGATTGGTTTAGAGGTAAGGCACAGAAGATTGGTAGAACTAGAGTAACACCAGAAAAACTTCTTGCTGATAGTCAAAGGGCAAAGAGTGGACCTCAAGTTGGTTCGATGTATCATTACATTTACGACCCTAAACACAAAAAGACCTTGCCATACTGGGATACATTCCCACTGATTTTTATGGTCGGACCTGCTGAAGGTGGGTTCTATGGTATTAACTTACATTATCTACCACCGACCCTAAGAGCAAAGTTAATGGATAATTTGTATAGTATTACAAATAATAAGAAGTATGATGATTCAACTAAACTTGCTTTATCATATGGTGTATTAAAAGGTGCGAGTAAATACAAATATTTTAAACCGACATTCAAACATTATTTGTCTGAGCATGTTAGGTCTAAGTTTATTTACATCAATCCAGCAGAGTGGGATATTGCTTTATTTTTACCAACACAGAGATTTAAGATGGCAAACTCACAGAAAGTTTATTCAGATTCAAGGAGCATGATATAATGGGATTCAATGTAAACGCATTAACATCTTCAATTAATCAGACTGGTGTTGCTCAAGCATCTCACTTTGATATTTTAATATCATACGATGGTGGTGAGAAAGCAAGACATTTAAGTATGAGAGCAGACACGGTTAACATTCCAGGAAGAACTATCTCAACACTAGAACATAGATTTACAAACTACGGACCACTTCAAAAGATTCCTTATTCACAAGTTTATGGTGATTTAAACTTATCATTTCTTATGTCTGAGGATTTAAGAGAAAAAGATTATTTCGAAAGATGGCATGATAATATGGTGAACACTGGGGCATATGATACAAGTGGTAATGGTAGATACTCACAGTTTAATACAAAGTATTATGAAGATTATGTGGGAACGATAGAAATTAGACAATATGGACCAGACGGTGATATAAGAACAATTCATAAGATAAACGATGCTTATCCAGTTTTAATTGGTGAGGTTGGTATGGATTGGGGTTCTGGTGATTTGATGAAACTACAAGTAACTTTTGCTTTTAAGAATTACCAATTTATCACAGTAGATAATAGTAATCAAGCAGGACTTGGTGTAGGTTTCTCATTTAATTTGGGTAAAGGTGGTAATTTACAAGCAGGACTTAGAGTTCCTGGATTGGGTAATATTAGTTTGAAGAAACCACCATTGGGTGCGATTGTAGCTGCAAGCCCACAGTTAATTAATAATGTAAGTAAAAATTTAGGTGGTGTTATTAATTCAGGAAAGAATGCTATAGCAAAGTTTTTATAATTTTATATAATAGGAGTATATAATGAGTTTACCGAAGTTGGCAATACCGACATTTGTCACTAAAATTCCTTCGACTGGTCAGGAAGTAGAATATAGACCATTCTTAGTAAAAGAAGAGAAGGTTTTATTAATGGCACTTGATGGTAGAGACGAAAAAGAAATGGCAAGAGCAACATTAAATATTATTGACTCTTGTGTAATAACTGACATTGACAGTAGTAAGTTAGCAACCTTTGATGTAGAACATTTGTTCTTACAGATAAGAGGTAAGTCGGTTGGTGAGATTATTAATATGAAAGTTAATCATGGTGAAGACTCTGAGTGTAAGCATGTAACAAGTCTTCAGATTAACTTAGAAGAAGTAACCGTTGATAAAGAAGTGAGTGACGGTAAGATAATGCTAGATGATAATATTGGTGTTAAAATGAGATACCCTTCATTAAATGAGGTATCAACTTTCGATACTGATGATATTGAGATGGAAATAATAAATAATTGTATTGAATATGTTTATGATAAAGATTCTGTATATAATGAGTTTACCAAAGAAGAGATGTTTGAATGGTTAGGTAATTTAAAACAGAATCAATATGAAAAAATAACAGAGTTTTTAAGTGAGATGCCTAGACTTTCATATGAATTAAAATGGAAGTGTGAAGGGTGTGGTAAAGACGATTCAGTAACATTGGAGGGACTGAGTAGTTTTTTTACTTAGCACTCATGCATGAATCGTTAGCGAATTTGTATGAGTTGAACTTCGCATTGTTGCAACATCACAAATACTCTTTATCAGAATTAGAAGATATGATTCCTTGGGAAAGGGAAGTATATGTAAACTTCTTAACAGAACATTTAGAAGAAGAGGCAGAACGACAAAGAAATGGCTGAAGAATATAACAAAGATATTATAGATTCTCAAAAAGACAATAGAGAAAGATTACAAAAGTCTATGAGAGATGGATTGCTTAATGTTAAGAAATCTGTCGATTCTATGCACGCAACTTTCAATAAGTCTTTAAAGGTTCAAGAAAAACAATTAAAACAAGCAGAAAGAGATGCTGCTTTCGCAAGAGAAACTCTACAAGAACAACAAAGAAAAGCAAAGTCTTCTGAGAAACAAGCATTCTTCAAAAATAAAGGTAAAGAAGGTTTTCTTGCCAAACTTTCTAGTATGGGTATTCTCGATGCTGCTTCACTTGCCAATCAAAATAAGAATATGGGAAATAATGGTGTTGGTAATGTTTTGGGAAATAATGGTGTTGGAAATACTTTTGGAACTGGTAGCACTATGGGTGATATGGCTACAACATATGCAGGTTGGAAAGGTTTTAAAGGTATTAAGAATTTTATAAAAGGTAATAAACCTAATAACTTTGGTGCAAGGAGTAAATTATCTGGTATTCCTAAAGCAAATATGTCTTCACTAGCAACCCCTAAAGGTCCTAATGCTATGCAATCAGTTTTAGGTAAATCATCTAAACCTCTTGCGATGCAAACATTAAAGAGTGGTCTTAAAGGGGCGTTTAGATTTGTTCCAGGATTAGGTTGGGCATACATGGCTTATGAAGTTTTCGATTTTATGCAAGAGTCTGCTGAAAAAAGAAAACAAAATAAAGAAGAACAAGAAAAATTAAGAAAAGTTGTTGAGGGTAAATCTACCTTAGACAAAGAATTCCCAGACGCATTTGCCCCAGGCGCCATAGAAGAAAAGAAAACACTTCTTAAAAAACTAGAACTTAAAAAGAAAGATGTTGCGAAGTATGGAACTTCTGAGGAAATAAAAAAGATACAAGAAGACGCAAAGAAATTAAAACCAGAACAAATAGTTGACCAATCTGGTGCTGATGACCCATTCGCAGTTGATATTACTCCATACAAAAAAGAAACAAAAACTAAACCAGTTGAGAAAATGGTGACTACTTCTACAGTTACTATTGAAAATCCAGCAAGTAAACTATTCGACAAAAAACCAAAAGGGGATGGGAAGTTTTGGGTAAGAGATAAGGATGGTAACTTTGTTCAAAGAGAGAAGAGTCAAATAGGTGATACTGAATTTAATCGTGAGATGTTTGATTCTGATGAAGAGTATGCTACTTTCTTAAAAGATAAAGAATCATTTTATCAGAAACAACTCGCTATAGATGCAGCAGAAGAAAAGAAAAAACCAAGAGGTGAAGGTCTAAAACCAAAAGCAAGGTCTACTTCTAAACTTATGGGTGAAGAACCCAAGAAAGCAAAAACCATCTCACAAAAACAATATGATAATGCAAAGGCAAAATGGGAAGCATATGAAAAGGTGAGAGCAGATGCTGAAAAAGAAAGAGAAGATATGATGAACAAAGCACAAGAAAAATTTAAAGCAGGTGAAATTACTGGTGCTCAAAGAGACGAAGCATGGGGATTAGCAAAATCTATCTATGCTGACAAAACATTGTCTGCAAGGAAAAAGGCATTTGGTTCCCAGAGAATATTAAAAGGTGTTGAGAGAGGAACTCTTGCTATCAAAGCAAGTGATGTAAGTGGTAAAGTCGATGCGGGAGACAAAACTAAAGGTTCTGTAGTTAATAAAGCAAGTGGAGAATTGGGTGGTAATGTTAATGTATCACCAGTTGTAGCACCGAATGTAAATAATAGTACCACTAACAATGTATCTAATCAATCTTCAAGCACCATTGCGGTGAGTGAAAGTGCTAATAGAAATAGAAAGTCTCCTATAGACGATTACAGATTATCTCCAGAAATCCTATAGAAGACCTTCAGTTTAGATTACTCTTCTGCTAGTTTCTCAAAGAATGCCATAGAGTCGTCTTCATCATAAGATGATTCAGCAGTCGCAGTCACTGGTGCTTCAGCAACTGGGGCAGTCTTCTCAAAAGGTGAGTCAGTAGAAACATTCGAAGTATCTGCTACTTCAACAAAATCTTCAGCAGTAGTCGATGGGGCAGCAGCACCAGTAAGACCTAATACTCGATTAAGTTTTGCTTCTAACTCAGCATAAGGTTTAAAGTTTTTAGGATTAACAAACTCATTTAATGAATGAAGACTATTAAAGATTTTCTCTAAGTTTTCATCATTATCAGAAAGAGCAGCAGGTGAATCAAACTCAGACTTGTCGTAGTTTCTGTAACCTTCTACATTACGAATCTTAAGTTTGAAATCAGCACCTTCCCAAAAATCAAACGGATTGATTGGTGACTCATCTTCAAATTCTGGATTCATTGCTTCGTTAATTTTATCCCAAATTTTCTTACCATATTGAAACAACATTACTTTACCCTCGTTCTGAGGATTAGCAGGGTCTTTCACAACATAGATATTAGAAAAGTATTTTAATCTTCTCTTTTGTTTTCTTGCTTGTTCTTTACCTGCGTCAGTACCATTATTCCATAGAGTAGAATTGAACTCACCTACTGGGTCTTTCTGACCGATAGTAGTTAGAGAGTTTTCAATATACCAACCACCAGGACCTTGAAATCCGTGGTCGAATACTCTAACCCAAGGCAAGTCTTCACCTGCTGGTTCTGGTAAGAATCTAATCACTGCGAAACCATTACCTGCTTTATCTACTTCTGGTTTCCACAGACGGTCATCACCACCTGCTCTCTGAGTAGTAGTATTCAGTTTAGAAGTTTCTTGGATTAGTTTATCAAGAGAGGAACCTCTCTTCTTTTTAAGAGTAGCGAAATCGCTCATATTTTTTCTCCTTTATATCAATTGTATTTTTCTTATTCACTTTATACATTATGTAGACTGTTATTATACCATCTACCGACTCGTAAGTCAAGTTTCTGATACAATTCTATTTATCATTTGTAAACATTATCCACCCAGTCGCAGCATATTTCGTTCCACCAATTGGAGGGTTGCCTCTATGAGTGTGAGTAAATCCAGAAGGCCATACCACTATTCTACCTTTCTTCGGTTTGACTCTTCTTGATTGGTATAAAAATTCTGTCTCACCTGCTTCAAATTCATCATTCAGATATAACATCCAAACCAATACTCTTGTGCTTGTGTTTATGTCACCATTTTCGCAATGCCATATATGATAACCTTCTGTGGGTCTAGTTTTTTGAAGTTTAATTACATCATTTCCATGACGGTCTAAGTCATTCAAAATACTATATTTACTTAGATAACGAGGATATACTTCACCCCAAAATATTTTATTAAATTTTTCATCATATGGGGGAGTCCAATGTGATAGTTGATTCTCTTCAATGAAGGTTTCAAACTCAGCACCATAGTTTTCTTCTAACCACTCTTTACTTTGTTCTGGTTTTTGTCTTAAAAACATAAAGGTGTCTGATTTGGTAGAGTCTGTTCTTCCTTCAGTCTTTCTTCTTGTTTGAGTTAAACCTACCTTCTCATGCTTTTCTATTACTTCTATTAACTTGTCACAAAATTCTTCAGGGAAAATGTCGTCATATACTTCAATAAAGTCATCACTTTCTGAACGAGAATACTTATCATCCATTAAAATTCTCCATTATAATCTTTTTGAACTTATTCTTATCTATCTTTGCTCTGTTATGTAGAAAAGGTCTATATGCCTTAATTAAATCACAGAACTCATTCAATATAATATCGTTGTATTTATACCACACAGAAGTATAGTTAATTAAGTCGTCAAGGATTACCATAGTTTCTAATGATAGTTTTCTACGACTATAAAGTCGATATGCTAATGGGTGTTTACCTTCAAGCATTTTAAAATTCTCATTGAACGACCCATCATAATCAGACATAATAGCAATCTCGTTTGAGAAGTTATATGACATTGACTCGACTTGTTTCTTCCACTTCTGATAGTTAATTAGATTAGCACCAGTGAACATATTACCAACCCAACCTTCGTTGCCTTGTGTAATATTAGAAATGACATAATCTATCCAATCGTCGTGTTTGAATCGTTTAGCAGCTTTCTCAAAAAAGTATTTGTCTTTCCTACTTTCATAGGTTATAGGATTTGCTCTGACTTTACCATTATACTTAAAGAAGTCGTATGTCTTATTATTGAAATGCTGTTTAATAGCAAGGTATGTTCTGTAACTATCGAATCCGTTCACTGCTATCATATAGGAAGTCTTGATGATTTAGGTAAAAAGTTTAAGTCTTCTGCCTCAACTTTAATCTTCTCTTTTATTAAAGGACTAATTAATTTATTTACATCTTGAATATCAAATTCGTTTTCTTCACACCACCAAACAATAGCATCCATATAACTCAGTTTCTTTTCTTTTACGGTTTGCTCAATGATAAGAGAAAACTTTTCTCTATTCAAAACATCAATCATAATTGACCTCTCTCATATATGTTAAATATTGTTTATGTTTAAAATGCCTTTTAATATTTTCTTCTTCGTTTCTTATATAATTTTGTATGTTATTATTTAATTCAAATTTTACCCCATCAGGCGTCATCATATCATACCTTTTAGATAATTCATTTTTATCTATTAAATCTAGTCCATTTAATATCTGTAACCAATTGTCTCTATTAAATAAAAAATATTGAGTTTGTTGGAAATCTTCTATAATAGGCAATCGTTTTTCCCACCTTATTAAATTTTCAGAAAGTGTTGGTGGTATATCAATATTTTTTAAATCTTTCCAAAACTCAGTATCATTTCTTTCACTGATATAATGTAAACATATAAAATCTCTGATATTTTCTGCTATTAAATTTACTTTATTATTGTAATCAATTATATCATATTCTGTATAATTACTCAAATAATTTCTCAATAAAAAAAGTTGCTGGATAGAAGTTCCTATTGATGTTGCTTCTAGTGGTTCTATAAAGTTAGCAGATAAACCGATAGCAACACAATTATTAATCCAAGTCTTATCAATCTTTCCTGGGTCGAATTTAATATGTTTACCTATTTCAATTTCGTGTCCTAGATATTCTTCAACTTCTTTCTTTGCTTCATCAGCATTGATATAATCACTGTCAAAGATATATCCATTACCCCAACGACCGTAAGTTGGTATTCTCCACATCCAACCATACTTCATTGCTTGTGCTAATGTGTAAAGTGGGTAGTCGTCAGTATCTTCTGTAGGGAAAGCAATTGCTTCTTTCATTTTAAGATACTTACCGTATGACTCCCACTTAGCACCTAATTTACCAATAAGCATCCTAGAAAAACCAGTACAATCTATAAAGAAGTCGCCCGCATATGCTCTTCTTTTGGCAACAACAGAACGAACATTACCCTCATAAATTTCAACATCTAATATCTCATCTTCAATTACTTCTATCCCTCTTTCTATTGCTTTTTTATGGAGATAGTCATTTAACTTAAATGTGTTAAAATGATATTGAAAATATGGTGGTTCTTCTGTCGACCACAAACTTAATTTACCTTGATTGAAAGTAGGTTGGCAGAGGTCGAATTTATTATTACTATTTAAAATAATAGTTTCATACCCTATATTGATTCCCTCAATATTCCACTGCTTTAAATCACCTACATTATGAGCATAATCATTTGCTGACCAATCTTTAAACATAATACCACCTTTAAAGGTAGCATCGGTTTCTCTTATTATATCTCTCCAATCAATTCCACAATGTTTCATAAACAAGTGAAAGTGTTCTGTAGAACCTTCACCTACACCGACAATACCTATCTTGTCAGATTTGATAATGGAAATATCCATATCGGGAAATGATTGTTTTAACATTAACGCAGAAACATACCCTGCTGTTCCACCGCCAACTATAATTATTTTTTTCATGCTGCTTTCATAAATTCTGGGACTGGTCGTTTTGTCCATTTAGCAAAGTCTTTCTTTTCTTCTCTGTAATAACATCTGTATGCTTCGACTACATCTTTATTCTTACAATAGTCTGGCATTGCTTGAGGTGGTTCTGTAAACCCAACCTCTGGAATATTCTTAGGTGGAGTGTGAAGTATTCTACGAAGTTTCTTTTCTGTTTCGTGAATCTTACCATATCTCCATGTATACTCTTCAGACAAAAATACGAACATTCTATACAAATAATTGTAGTTGTCAACACTTTCCCTTACCCAAATATTATCGGGGTGATTTATGTGACTGGCTTTGTATAAGACCCCTTCTAAGACCGAATTTTCCATTTGCCATCTCTTAATCTTACGACCGTTTTTAGTTTGGTCATAATACTCAATACCATCTAAAACACGATGAGCAGTACACAATTGTTGAGCATATTCGATAATCATTTTGACAACATGCTTGTCACAATGTAAACGAGCAGAAGTCTTAGGTTCTGGGTGTAAATAAAATACATTCATAATATAATCTCTCTCACTTAGATAGGTATATTATACTACATATCATTTGGAAAGTCAATATCTAAATCATTAAAAATATCACTTAATGGTTCTTCCATTCTAGTTTTATCAACATCATTTTCATACATTCTTTTTGCTTTTTGATAGATTTCACTATCACTCTCGATATTAAGGATACCTTCATCCACAAGATGAACAACCCATATAATGTATTCTTCTTGTTCTATTTCTGGTAATTCGTCCCAAGTCCTTATTGTATTCATATGCTAAAACTTTCTCCACAACCACATCTTGCTTTTTCGTTAGGGTTATTAAAATCAAACCCTTCGTTTAAACCTTCTTTCTTATAATCTAATTCAACACCATCAAACACATAGTGCCACTTGTTATTATACAACAAAGATATGTCGTTGTCAACCTTTATTATCTTATCTGTTTCTTCTAAATCGTTTGCCCATTCTAACTGATAAGCATAACCACCACAACCAGAAGTAGACACACCGATTCTCAGACCGATAAAGTTTTCACTTCGGTTATCAAGTAATTCTTTTATTTTATTCTTTGCTTTGTTTGTTAGTGTAATCATTTATCGCACTCTTTATGGCATCCTCTGCCAATACTGAACAATGTATTTTTACTGGTGGTAAAGATAAGTCTTCTGCGATATCTGTGTTTTTGATTTCTCTTGCTTCATCTAAGGTCAGACCTTTGACCCATTCTGTAAGAAGAGAACTTGATGCGATTGCTGAACCACAACCGTATGTTTTAAATTTGGCATCTTCAATAATCCCATCATCAGATACTTTTATCTGAAGTCTCATTACATCACCACATGCTGGAGCCCCAACCATACCAGTTCCGACTGACTTATCTTCCACATCGAACACTCCCACATTACGAGGGTTTTCATAGTGGTCCATAACTTTATCGTTGTATGGCATGAAGTTTCTCCTTTATACCTAAACTATTTATATTTTGATAATATGAAGACATAGGCCAAGTGCCTAATTCATGATTAGTATTTTCTACTCGTGAAAATGAATCACCTTTAGGATTACAAAAAGAAACAAACTCTTTATTAAATTTAGAATCAATCATACATTGTTCTCCTCTGGATTGAGCATATTTCCAAAAGTCGGTATCCCAGTTAGACCCAGAAAAATAATGTAGCATAATCATTCTTTCTATCGATTCTAAACGATGAATATATTTTTGATTCATACTTTCTACTGTTTGAACACCATTTAAAATATCCCAAACACTTCTTTGAATCATATCCATACACGAAACAGAAGTTGCTTCTAATGGTTCTAAGAAAAAAGAAGCATTGCCACTGTAAGCAACCCTATTAGTAAAATTTTGTTTTCGATAATAATTTTTAAATGTAAAACTATTTGTTTCATTACTGGGGTTTAAATTATATTCTTTAAATACATTTTTTACATCTTCTTTTACTTCTTCCAATGTATTAAAATCTTTATTATACATATAACCAATACTACAACGATTTTGTAATGGGATTCCAAAAACCCAACCGTAAGGTCTAGCAATTGCTAATGTGTGTGTGAATCTTGGAGCATCCCAATAACATTGTGTTACATGTGCGGAATTTATTGTTATGTATTTTGGTATATGAAACTCGTCTAACTCTTTAGGAACACCAGAACAATCGATAATATAATCGGCATCTATTTCATCTGCAGTTATATTATGTTCTACAATTTTAACTTTGTCTTTTAATTTATCTAAAACATAATTCTGTAAAGACTTAGCATTAAAATGTAATGATACATCTCCAGGCACAAAACTATGAATGAAATTTGGTAAGTTTTTACCCCATCCAGATTTGTAGACACCAGTCTTAACTGAACCATCTATTTTATCTAAATCATTATAATCAAAATCTAAGTTATAAAAAAGATTATTAGGTAAGTCACGAGTGCTTCCCTCGCCTACTGCTTGGGTTGGTATGTTTGGGTCAAAGTGCCATTCAATTTCTTCACGACCCATATGTTTTTGTAAATGTGCGATTGTTTGAGCACCAGCGGTGCCTCTACCGATTACGGCAAGTTTCATAATATATTAACTCCAGTAGTCTTCGTCAAGTATATAGTCATAATAAGAATCTTCAAATTGTGTTTTTGGACTGGTCTTAGATTCTCTCTTTCTATCTTTGAAGTATTTGGTGTGCCAAATTCTATCTTCTCTATGTTGTTTCTTTAATTTATTTTGAACTGGTTTACTCATTCTACAATTTTTAAATGCCCTTTGCTTTTAATAAAATCATCATACGCATGATATACTAAATCTGTTTTATGATTATACTCTGAATACATCTGACCATACCAAACCTTTTGAGTCATGCTGAGTTTATCCCACCAATGAAATGCTCTTCGTTTAAAGTTTAGGTCGTGAGTGTTCATGCTTCATCTTACACCCAAACGAACAAAACGAAAGTGTTCCGTCTGGGGTTGTAAATTTCCTATCACTGAATCTTTTACCACAACAAAAGCATACATAAATCATTGAATAAGTAATTTCATTACTTTCCAGTCAGATTTTAATACATCTCGTCTATTACTTTTTTTAGATACCTTACGAGTCTTGGTAATGGGCATTTCGCCAAGTATAGGTCCAAGTATGTCTTCATTTCTTACTCCTTATCATTACACAGTTTAAACTTTGATTTCTTTTTAACTTAGGTGAATGGTATTTCTGCATCTTGAAACATTCAACATAAGTTGGGTATGTATTAATATTATATACTTCGGGTTTAACCGTTCCTACTACAACTACAGTGTAGATTAATGCCCACACTATACACAACCAGTAGGTTTAGGCAAACCACCGTATTTGGTAATTGGTTTCATTGGTCCAGTCATCCACATTTCAAACATAGACTTTTTATCCATACCAACATACTTAGCAAAGTTTCTTATGGCAGGAACCATTGAGTTCTCGTCATAATATTCTCTTGCTTTCATAATCTGTGCTATCTTATCTTCTGTTAATTCGTATCCATCAGCATCTGCCATTTCATGCATTACTTCAGGAGACCAATCAGCCATACTTAAAAGATAACCGTCACCATCTCTTTCTACCATTATACACTTCCTACAATAATAATTGCTACAATAAAAAAGATTGCTGCTCTTGTAGTTCCTTCTTTTGCTCTATTAAAAGCAACATGTCCATAATTTTTACTACTTGTAAAAACATCCATTAACTTCATACTATACTCCTATTATTTACGCAGTCTTTTCTGCTTTGTTTTCGAACCACTTAGTTGCTTCTTCATCCCACTTGTCCATTCTTACATAAGACATATAACGAGGACTCTGAACCATATTAGGGTCTACTTCTAAACCGATACCTTCTAAGAAGTTTACGATACCGATTCTTTCAATCATCTCACCAGTCCTTTCGTGTTCTAGTGCGTTCTCAGCGAAGAAGTCAATCATTTCTCCTGCTAACTCTTCGATTGCTTCGTAGTCTTCTTCAGTTTCTACTTTCATAAATGGAACTACAACCGTTCCGAATAAGTCACCAATCTTAAGTGTTCTCTTACCACCAACACAAATAGTAACACCTTTATCATCTCCTGGAGATAAGATTGCTTCAAACTTACCATCATTATATTTTGAAGATAGAGGTGAAGTTGCGTTTAGACAATGCATACACTTAACACAGTTAGCATTATCGATTGTCAATTCGTGTGTTGTAGAATCTACTGACATTGCTTGAGTAGGACATCTACTTGTAATATTATCAATTACATAATCCATACCTTTATCCGCAACCATATTCTTCCAAGCATCTTGATTGATTTTAATGTCATCTCTCCAAGTTCCGATAGTTGACATATCACTTCTTTCGATACTGTTCATACAGTCGTTAGCGCAACCAGATACTTTAAACTTAAACTTATATGGTAAAGCAGGTCTATGCATATCGTCTAAGAAAGCATTAACTAATGTTCTAAGAATTGCTTGTTCGTTAGCATTACTCATTTCACAACGAGCGGCACCAACACAACTCATACCCGTTCTTACAGCAGGGCCTGCACCACCTAAGTCGAAACCGTAATCGTTAAGGACATTAAAGATTCTTTGGACACCTTCTTCGTCAGCACCTTGCATCATAATGTCGCCTGACTGACCGTGAAATGCGATAAGACCAGAACCACCATTATCAACAAACATATCAGATAAGTCTCTTAATAGTTGTGAGGTATAATGCATACCTGCTGGTGGTTGTATTCTTAATGTATGGAATTGTCCTGCGTCTTTGTATTTGTAATCACCATTCTCGTCTTTTAATTCGTTAAATCTTGGAATGATACCACCACCGTATCCTACGACACCAACGGTTCCACCTTTCCAGTAACCTTTCTTTGTTACATAAGATGTTTCTAATGTTGCTAAAACATCACGAACCATATCAGCACCATCGTGGTCGTCTACTGCCAATCTCTTAAGACCAGTTACGAATGACGGCCAAGGACCGTTCTCTAACTCGTCAAGGTTGGGTGTATTGTACAATTCTTTTGCCATTTTACTTTCCTTGTAATTTATGCCTTACATCTATTTATATAAAGACATACTAATAAACTATACTACTCTGGTTATATTATAATCTATTACCGAACAAAAGTCAATAAAAAAGGGAACCGAAGTTCCCTTAATTATTTGGAGTATACCAATGAAAAATCATTGATACATTTATTTATAACTTAAAAAGTTACAGTCATCTTAGCAGTGTAAGTTGTGTCTGAATCTTGAACATCAGTAGCAGTGAAAGACCAAATGCCTCTCTCTAACTTACCAACATAAATGTCTTTATCATTCTTAGAAATATACTTACCAGTAACTTTACCTAAGTCTGAACCTAGTGAAGCAACAACACCGTATAAGTCTTTACCTGCTGTAGCATCAGAGATATCACCTAAGATACCATCGTCTTGAGTTACACCAGAAGCATCTTGAACATCAACATTCACATATGTAAGACCAATACCGTTATAGTCAGCACCTAAAGAATAAGCAGTATTAGTTTTACCTGCTGAAGCCTCTTGACTTTCAACATCAACTGATACAGCACCTACTTTAGCAGAAGCAGATAAGAAACGAGTATCATTGTTTACATTTTGAGCATTAACAGAAACACCTTCAACATTGAATGAAGCATCAACTTTAGCGTTACCATCACCAGAACCTTGTGAAACTGCTAGACCAACACCAGAAATGTCAGTAGATAACTTCATCTTATTTGAAGCAGCAGATTTCTTTTGTAAAAGACCATTACCATTTTGACCTTTATAGTTACCACCTCTAAAGTTAATCCCCTCTAACTTTGTATCGATATACACTTGAGTTGAAGTAACTGCTTGACCACCAGACATATCTTCTAAAGTAGCAGTAACAGTAGTATCACCGTTTCTACCTTTGATAGTTAGGTCTAAGTC
>Ga0255782_10001420_pt1 | contig 20697 bp, 12 predicted proteins | sample 101ome_26_FD_179980 | JGI IMG/M metagenome (GOLD analysis project Ga0255782, IMG submission 179980) | Coastal salt marsh microbial communities from the Groves Creek Marsh, Skidaway Island, Georgia - 101408AT metaG (version 2) | ecosystem: Environmental > Aquatic > Marine > Intertidal zone >...
GTTTTTTCAGGCACCAACTCGACTTTGAAGCGACGGCGTTCGACGACGCGGCGAAGGACCGAACGAGCTCGACGACGACGACGACGACGACGGTGACGACGACGGTGACGACGACGGTGCGAGCGTTGCTCGCGCGACGCGGGGTGGGAATACGTAATCTCAGCGGAACGACGGCGACGCCGCGAGAAGGACGGATGGATGCGTTTGTCGTTCGCCGGGCGAGACGCGAACAAGAGGAGGACGACGAGACGACGCCCGGGGAGCGAACGACGAAGAGGCCGAAAGCGAGCGGATCGAGATGGCGGGCGTTAGATGGGTCTTTGCTCGTGCGAGACGATGCGGAGTGCGCCACGGTTGGGTTTGAGAAGATTGCTGGGTTTGATTTGGATGGGACGTTGCAAAGGACGCTGAGCGGACGCAAGGCGTTCATGGCGGAGCCGAATGATTTTACGTTTTTAAACGGCGAGGTGCGGCGAGTGTTGCGAAGTCTGAGCGAGGATGGGTATAAGATTTGTATCTTTAGTAATCAAGGGTCGGTGAAGGGGGCTTTGGAAGGGAAAAAGGCGACGGATGTTCGAATTCGGTTGGCGCGTTTGGCCGACGAATTGGGCGTGCCGTTTCAAGCGTTTTGCGCGACGCAGGTGAACAAGCCCGGTAAACCAATATCTGATCCGCACAATTACCGAAAAGGTGAGACTGGCATGTGGAAACGTATGGTTCGAGCGCACAACGGAGGCGTCACGCCCGATTTGACCAAGTGTTTCTTCGTCGGCGACGCCGCGGGACGACCGGAAGATCACAGCGACGTCGATTTGCAATTCGCTCAAGGCGTCGGCATCAAATTTTATACACCCGAAGAATTCTTTGTTGAAGGTAAGGATGTTTGGAGAGAGTGAAATTACGTTCGTTGTAATGAATAGATTTGTTTCGTTTATATCTAGGCAACGCCCGGCGCTACTTTAGCCGAGGAATCTAAATGCTAGAAAGTAAGTCATCGTCGCCGACGCTTGCATGCCAAGTAATCGAGCGCTTCCGGCTTGAAAATTTCGTGTCCCCTTCCCTCGTGAAATTCGTACGCAAGGTGACACATCGTCTTCATGATGAGTTCGGGGATTTTAGTCCCTGTTCTCATACCTATCGCCGTGATTGCAGTCGCAAATCCACCGTCCGTCACGTTGTAAAAGTCTCGCAAATTCGCGTCGGTGAACTCGTCCGACATGGCGAAAGTCTCGTGAACGTATCGCAAACGTTTCACCATGTCTGGATGGTCACCGCGCTCGTACGCAGATTTGAGCGTTTCAGGCAACTTGCGCAATCGGTCGCCACGGTCATTGATGACGATGGCAAACTTCTCGTAATCTAAGACGATGTCGAACGGATATGACATGTCTTGTGCCGTGAGAAGAGGAACACAACCGCGCGCGACCGAGTCGAACAGGCGCATGTCAAATCCGTGTCCACCCGCGGATAGACAGTACTTCGCCGTGATCATTGCGTCGCGATTAAACTGGTCTCTCGTGGCCGTCGCCGTGCGATCCGTGAGATTGTGGACGTCGAATTCCGGTACGTCGTGGAACGCGGTGGTGATGTACTCCCTCATGCCCTGACTGTACACATTTTGGCAATCGTTCGTGGGATCAAAGAGCCCTTCACCCACACACTTGTTGTCCTTGTATATTCGTGTACTACCCTTGAAGAACAATAAAGATCCGTTCTTCATGTCTGGATTGAATTCATATTCGTGAAGCACGCTGCGGACGCCCGGTCTCACAGCAGGTATGACGATATCTCTATCTGGTCTAAAACACTGTGCGTCCCGCGGCGCTGGCGTCGACGAAGCGTTGTCACGTCTGGGGTACTTGTGCCATCCGAACGACGACAACACGATTGTCTTCTCTGGAAGCGCCTGGCGCGCACCTATCGAGCTACACAGTCCTCGATCCTGACTCGTCGATAAGATGTACCATGGATCTTCCGATCGATCGTTCTTCGGCAAGTTTGCGGCGATAATCTGAATCCACGGTCGCACAAAGCCCAGGTTTCCCACATTTTGAGCCGAAAAGAATGGAATGAATCGATGCGTGCCACCGCGAGGAGTGGTGAGCACACCCTTCCATCGCTCTTCGACGAGTGTCTCAGCAAAGTGTATCGCTGTGGTGAACACGGACGCTTCGATTCGACCACGGCGTTTGTCGAGACCTTCAGATTTGGTGTCGAAGTAGTATGCATGCGTAAAGAGCGGTACGCGAGCGAACGCCGGCAGCGCGTCGTAGTACTCAATCGACGTGACTCGGTCGGTCACTCTCTCGTGAGTGAGACTCGAAACATCAATTGCCACCTCGCTCGCGTTGAATTGACACAAAGCGCCGTATCTTCCCTCTTTGCACTCACACAATCGCTCCACGCAGTCACCCTGACCGAAACAGTTGTGCATGCACGTATCCAAAACGACAGGTCTAGACGATTTGGCCGTGCTGACGTACCCCGCCAGAATCTCTTTCTTCTTCCAGTTCCAAACCGTTCCGTTCTCAGTATCACAGACCGCGTCATTATCTCTTTTTTCCCGCAAATAATCCTTCCAAATCGGCGACGACTCTCGTATGCCGAAAGCGTCTCGCACCGCTTTAGCGCACTCGTTCACGCAGGCGCACGAATGCCTCGGCAACGCCTCACCCCAATTCGTGAGCACGTAATTACAATTTATCATCACTGTTCGATCGCAAGAAGGTATTAGATCCTCATCGCACGCGTCACCGCCGTATCCGTGCCTGCAGACGCATCCTCCAGACGAGTGCGAAGCCGTTCGATACCCGTGTTTGCACCGCTCCGTCTCGCGCGGAACCCCTCTTTTCACCGCCGTCACGTTCTCGGGCGCATCCACGGGCGCATCCGGTCCGGCGCGACGCGGTACAGCCACCGCGACGATCGTCGCGCGCGCGCGCGCGCCGTATGCGCCAGCGTGTTTCGTACCGAGTCGGATGAGTTCGTCCCGAAGCGCCACAGTCGTCGTGATACCGACGGCGAGCGCGACTAGAAACGCGAGTGCGTAAGGCGACGCGTCGAGAAATCTCGCGACCAACGATGGGCGAGACGGTGACGACGAGGGTGGTGGCGGCGTGCGGCCCATCGTCGACCGGTTTGACGCGTGCGGGCGCCGAGCGGCGAGATGTGTGGACTGGTTTGATTACGCTCCGAGTTCTCTTTGTGGAGTGGTGGAGCGATGTACGAGATTCGAACGAGCGAGACGAGCGTACGTGGGGACTTTGACGAGACGTCGCGTTAACTTGATATTTCTTCTTTCTTTTATTGGTGAGCGATGCGCGCATCACTAAACGGATCGATTCCGTTTCGTTCACATTTATACGGAAGAGACGAACAAAAAACACGGACACATGATAAAACATTTATTCGCCACCAGCCTCGTCGCCGCCGCCGCCGCCGCGCCCGCCGCCGCGTCCGCGCCCTCTACCGCGACCTCGTCCTCTACCACGACCACCGAACCCACCTCTTCCGTACGGCGAGTAAGGCATCATCATCATCATCATTGGTCCTCTGCCGCCGAAACGTCCGCGGCCGCGACCGCGTCCGCCGACCGCCTTCATGCCCGGCACGTTCGTGCGCTTCGCCGAAACCTTAATCTTCCGTCCTCGAATCTCCGTACCGTCGAGCAAAATCGCGTTGTGCACCGCGTCCGCTTCCAAAAACTCCACGTACGCGAAACCCTTTGGATTATCAAACTTGTCGTGCAAAATCGTCACGCGGTTCACCGTCCCGCACGACGCGAACGCGTTCGCCAAATCCTCCGGTGTCGACGCGTAATCCACCTGTCCGACGAATACCGACCGCGCGTCCGCCTCTTGCTTCTTCGCCGCATCCTCTTCCGGGTTCTTATCCCCTTCCCCGCTCGCCATTGCGTCGTCAACCTTTTCGTGTTCATCCTTGAGCTTGGCCGCCTCGTCCTCCATCTCCTTCAATCGTCTCTGCATCGCCGCAATCTCCGGATCCACGTCGCCTCCGGCGCCCTACGTTTGCACAACCGCGTTCGACATCCTTTTCGTCAGTCCCCTCGCCCGCACCCGTCGCGCGTTCGATCGATACCACTTCGTCGCGCATTCGATTCAATTTTAGATCGAAATTATTTCCTTCGTTTGGATTCCCTTCCTCTTCCGTTCGCACGCATCGACGTCACGTCGTCGCATCCCTCATCGCATCGAGCGCGACGCACCTCATCCGTCGTCATGTCCGCATCCATGGCGTCCGCTTGTTTCTTTCGCGTCGCCGGCATTTCGTTCGGCTTGGTTCGTTCGGCTTGGTTCGCTGCGAGTCGAATTCTCAGGGTTCGTTCCGTGGTGCCTGCGTGCGTGTGCGCGCCCTCTTTCATAGGTGTTTTAAGGCTTTACTACGTAACTGCGTACCGCGCATGGATGGATGGATCGATGGATGGATGGATGGATGGTTCGCTCGCGACGTTCTTGACTATGATTACACTGTGAACGACAAAGGGTGCGCGCGCGCGGTCGAAAGCGCGTGTACGCCGTTATTCGTTCGTCGCTCGATGTGGATGCGGGATGTGGGCGGCTACGGGGGCCGACGACGACGCGCGCGCGTCGTCGTCGGTTGGAAAACGGACGGTTAGACGTCGATGACGTCGTCGGGCGAAATGTCAAACACTTCGTCGTATGTATTGCCGGTTCCGGACGAGGAAGCGGTGCGTGGAGTCTTGGAAAGACTGTCGACGGTGATCGTGCGGCCGTCAGAGAGTTGGACGACGGCGGCGGTGCCGTCGGCGTCGGACGACGACGCGCGGACGAATCCCGCCGTTCCGGAGGCGCCTCGACACTGAAATCCAATCTGCGTCGTCGTTTTGCCATTGACGGACATGCTCGATTGTTGCATCACCGGCCCGAACTGAATATCCCCACCACCCAGAGCGCGCGACACCTCCGGGTCTAACCGAACCGCGCGTTTAGCATCCTCGTAACACGCGTCGGCGGCGTCTCGCGCGTCCGCCAACGACTTGCCCAGCGACGACGCCGCCGCGTTCACCGCGCTCGCCGCGATCTTCCCCATCAACCCTTTCCCAAAAATCTGTTCCGACACCTCGCGCGATAAGAACTCCTTCTTCTCCTCGCTCGGTCTCTTGCGTTCCAGCGCTCCACCAGCGTCGTCGCGACGCTTGAATGGATTCAACTTTGAGAGCTTGCCGAGCACACCATCTTTACCGGCGTGCGTCGTCACGCACCGGCGACGACGACGCGTCGGGGACGCTTGCGCGCGTGCGAGGGCTTGGGCTGGGCGTGAGAGCGTTCCCGTCATCGCGCGCGCGCGTGTGTGCGTCCACGAATGACGTTCGCTGCCTTCTTCACTCCGATGCGCGCCGGTCGCGTCGTCGTCACGAACCTCGGCGCCGTCGCGAGAAGACGCGCGCGAGCGCAGAAACACACCGTCGCGCGCGCTTCGTCGTCGACGTCGTCTTTGTCGTCCGAAATATCAAATTACGACGCCATGGAGGTGCTTCGGTTCCCGGCGCTGAGCGACAACTATGGCTTTGCGATTCGATGCGCGCGAACGAACGCGGTCGCGCTCGTCGATGCGCCGGAAGAGGATGCCATCACGCGGGCGTTGGAGGATGCGAAGTGGCCGGCGCCGAGCGCGATGTTGAACACGCACTGGCACGGGGATCACGTCGGGGCGAACGAAGGGTTGCGGAAGAGGTTTCCGGGAATGGCGGTGCACGCGCCGAAAGCAGAGGTGGGTAAGATTCGCGGAAGAGTGGACGTCGAGGTGGGCGAGGGCGACGTCGTGCGCGTCGGTGATCTCGAGTGCGAGGTGCGCGAGACCCCTGGGCACACTTTAGGACACGTGGTGTATCACTTCAAGACGCAGGAACGCGTCTTTGTCGGGGACACGCTCTTCGCATTGGGGTGTGGACGACTGTTTGAGGGTACTCCGGCGCAGATGTGGAGTTCGATTTCAAAGATTTTAGCCATGCCGGACGCGACGGAGGTGTATTGCGCGCACGAGTACACGTTGGCGAACGCAAAGTTTGCGCTCTCGGTGGACCCGACGAATGAAGATTTACAAAAACGGGCAAGGGAGATAGAGGCGATGCGCGCAGACGGGAAGCCGACGGTGCCGACGACGGTTGGATTGGAAAAGTTGACCAATCCGTTTTGTCGACCGGATTCCGTCGGGGTGCAGAGAGGCGTCAACATGGAAGGGTCCAAAGATCTCGCCGCTGTGTTCGGAGCCGTGCGCGCGGCGAAGGATAACTTTTAAAATTAGATCATTCAATTCATTTCTACGTACCGTCTACTTGAAAAAGGAACTTTGTTCTTCGATGAGCATGACGTTTGACATTTTGTGCGCCGCTTCCCTGACGGCGTCGCGCGTCATCAACCCCGCATTTACGAGAGCGTTTTCAACCTTTTTGATGAGCGCGCGATCGTCCCCGCATACGTCGAATAAGAGAGTTCTTCTCGGCGGGATGTCGATATCTTGTCCTCGCTTGCCATAGACGAAACCGTTACCGAAAGGCGTCTTGTGCGCGCCCACAGATGCGCACGCGAAAGATGGCCGCCTCTTAATCGTCAGAGGCGTGTGAATCAACGCACGGAGAACGACAGAGGTGTTCGGTCGGTCGAGGATTCGTCGCAGCGTTCGCACGGCTACTTCGGCACCGGCGCCGGGAGAGAGGATGATGTGCGCCAACGCGTGAATCGCGAGCGCCGCCGAGAGCGGAGGAGAGTTATTACCCGGAGTCGGATACTCGTCTCCAGACCATCCGTTGAGAGCCTTGTCGAGGGCGCCTTCTTCGATGCTTTTGATGTACAACTCTCGCATCGTTGGATCTGGCTCACCGCCAGGCGGGAAGAAGACGTAGGCCGCCGCCGGAGGAACCATGGCGCTCGTGCATGGAAGAAGGTGAAGCGCGATGCCCTCACTGAGCGCAATCCAAGCGGCGGCCCTGGCTTTCGGGGACACACGCACTCGAAGCCACATGGATACATGTCTCGCGAAGAGCGCATCGCCAAAGCTGTCCGCCGCGAACGCGTTCACCACAGCTGCTGCTGCAGAGGCGTCACCGGTTCCTAGCGCGCGATTGAGCGGATCGTTCAAGCCGCCTTCCCCAGCCGATGTGTGACCCAAATCCATGCTGTAACCAGTCACGCCCTGATGGTAGGCTTGAATATAATTTTTAACCATTCGTCGCCAGTAGAGATCGGTCAAAAGCCCCAGAGGCGCGCTGACGGCCGGGTCTCTCCACACGTTGGCACCTTGCAAGTACACGGCGCCGATGGCCGCCATTTTCAGCGCCGGACGAATGTCGCGCACTCGCGACACCTTTGCCAACTCCATACCCATCAAGAGAGACAACGTGCACGCGACACCAGCGACGCCCCAGCCTTGAATGGTTGTTCGCGGCGAAAGCGGAGCCAAGTACCATAAATGGTGCGCCGGTAACAACGAACCGAGAGTCGTACACAGACTCGGAGTAGAAATGGTTTTCGCCTCAGCCGAGCTCGTCAATTCCATGGCGAAGCCTCCGAGTAGCGCGTCGCGAACGATTTCTGGCGGGGCCACCAAGGTGACTGACGCCGCAGCCAAGTTTACTCCGGCGTCTCGAATCGCCAGCCTCGCGCGTTCTTCTTCATTAGAATCGTTGATGGTTTGTTCTGCGTCTCCCAACGCCTTCTTTGTCATAAGAAGGAGCGGTTGCAACACCCGCGGCGAGTACAGTCCAGCGCTAATCGCTTGCGACGCGATGACACCCGATCCGGGCGGAAGCGTCGCGAGCAGACTCAGTGTCGCGTCCACAGATTTCGCAACCTCCACTTGCAACTCTTTCTTGTCCACGCCGATGCTCGGTCCCAATCGAGATTTTTTCGTGTTCGTCTCGGTGAACGCTTTGTCGAGGATTTCCATCGCCACGACGACAGCGCGTTGAACCGGCACTCTTGATGCAGATGCGACGGGTTGTTCGCCCATCCACACGGTTGGATCTTCAAAGTCGGACACTGGCGTATTCAAAGGCATGAAAACATCGGTGCTGGATCGGCGAGCCGCGGCTTGATCAACAGACGAGCGAGCCGTGCGCAATTCATCCGAACTCATTCGTCCGGAGCGTTTACGTGCGCCGTAGCACTTTATGATGTGCGTCGCTAAGGTGATGATACCTTGGTCTGACCACGCTTCCGGTGAAACGATAATGACGAGCAACATTGCGTGTAGTAAAGAACCCCACGCGGCGTATTTGACGTGTTCGTCGCCGAACGACGACAAACCACAAATGTCAACCAATTCATCCAAGGCGCTGAGAGCTGATCTCATCATGCCCGCGTCTTCGTCGAGACGGCCAATAACTTTTGAGACCAGCGCTCCGGCATCATTCGGCGAACGAGCGACTAGCACGGACAGAAATCTCGCCGCGTGCGACATGGTGAACAGCGTTGCGACATCGTCTGTTCTCAATGCGAGCCAGGATTCAGCACACTTCGCCGCAGTTGTGGCGCATCTCCAAGATAGTGTTTGCGCGGTATCTGCTATCTCTAATTCTCCCGATGGGCCCACATTTTCTCCGCCTTCATCTTCGGGTAACGACGTTGAAAGCGTAGTCAAAAGAGGGAAAATGTCCAACGCGATGGAAGGCTCTGTACCAGTCGAAGTCTCGAGCCATGGCGCAACTAGCGGATGAATCGCATCGAAAGCGGGCGTGTTGAGACCCGATGCGGATAAAGCAGCCCACGCACGGAAAGTTTCCCGCCAGAGCAACGCGGCAAAGCCCTTGGGAGATTCACGATGCGTTCCATCGTTGGCCGTGGCGACGCCTGACAGAGTCACTGAGGCTAGGATGGAGCTCTTGATGAAGCCGTCTTTACTGAGGTCCGTGGCGACGTCTACATCAGCCTGTGCGAGTAGACGAAGTATTCTCACCGCGTGGAAAACGCCGACGGTTTTGGGCTCCGTCGGCGTGCCTCTAGATCCTTCACTGCATGAGTCCTTCACTCGAGACATGAGAAGAGCGAGTAGACGCGGGCATCGCGCAACTGCACGAGCTGCCCCCTTGCTGTGTCTCGCGAAAGCTGCGAGTAACTCGAGCGAGTAAACTTCACCTTGAGGCGACCTTTCAACTTCGAGAACGTAGCGAATTCTTTGCAAAATCCCCATGCGAAGAAGCGCTGCGATTGGATCCGCCGCTTGCTCTGTGGATTTTCTCCTCTCCGCCATCTCTCTGTTCAAGCCCTCCTCCACTTGGTCGGGCTCTTCCGCCAGTCTCACGTCGAAGTTTTCATCCAGGCTAATCTCTTCGACAGCGTACTCCCAAGCGACCGGCTCAAAGCCGCCGCCGCCGCATGGAGCGTCTTCCAACTCTGCTCGCCACAAGGGAGCGAAGAATGAAAGACCGCTCGGATCAAGTGGTGCGTTACTCTCAAGCATGTCTATGAGATACATGTCGCGACCATCCGCGCCACCGACGCCAACGCCTCCGACCAAGGCTTGAATGGCAGACAGTGCCGCAACCATGGGCTGCATTTGTGAATCATCGAACGAACGTCTCAGCAAGGTGATGACGTCGCAGTCCACCGTCGCATACACCCAAACACTCGCCCAAGTGATTCCATTCGGCAATCGCGGACTAGACTCGGATGAGTTATCAGTCTCATACGGCAGAGCACTGACCGGTTCGAAGCTCCAACGTCTCGCGAGCTTGAGGATTTTAGAGATGATGTTCAGACCGATGACGCGCTGACTCGGCACGCTACTGCGCGTCAACGCGCACGCCTCTTGAAACGTGTAACCGATGTCGCTACCTTCGCCAGCGCGCAAAGGATCGCGCTCGGTTGGTAATGGCGCTGGAGCTGCGCCGTCGGCGTGCGTCGAGGTCAAGACATCCATACTAGCATCGAGTAGTGGCGTACCGTCCAGCGCGAAGCGAACGTGCTCAACTCCAACCGTGGCCACGACTTTCGTCCTCGCACTCGCTTCTGTGGCAGCCACGCTACGATCGGTAGAACGTTTCGGCACATTCGACGCCACCTGAGCGGGCGTTTTCACACCGCTCGCTCTTTCGCTCGATTTTTCCCTCGCCTTGCTCGCCCCTCTATTTCTAAGAAAATCCAGCGTCTTCGCGCTCAGTCTTAAAGCCAACTCCTCCTGCGCCTCCTTCACCGCCGCCGGCGACATCGCCTTGATAATTCGATCATTCTCTTCTTGAATGCTCGCATCCTCCGCGTCCGGGTCCACGCGCCGCGTTCTCGGCGCCGCTGTCGCGGAAGCCTTCTCGCTCGCTTGACCACCCGGCGCAGAGAACGCGGCGCCGTTTGACTTGGCCGCTTCCGCCTCTCGCGCCGCCGCCTTCCTCGCCGCGAACCTACTCTTCCGTCCAAAGTTTGTCTCGCTTCGATGTTTTACCTCTGGAAATCCCGTCGCGGCGCTCCGAGCATCCCTCAACTTTTTCTTCTCCTCGCCCATCGAGCCCGGCGCGTCGTCGCCTCTGGACTCGCCCGTCCCTCTCTCGACGATGTCACCCATCACCTCCTCCATCAGCGACCGCATCGGGCGCTCCCGCGCGTCGGTGCTGTCATCCACATCTCCCCCATCCGCGCTCGTGTCCTCCTCGGTGCGCCCGACGACGCCGGCGTCCGCGACTTTGTCACTCGACGCGTCTGGAACATGAGTCGCATCTTCCGTCTCGCTCGCGTTTCGTCTCCCGACGCGGCGCACCTCGGCGGCGGGTGCGTCGCGGGATTCGAGAAACGCCTTCTGCAGCGCCTCGAGCTGTTCATCCGTGTCCGCACCGAGCGCGCGAAGGTCCGCCATGCGTTTCGAAGGCGTCGGACACTGGCGACGTCGTCGGCCAGAATCACGAGTTATCCACAGTCGACGACGCGAGCGCGCTCGCGTCGTCCGCGAAGACACCCCAGTGGACGACGGTGAAGGATGCCGTTCATCCTTCTGAGAGATCGCAAGTCGACGCACGGCGTCGGTGGGACGAGCGGGTCGACAACGGCGGCCAAGTGTCAGCGCTGCCTGAAACCAGGCAAGTGGACCTACGAGTGCGGGTGCGGGAAAGACGGCGCTGCGTCCGCGTACGTGCGACGGGCGAGCGCGAGCGAGAGACTTCGGGATCCAAAGTTGCGGCAAAAGTTTGCCGAGCAGCAGTTCGCGGGGGAGGCTGTGCCAGACGCGGAGGAAGAAGGACGAGCGTCGCGAGAAGGCGTAGACCGACGGCTGGGGAAAGTTTTAGAGAGAGGCGGACGCGAGAAGCGGAAATCTGAGAAGAAGAAGAGACGACGTCGGTCTCCGAGTTCGAGTTCGACTTCTGGTTCGCGATCGAGTTCGACTTCGTCGTCGTCGTCGTCGTCGTCGCGATCAAGATCGAGTAGCGGAAGTGGCTCAACTTCGTATTCGTCGTCCAGTTCGTCGTACACGAGCGGTAGTTCTTCTAGAAGTAGTGGTTCGAGTTCGAGATCTTCTCGCTCGTCTTCGTATTCGTCGTCTTCGTATTCGTCGTCGGGCAGGCGCACGAAGAGAAAACGTTAAGGTGGTTAGGCTCTTGTTTGATGGAAATTCTTTCTATTTGTTTCAATTCGTCTATTGGTCGTCTAACACTCTTCTAATCGTGACTAGAATGTCGTCATCCTCTGTCGAGTCTGCCCATCGAGATTTGCCCGTGCGTTGGATTCTCTTGGCGAAATCAGCGTCGAGGGCTACGCGAAGGTACTTGAACAGCACCGCCACCGGTGCGTCGCATCTAAATTTCATCCAGCCGTCCATGACTACTCGGGCGTTCGCGTGCTGTACGTCAAGGTTGCCACCAAAGAGGAGCAAGGCTTCGGGCGCGACGACGCTCGAGTCACGCAGGTACACACGTGCTGTTCGCATCTTTTCGTGATAAACCATGAATGGATAAGTTGGTTTGCGCTCGGATCCAAGACCTCGATTGACGCTCGATGGATGCACGCGCACCTCAGACGTCGCGTCTTTCCACGTGTACAGAGGCGCCGTGTCTGTGCCAACCGCTACGTTAGCGTATAAACCTGCTGTGAGTACCGCTTTAATCATGACGGGGCGTTTTGAATCACGATTCCACACCTACATGATGGAGAGGAACATAGGTTAGTGAAAAATTCGTTTCAGCGAGTATCGGCGCGATTGTGACACGGCTACTTGGATGAACGCGCATATCTTGAATCGTCATCGAAAAGCCGTGAATTGCTGTATGGAAATGCTTGACGCACGAACAGGTAGTTCGATGTTCGCGCGCCCTGGTTGTCGCAGTCGCGGCGCCCATTTAAAAAAAGAAATGAAGTAGAAAAAGGTTGCGTACCGCTTTCGGATCATCCAACCAGGACGTGTTTTTCCCGCGCAGAGAACAACCAGCGGGAACATTAATTACTCCCATGTCAGCGAGAAGTGACGCATATTGAACGCGCATTTCAGAGATTTGACGAATAGTATCCGAATCGAGCGCGTTCTTCTGAGCGAATCGACGTCCTGCATTCCGATTTTCCTTGCAAGCTTCAAGATACGCCTCGTACGCCGCCGCAAATACGAGATGGTCACTCTGCTGACCAGCAGCGATTGAGTTCGACGCAGGTGTGGCAAACGCCTTCATCGCCGCTTCGACTTGGCTGTTCGAAGCCTTTGATGATTGGAAGGGCGATTTATAGCTCAAAGTTGCAGCAATCGTCAGTATCGGTGAAAGGCATCTGAGAATTGCGCCAAAGAGTAACATTTTTGCCACTCGCGCATCGACAGGAAGTGCCGCGAGGTGACGACCAAGTGAGGTGAGTTTACCGAAAGCATCAAAAGCGCCAATTTCAGTCAGCGTCTTCGCTGCGGCTACAATCGCTTCTTCTTTCGGTGGCTCGGGGGCACTACCAAGTACAACTGACGCGTCGTTGTGCAAGTCGAGATTGGCAATCTGCAAGACGACTTCCGTCAATGGAGCGCGATGCATCTCGGGTACTTGAAACGGCCGCATCATACCCGTTGATCGTTGTGAAGTGAAGAGAGCGTAGCACGTGCCCGCTCGCACTCTCCCCGCACGGCCAGCCCGCTGTTTGGCGGCGGCTCGACTCACCCAGCCTTCCTCCAGCGAAGCCATGCCTCGACGAGGATCCCATTGCCGCTCCTTCACTCTTCCTGAATCAATGACGACAACAATATCTTCAATCGTCACTGATGTTTCAGCCACGTTCGTCGCCACCACAATCTTTCTGACGCCGTCTCTTGGGACTCTGAATGCTTCGCGTTGCTCAGCATTGGTCAGCGCTGAGTGCAACGGAGCGAGCATGGCGTCTCGAAATCGCGGTGAGCTCGCGAGACGGTCGAGCAGGCCCGTGACTTCGCCTACACCGGGTAAAAATACCAGGATTGCACCTTGTTCTGTGGTGTCATCAACGAACGCCAGTAACTCCTCAATCAGATCGTAATCAATGACGGACTCATCCAAGCGAGAAAGCGACAATCGCGTGTTCCGTTTGCAGTCAACGTATTTGTCTGGATGGTAGTCTGGGTTTTCTGGGTTTTCTTCTCCACCAAACTCAGATGCGGCGTCTTCGCCCCATGACGCCAAAAGCTCGTTCCGTCGTCTCCTATCTCCTCCGCCCCCAGCCTTGATTGCTTTCATGGCATCCTCTGTCTTGCCATTCGGTCGGCGACACGAGCAATTTTCGGGATCAAGAACGTAATCCAGCATGTCGTAGATGTGCTCGAGATGAACAGTTTCAACTGGGAAGGATCTTCCAGGGGCAGATATGATAGGCGAGCCCCCCAAATAACCGCTAAAAAGTGATGCGTTAAGCGTAGCCGACATGAGCACAAGCTTCACGGGTGGTAAACCGGCTTGCCGACGACGCGTCGGCAGATCTCGTAGGAGAGTAAGCAAAAAGTCACCATCCAGAGAACGTTCGTGGACTTCATCGACAACGATATGGGTGACATCAGATAGCATCCTATCTCCTTGCAAGCGTCGAAGCAAGATACCTGTGGTGCAAAAAGTCAACCTGGTCGCACTCGTGACTTTTGCGTCAAGCCGCACGTGATATCCCACAAGTGAACCAGCTCCGCCAACACCATTATTTTCGCATCGCTCAGCAGAAACACGTTCTGCTATGCTCGTGGCCGCGACTCGCCGCGGCTGCGTACAGATGATGTTACACTTGCCGCCTTCGCCTCGTTTGATTGCGTCGTCGAGCAAGAATTGCGGGACTTGAGTCGTCTTGCCGCAGCCTGTCTCACCACAAACGACGACGGCATCATGGATACGTAGTTCATTCAGCAGCTCGTCTGCTAACGCACAGATTGGCAGAGTCGAGCGCTTGGCGAACATCTTCTGCCATTGCGAGTCGTTCTTGATGTCGTCCAACTGCGTCTTGAGCTTCTTGCTGATTTCGTGATGCACGCTTGAACTCTGTTTCGCCGCCTTCTTACGCCCATCATGCTTGTCCCCCTCCTGAACGTGACGACCGCTGCTGCTTCGAGTCATACTTTCACAGATACCGTCGCTTTGCGCGCCGAGTGATTTCATGAACGACTCAATGAAATCATCCTTTGAATTTTCGATGACTTCCGCTACGTCAGACGTCATGAACGCGACGGCCCAACGCATCCAAACTTCACGGAATTCCGCATGGAGCTCGAGCGGCACCAGCTGGTTTTCTTTGGAGAAGATGGCTTCGAATATCGCTCGCGCCGCAGCACCGTTTTGTGCGTCGTTGATACTCTTCCACCCTCCATCATCTGGTTCGTCCTCGCTGTGCGTCGAACACACCAAAGTCGTTTTGCGCTTGTGCTTTGGTCCAGCTGAGCGTTCGACTGTGACGATGTATCTGATAGTATCTACACTTTTGTCGCGTTCAAAGCGAGGAATGAGCCATCCTTCACGTTTAGCGAGCTGTGTGAGCATGTTCTTCGGCAACATTTCGTCGACTTTGTTATAGTTGGCTTTATTTTTTGCGCCTTTAGTGGCTTGCGGCCGCTTACCGTCGCTGAATAACATCTCGTGCTTGAATAATTTCGTGATCGCCTCGATAGGATCCTCCTCGCCCGTCCCAATTATGTCACCTGCGCCATCACCAAAGACATCTAGTGCGAATGCATCTTCATCCGAGTCCGAATCGTCAGCCTTTTGCTTAGAGCCGCTTAGATTGGTGCACTCATTTATTGCGCATACGTCTTCAGACGGTGCACGTCCAACATCCATAGCCGTGTCGCTCGGATCACCGCATGTCGTACCGCTTTCATCCTTAGATTCTATCGATTCTTTTGGTCTCGGCGGATCAATGTCTTCCTCATTCATTCCAATCTCAGTGGCGAGGAGTTTTAATTGACGAATCGCCTCAGCGATGTCCTTTTGTTCCTTCTTATTTTTCCCTCGCTTAGCCGTGCTCGCGCGCGCTTTCAGTTCGCCCACCTCGCGAGCGAATTGATCGATGATACGGTGTGGATCTTCTGCAAACTCTTTGCGTCGAGTCCACATCAGCTTCTTCGCGGCAGCCTCCTCCTCGCTCAAACCAAAGTCTTCGAGAGAGTCGTAACTATCGTTGCTGTCGTAATCGCTATCGCTTTCCTCGTATTTAGCGTATCTCGCGATCCAAGACTTGTCCACCGATGTGTCATCCAGCACGTTGTCGTTGTCTTTTTTCGCTTTCACTCTCGTCATGCTGTCGTCGGGTGTCTCGATGACTCGCTCTGGCGCAGGTGCGGTGCCGGCTTGCGCCGCTGTCGCCTCCACTGAGCCATCCGCGCCGAGTTTGTACTCCGATCTCTCCACCGTTTGGAATTTCCGAGGCAATCGAACGTTCAGAACGTGTAAACACAACCAATCCAAAACGTCCGACTCGGCGAAAGCTCCCGAAGATAGTTCGCCGACGGCTCTCAACGCATCTTCGACGTCGCTCACTCTGAACCCTTGGTGAAGAAGAGAGTCGTACATCTTCCGCACCGTTGACGTGGACACCTTTGCGCCACCACCGGACGATCCGGAAACGCGCACGTTCGATGTTTGCAGCAGCGCCCGCACGAACGCCTCCGAACGCGCGCTCAGACGAACTCTTGCTGACTCATCCGAGGTTGTCTGTTGGACACCGACTGTTGACATCTCGCGCGCGTGCACGAGCGCCGGTGGCGAGCGTGCTCCTTGGGGTGCCTGTCACTCTTTCAACAGCCGTGGTACTCCCGTCCTTACTGAGTGGAACGGTCGAACGATGGCGTGTACGTCCCGCAAACGCGCTAAGGTGTGAAGTTGTGAGTTGGTTACGTCGGTGCAGCGTTTTAGGTGTTAAAAATTTTAGACTACTTTATGTTGGTGCGGAACGATGAAGATGCTCTATCTCTTACCCGAGAGCGCATTGTTCAAAAGCATACGCGCAGATTCCATGCACGATTCGTCGCCGCGCACGCGAAGCAACGCGTTACCAGATCCCGCCTTTGTTTCATCGATGGAAACCATGGCTTTGCTGCGATCCTGAACTCCCTTGATCGTCGCACCTTTTTGACCGATGAGCTTGCCGACGATGATCTTTGGAATTTCCAACTCCACGCAAGGACCCTTTGCACCTCTGGGAAGCGCTGGCACTCTGGACGAGACGAATTGGCCTCCCTTGTATTCCCAGCCGTACACGCCTTCTCCAGTCAACTTTACACCTTTGACGCGGCCAGCCAGTTCGGCGGCAGCCTTGGCCTCAGCGTCCTTCTTTGCCTCTTCCGCGGCTTGTTTCTCTAACTCTATAGCCAAAAGACGGTCGGCCTCAGCCTTTTCAGCGGCGGCTTTCTGTTCATCAGTCATGGCGTAGAGAAATCCCGCAGGCTTCTTGCCCGCAGCCTTTTTCCTGCGCTGAAGCAATGCCATTTCATCGTCGCTGTCGATATCGCTATCCCCATCGCTGTCGATATCATCATCTCCCATGGTCTTCGCCGCCTGAAGACGGGCAGCCGCGGCGGCATCAGCCGCTTTACGCTTTTGCTCGGCTTCGCGGGCAGCGTTCGCCTGGCGTTCCTCGGCGAGTTTCCTTTTGAACTTCTCACGTTCCTTCTTATTCATCTTCGCCATGCGAGCCTCGAGCTCTTCCTCGGTTTCAGACTGCTCATCGACATCATCTGCCACTTCGGGAGCAGCTTTGCCAGGAGCTGCCGCCGCAGGCTTGGATGGCTCCGGCGCCGGTTCGTCGTCATCGTTGGCGGCGGCGCTTTCATCTTCCGATTCCGCTTTTTTCGCAGCCTTCTTCTTCTTCTTTCCAGCGCTCTTTTTGCCGCTTTTGCGAAGGTACGTCAAAAGCTCCTTGACAAAGTTTGCACTCTTACCCATCATCTTTTTAACCTTCGGGTCAGCGATCGGGTTGCCATCCAATTCAATCTCACGAACCTTTTTCTCCTTCAATTCGCCCCACTCGCCTGGAAGATCCTCAATCTTGTTAGACTTCAAGAAAATTTCGGTGAGAAGCGTGCACTGGTGAATATCAGCAGGCGCATCGGTGATTTTATTCATGCGCGCGGAGAGAGTCACCAAACGCTCCTTGGCTTCAATGGTGAAATCGTCCAGCGTCGTGAGTTGGTTGTTATCGGCAACCAACGTGACGAGGTTGTTTGCATTCTCAAGCGGGGCGAGCGACTTGATCTTGTTGCGGGACACGCGCAGAATTTCCAAGTTTTTGCACTGCGCCAAGCTCGACGGGAGAGACGCCAACGCGTTGTCTTCCGCTTCGAGAACCTTCAAGTTTTTTAGCTTGCCGATGGAATCTGGCAACTCGGTCAACCCGTTACCGCTAATAATGAGCGTCAAAAGTCCAGAAAGTCGACTAATGTCGGGTGATAGCTTGACGAGCGTCGGTCCCAGTCGAAGCTTCAGGTTATTGACGCTGTTGACGTAGAAGAGCGCCGGATCAACCTCCGTATCGCCCTTGGAACGTTCAATGGCGAGCTCCTTTGCACTACTCTCCATCGCCTTCACCGTCTCGGGCCATCTCGGTTCCGGCGGTTTACCCGCTGGCACATCCTCTTCTTTTGCGTCATCATTCTGAGACTTACCCTTACCCCCCTTGCTCCCCTTGTCTCCTCGTCTTTCCAACGCCTCGAGCTCCTTCTTCTTTCTCTTGCTTCTCTGCGTCGACGTCTCGCCCTCAAACGCCGCGTCCTCCTCTTCCTCCTCCTCTTCCTCCTCCTCGCTCGAATCCCCACCTCGATCAATCTTACGCGCCAACGCATCGTGTCCATTTTTCCTCGCGTAATCCGCCGCCGTGCGTCCTTTCGCGCACTTCATCTTAAAATTCGCCCCGGCGTACAACAACTCGTCGCACGACTCCTCGTATCCTCGCTCCGCCGCCATCATCAACGCCGTCCGTTCATCCCCGCATCCATCCACGAAATCGATCGGCTCCTTAATCCGGCTCCGTCGGCAGTTATCCAACAGCATTTGCAAAGCCTTGTGTTTGTTCCCCATGGCGGTGATCATGATTGCGGTGTACCCATCGTCGTCGCGCGTGCCTGGGTTTTGTCCACCGGCGCCGAGTCCCCAGCGGACGGTGTCGAGCTTGGCGTTTTTACACGCCGTTAAGAATTGGTCGCGTTTGGACGCCATCTCGATGTTCTCCTTCGTTCGTTCGTTCGCACGCGTCCGTCCTTCCGTTCTTCCGTCCGTCGGTGTGTGACGACGCGTTTTCACTCACTCATTCATTTGTTCTTTCCTTCTTCAGCGGCAGAGGTGGGAGGAGTTATTACGACGACGCGTTTTCAATCAATCGTTCATTCTTTCTTTCTTCAGCGGCAGCGGCAGAGGTGGATTTATTACAACAACAAAGCAAAATTGCCCGCGCGATGGCGGCTCTCATGGATACACTAGCGATGAGCGTAGCCTTGACGCGGTGTGTGCGTCCGTCACAGACCGACGGACGTACATCAACGTGTAGTGCGCGATTTTGGTTTTAACGCGGAGCCGCGCCACCGGTTTCTGAAGAAGCCGGCGGCGGCGGCGTCGGCGGCGGCGCGCCGTCCTCGATGGATCGGGGTTCGTCGGCGTCGCCCATCGATCCGACGACGGTGCTCAAAAGAATGAGCGCCGCGCCGGCCGTGGCGGATGTGGAGAGGGTTTCGCCGAGTAATAAGTAGGCGAATATCGCACCCCATACCGGTTCCGTGGAGTACATGAGCGTCGCCTCTTGCGACGCCAACAAGGTGAGGGCGACGGTTTCGAGGTAGACGCACCCGGCGGTAGTGACAGCGCCGACAAAGAAAACCTCAAACCAAGGAACTTCGGTCCAGCTCTGCACACCCAAGATGGCGCTCACGTCGCAATCGCACTGAATGTAATCTCGCACGAGTAACGCCATGAACACGGTGACGACGGTGAGCATTTGTAAGCACACCAATCCCATGGATTCTTTGTGTCGAAGCGTGACGCCGTTGAAGATGCAATCCGTGCGGAAAATGTGAATGCCAAACACCAACGCGGAACCGAGGGTGAAGAGATCGCCACGGAGCGTGTCGTCCATCCCCGGGGACGTCAACGCTTCGGTGATCTCCGTCGTGGACACCGACACTGCGTCGGTGAATCCCGGAACACCGATGACGTTTTCCATCAGCGCCAAACCGGCGACGGCGATCGCCGTGGCGCTCCAAACTTTTGGTTGCACCGTGCGACCGGCGAGACCGGCGATTATGGGCACGGCGATGATGGTGAAGGAACTGATGAAACTCGCCCGAGCCGCATCCGTGGACTCAACGCCGAGGTTTTGAAGGTAGTACCCGAGCGAAACCCACAAACCGAGTTCAAACCCACCCCGTATAATTCTATCATCCTTGATCGCGTTTTTCAAAAACGGCGCAAAGACGAGCGATCCGACGACGAATCGCAACGCCGCGAATAAATCCGTAGACATTTCTTGTTGCGCCACTTTAATCAAGGTGATGTTCGCCCCGAACCCAGCCATGATGAGACCAAAGAGCACTAAACCTCTCGTTCGTTTGCTCACCCCTCGATTCACCGAGCTCCAACTCTCCCAGAGCACCTCTCTCGTCGTTCTCTGTCTCGCCCGGCACTCGGCGTCGTTTACGTCGCACTCTTCGACGAAATCATCCAAAAAAGTACCGGATATCGCCGTATCCCTCGCGGCGCCGAGCGTGAACGACGCCGACGACGCCGACGTTTTCGCGGCGGTCTCATCGGTATCGACGAGCGTCACCACCGCCAACGCCGCCGACGCGTCCATCCCGTCGTCCAACGCGTCCAACGACTTTCGAACCGACCCCCCCGGCGTCGCGGCAAACTGCCCACCCGTCGCCCGCGTCGTCGTCGTCGTCGTCGTCGTCCCCCCGCTCCACCGCGTTCGCGCGCGTAGCGCGTCCTCAGTTCCCCGTACCGACGGCGGTTCCATCAACGCCCGTCCCTTTTCGCTCCGAACCGACCGTCGTCCCGGTTCGGATTCCCACGAGTGATCCCGTCGTCGGCTGCGTCGTCGGCTGCGTCGTTCACTCCCGTAATCGCCCTCCCTCGCCCTCGGTCGCGTTCGTTCCGCCCGTCGTCTCGACGGCGATCGGTCCCTCGTTCTTCTTCTCGTCCCATCTTCCGGCGGGTTCGACGACGACGATCCGGACGACGACGAAGACGAAGACGCAGAAGCGGACGCGGACGCAATCGAGATCGTAATCTTCGATCGGCGGCGCCGATGCGATTCGAAAAAGCGCACCACTCCGGTT
>Ga0255782_10001431_pt1 | contig 20642 bp, 13 predicted proteins | sample 101ome_26_FD_179980 | JGI IMG/M metagenome (GOLD analysis project Ga0255782, IMG submission 179980) | Coastal salt marsh microbial communities from the Groves Creek Marsh, Skidaway Island, Georgia - 101408AT metaG (version 2) | ecosystem: Environmental > Aquatic > Marine > Intertidal zone >...
GTCGCCACCGACGGGGGAAACGAACGAAACGAAATTCGTTCATTCCATTCATTCGCTCCACCGCGCGCGCGCCGACGCGAAACCGCGAGACACCGACGGCGGAACCATACATCTCGCGAAATCAAATCCACAACAAACCCCTCGCGCGGCGCTCGGGACGCGCGCGAGCGAGCGACGAGACGAAGAACGCGACGCGACGAACGCGCGAACGCACCTTGGCGGCAGCCTTGGCGGACATGGAGGCAGAGAAGATGGCGGACATCGTGTCTGTGTGCGTGTGTCTTGCGTCGAAGAGTGCGGCGGGACGGACGCGTCGCGGACGACACCGCGCGCGGCGTCGATCCCGGCTGAGTCACTTCGCGCTGACGACACCGCGACGCGTCGGGTGGGGGTCTTACTTAATAGTTTACCCGTTTTTCTTCGATGTGCGCGCGACGACGACGCACAACGCGCGTACTGTACGGGTACTAATCACGATACACGTGTGTAAGTACGAAAAGAAAATCGCGCGCGACGCGCGCGCGCGAGCCCGAGCCTAAACCCGAAATTCGGACATGTGAGATACTATGGGATAAACGCGATGAGTCGTGACTCAAAGTATGTAGGTACTCGTGACTGTTTGGACGTACGTGAGTCGTCGGTCCACGAACGGACGGTCCAGGGGTCTCGTCCTCAGTCGGGGGATGATGATGAGCCGAGCGATGATGCACGCGTCGGCGGGTTCGACGGGACGACGACGACGTCCGGTCTCGTCGTCGGGAACGTCGTCGTCGTCGTCGGGCACGCGGCGTCCGAGATGGACGCTTCCGGCGGCGGCGATGCGAAGCGGACGCGAACGACGCGCGGAAAGGACGGGAGAGGAAGACGCGGACGCGGTCGTCGTCCCCGAACCGCCGGCGATGCGGATCGAACGGCGAGGACGGCCACGGAAGGAGGTGCACCGAGGAGACGCGGATGGGGTTCGGAAACATCTCGCGGCGCTGAGTGAGCGGTTTCCAGAGGTGCGGGTGAGAGGGGAGGAGGCGTCGAGGCCGAGGGGCGGACGAGGCGAGGCGGTGGTCGAGGAGGACGCGGGCGGGACGCGGGAAGAGGAGGAGGAAGAGGAGGAGGAGGAGGAGGAGTCGATCGAGGAATCGGTGGGGAGGATGATAGAGAAGACTGCGATGAGTGTTCGGGCGTCGGCAGCCAAGGTGGGGACGCGGAGGAGCGTGGAGTCGAGGAAGAAGATCGCCAAGGCGCAGAGGGAGCGGTGGCGCGAGGCGAGGCTCGCGGCGGAAGCGGCGGCGCCTCCCGAGACGGCTGAGCCCTTCATCGCGGAGACGACGACGACTCCGTCAGCGCCGGTGAAGAGTGGAAAATCGTCGGTGTCGTCATCTGAACGCACGGCGAGGCTGACCAAGCTGATTGCGATGAAGAAGTCGACGTCGAGGTCAGAGAAGATGGCGTCTTCGAGCGTCAAGGTGAACCAGTTTTCAAGCGAGCTCTCGCAGTACACAAGGCTTCGTAACGAGCTGGCGAGCTGGAGCGAAGGGTTCGAGGAGTCCAAGGGACGTCGTCCGACGCTCAAGGATGTGCAGAACACGCGGATACCTTGGTTGATTGAGTCGTTTCAAGAATACGTCAGACTGCGAAACAAGCTCATCGCAGAGGCTCCAAACGTTAGAGGCGAGGTTGGAAAAATTGCAAAGCAGACGCTTCCCTCGCCGCGGTCTCTACCTTCTGGACAAATTACGCTGTCTATTGACGATGATGCCGACGATGACGATGTCAACGGAGAGAAGTTCTCCGTGTTTAACTTTAAATGAATTTATATTACTAGTATTAGACGACGCGTCGCACGTAGGACGCTCACCGCAGCTTTGTATGTAAAGAGTATGTAAAATGTTCTTAATTAAAATAAACTTGCTCTCTATCTGACGTAGTACACTCGCGCAATTTTACACAACAGGCTGGGCCTCCAAGTCGAAAAGACTCGAGCCGATGATGGAGCACTTTCTCATCTGACCCGGCTCGATGGGAGCCAAGCCCTTTGCCTTGTCCTCCGTCACAAAGACGACTGGATCGATATCCGGCGCTTCGAGCGTGGTTCTCCCGATGAATGCTTGCATGTCCTCATCCCAGTTATCTATCAACACGTCCAATTCCTTTCCGACGCGACTCATGGCGAAATCTTCGCTGATTTCTTGCTGCTGCGACACGAGTTGATCGCGTCGAAGAGCTCTGACGTCCTCGGGAACTTGATCCGGGTACTCTGCCGCTGGAGTGCCGTCCTCTTCGCTGTACGCAAAGGCACCGAGACGTTCAAACTTGAAATCTCGGCAAAACTTCATCAGTTCTTCGTGCTCTTCCTCCGTCTCGCCCGGGAATCCGCTAATGAATGTCGTGCGAAGCGCGAGACCAGGAATGCGGTCGCGCAACTTGTACAACAAGTCTTCGGTGTGCTGTCTCGGCGGACGGTTCATGCGGAGCAAAGACAGGTTGGTGATGTGCTGCAATGGAATATCGATGTACTTGCACACTTGCGGAACGTCCGCGATGGCTTGAATGAGTTCATCCGAAAAGTAGGACGGGTATGCGTAGAGGATACGCATCCACTCAATGCCGTCCACCTCGGCGAGGGCGTACAAAAGCTCAGCCAAACCGCGACCATCGCTCGCGCGAAGGTCGATCCCCCACTGATTCGTGTCTTCCGCGATGAGATTGAGCTCCTTGACCCCGGAATCAGCCAAAGCTTTGGCCTCGTCGATGATGGAATCCCACTGCTTGGAGCGGAAGCGCCCTCGAAAGCTAGGAATGGCGCAAAAGGTGCACTTATGATCGCATCCCTCCGCCACGCGCAGGTACGCCGTGTGTCTCGGAGTTATTCTCAAACGTTGCGTTTCAGCTCTAAACGGCGGAGACGCTCCACCAACCTGCACTCGCGCCTGTTCAGGCATTAGCAATCCCGGTTTCGCTTCGACCCCTAACAAGCCGCCCACCGTCGACGGAAGGTTTCCGTAATTCTCAAACCCCACAATCACGTCCGCCTCCGGCAGCTCATTCGCCAAATCATTCGCATATCTCTGCGCCAAACATCCCGTCACGATGATCTTCTTCGATCCCCCCGACAACTGACTCGCCTCGAGGATGGCTTCCACGCTTTCATTCTTCGCATCCTCCACGAACCCGCACGAGTTGATGATGATGGCGTCCGCGTCCTCGTGATCATCCGTCACGTCGAACCCGTTGACGAACAGATCCCCGAGCATGACTTCTCCGTCCACCGTGTTCTTCGGGCACCCGAGGGACACCATGCTCACTTTTTTCTTTGCTTTTCCTTCCCCGGGCGACGCCGCCGCCGAGGACGATTCCCCTGGCGGTTCCACGACGGACCGCGCGCGCGTCGTCTCTCCGCGTCGGCATCGCGCCGCTGGCGCCCGCGGGCGGGTCGCGGACGTCGCACGGGCGTCTCTGGGCGTCGTCGCGCGGGCCAGCGGGGCGCGGGCGGGCGTGGACGTCGGCATGTTTCCTTCCGACGGGCGTGAAGTGACGTCGGCTCGAGCGCGTGCGCAAAGGGCCCTTTTCGCCTCGACGGGCGCTATATCGTGTATTATGGTTTTATTTTGCTTATGTATCCGAGTTTTGGTTAGTGTATGTTCACATGTGGGTTTTGATCAGCTTCGGTACTTTATTGCAGAGTATGAGTTGTGTGCGCATTTCAAGAGGACGAGGTTGTCGTCGAGGTAAACGGATGAACTCCGACGCCGAACGCGCGCCGAGCGCGCGCCGGATCCGCGTTTCATGGATCGACGCGCGCTCACGCGCGGGAGTAGCGGTACGTGCCGGACCAAGACTCGCCGTTTTCGAGGGAAATTTCGACTACGCGGACGAGGACACCAGAGGCATCGACGCGAAAGGTTTCCACTTGGGAACCTGCGAGCGGGGCGGACCAGGAGCTCTCGAGACGAACTGCGTCGGGATCAGCCGTGGTGACAGAGACGGAGCCGATTTGGTCCCCAGAGCGAAGGTCGCGGCGAGAGACGACGGCGGAAGAACCATCGATTGGGTACGACTCGGCGATTTGGATGATCCCGGCGTTCGAGGCGACGGACCACGTCGTGGACGTCGGTTGCTCAATGCGCAGATAGTTGAGAAGCACAGCGGCTTGACGGAAGACGATGTTCATGTCCATGATGTCCATCAGCGGCTCCTCGTCCGGGCACTCGGCGTTGATTTTGCGCCAATAGCCCACAGTCGCGGCGAAGGGCGCCGTGGACGAAGACTTCTCTGGAGAAGCCGGTTTCGTCTCGCGTGCATCCGAAGACGACTCAGTCGTCGTCGCCGAAGAGTCCACTTTGGGCGCATCGGCGCCGTACGGCATCCCCTCGGGCGCAGAGTACGACGCAGAGACGGTGCTGCTTGACATGACAGCGTCCGCCACCATGTTCTCCACACTCTCCTCAAAGCTATCCGGCGCTCTCGCGCTCGACGCACCATTCTTTGTCGTCGTCGTCGTCGTTGTGTTTGACGACGACGACGACGACTCACCGAGATTAATCCCAGACATCGCAGCCGCGACGGCATCTGCCGCCGCGTTGACCGCGTCGTCGTCAAACTCCTCGCCGTCGTGGTTCACCCCGCCGTTGGAAGAAACCCCTCGATCCGTCCCTTCTTCGTTCTCCGCGTACTCCACCGCCGGTTCCAAATACTTCCCATAAATCTCCTCCGGAACCACCCCACGCACCGCCTCTCGCACCGGTGCCGACGCTCGCACCCCGATCGATTCCAACCTGTCAATCTCCTCCTCCGTTCTCCTTAACACGTCTCCCAACGCGTCCGTCGACGACCCCAACCCGCGCACGAAATCCATCACATCCGCGAACCCTTCCTCCGGGCCTTTACTCAACCGATCCATCGCATCGCTCGCGATTCCAATCGCAAGTCTCGGCGCTATGAACGCCGCGTGCGTCGCGTCCTCCTTCGTTCTCTCAGTCGCCGAAACGCCTCTTCGTCGTCTTCCACCGTCACCGTTCGACGACGACGCGTCACCGGACGCATCACCAGACGCGCGATACTCCGACGCGTACTCCAACGGTTCATCGTCGTCGTCGTCGTCGCCGACGACGGACCCTTTATTCGCCGCAGACGAAGACTCCGAGTCTCTCGCGGACGGAATCGGAACGATCTTCCTTCGCGGTCCGCGTCGCGTCGACGGCGCCCTTCGTAACCCATCCGAAGACCCCGACGACGACGACCCAGACGCGACGGTGCGCGCTCTCGTCGTCGCTCGAGCGGCGATCATCCCTGCCCGACTGATCGATCGATCGATCCGCGCGTCGTCTTCGAGCCGAGTCGAGTCACGCTGTGACGTCATTACCCAACGCAACGATGTTTGCGCAGACGCGAACACCGACACCGACGACGATTCACGCCGCCGCCGCGCGACGCGACGGCGGGAGACATCGTCGTCGACACCAAAACTCGTCGTCGTCGTCGTCTCGCGTCGTCGTCGCCTCTGCGCGCGATGCGACGGAAGAAACCACGACGAATGATGAACGGTCATCATCCAGACGCAGTTTCGCGCTCGCATCCGCCGCGGCAGCGCTCGCCGCGACGACGACGACGACGGCGCGGATCGCGCGCGCGGATGAACAAACCGACGCATCCTCGACGGCGACGACGACGACGTGTGAAACCAAGGAGACGGCGCCGTTGCTCTGCGTGCTCAAGGTGACGGATAAGGTTTATTTCGACGTCGCAATCGGCGACGAAGCCGCCGGTCGCGTCGTCATAGGTCTCTTTGGCGAAGTCGCCCCGAAAACGGTGGAAAATTTCAAACAACTCGCCACCGGGGAGAAGGGATTCGGATACGCGAACTCCATCTTTCACCGGGTGATTCCAAACTTTATGATTCAGGGTGGGGATTTCCAACGAGGCGACGGACGAGGCGGGTACTCGATTTACGGCGGGAAATTCGCCGACGAAACCTTTGCGGTACCGCACGTCGGTCCGGGGGTTTTATCCATGGCAAACGCCGGGCCGAACACGAACGGGTCGCAATTTTTCATCACGACGGCGGCGACGCCGTGGCTCAACGGCCGTCACGTCGCTTTCGGGAACGTCGTCGAGGGTATGGATGTCGTCCGCGCCATCGAAGCCAATCCCACGGGGCCGGGCGACAAGCCGTTGAAACAAGTTCGCGTCGTTTCCTCGGGCGTTTTACCCGCGTAGACTGTCGTTGAAAATAGACAATACATGTAATCACAATCCCACGATCGGTTTCCCACTAAACTCGCGCCATCGACGCGTCGTTCACGGGTACGATGTCAAAGTCAACGCCTCGCGCGCTTCTTCGCCCCTCGGCTGTGAGAATTCTTTCTCTCCACTTCGGCACACCGCGACGCGCGACGCGCGACGCGATGACGCCTCACACCGCGTCGACGATGCGTAGACGTCGACGAGATATCGACCGACCCGGGACGGATGGTGAACAGACGACGACAGAGACGACGATACCGGGACATCATCATCAAAAGCGAAGGAAGAAGGTGCCCACGAGTGCGACGACGACGCTGACGAAACGACGCTTCGCGCGACGGGTATCGACGGAGGGTGCGCCGCCGACGTCAGAGCGGGCGAAGAGCGGGACGAACGCGACGGCGACGACGGCGGCGACGACGACGACGACGACAAAGGCGGGTGATGTCGACGACGACGACGCGCCGGCGTCCGAGTCGTCGAAGAGGAAGCGGAGGAAGAAGAAGAGTCGACGCGAACGCGCGACGTTGGGTACGACGAAGAAAACGAGTGATATGACGGCGATGACGACGACGACGCGCGTACCGGTGCCGACGGCGGGTGCTACCGGTGGCGGCGGCGACGACGGACGAGGAGGACGACGAGCGACGGCTGCGTCTGGCGGCGGCTCGAGCGGCGACGCGAGCACGAGCGGTAAAGGAGGCGCGAACGCGGGTGGGACCGGTGGGAGCGGAGGTGGGAGGCGACGGGAGAGTGCTCATCGGTCTGGTCGCGATGTTCGCGGTGGTGGTGGTGGTCGACGCCGGGGCACGGACGACGAAGACGAGGACGAGGACGAGGACGACTACGAAGACGGCGGGTTGTACGAGGATGAAGACATGACGGATGAAGACGAAGACGAAGACGACGAATCTATTGAAGACGATGATGATTTCGACGATGAGATGGATGAAGACGATGACTTGGAGGAGGATGACCATGACGACGGGATGGATGATTTACAAGACGCCATGGACCGCGACGATCCCGAGGCGGGTTTGCGCGCCCTGTTGAGACGTCTTGGCAACGTCGCCGGAGCCGCAGTCGGTGGCGGCGCATTTCGTCAAAATTCATCACGACTTCGCGAGATTTTAGCTGGTTTGCGACGAGCGGACGATCCTTCGGCACAAATGGCGGCGTTGAGTGAATTGAATGAGATTTTGGTGATTTCCGGCGAGGAACTCTTGATGCAAATGAGTTTGGATTCCTTTGTCCCGGCGCTCGTCGAGTGCATGACGTACGAATACATGCCGGATATCATGCTTCTCGCCGCTCGAGCGCTGACGACGATGGCGGACGTGATGCCCCCGTCTCGCGGGGCGATCGTTCGTCACGGTGCGCTCGCACAGTTTTGCTCTCGGTTGTTGACGATTGAGTACATCGACCTGGCGGAGCAGTCGCTGCAGGCGTTGGAAAAACTCAGTCAGGATTACGGCGCCGAGTGCGCGCGGCAAGGAGCGCTCACGGCGTGTCTGTCGTATTTGGATTTCTTCTCCATTGGGATGCAGCGGGTGAGCTTGCAAACGGCTACGAATATATGCCGGTCGCTTCCGAGCTCGGCGTTGGATGGAGCTGCGGATGCGGTGCCGATACTGGCGAATTTGCTGTCGCACGACGACTCGCGTCTGGCGGATTACGCTTGCGTGTGCTTGACAAACATTGCGGCGAAGATGGCGTCGAAAGAGCCGGAACGCGTGGTTAAGATTTGTCAAGGGGACTTGATTGATAAGGTTGTTGACATCATCTCGCCAAACTCTGCGCGTGTGGTGAGCCCGTCGACGTATTACTCTCTTATCAAGTTGTTAAACATTTGCGTGTCTGCGCAACCAGATGTAGCCGTAAAGCTCTTGCGCAAAGACTTGCCGCTCGTGTTGGGCATGGCGCTGTCGAGGTGCAAGTTACTGACGACGACGACGACTTCGAGTACCGGTCCACACTCTGCATCGCCGGCTAGCAGCGGTGTGGCGTCGCCCATTGTCGTGACGGAGCAACTGCTCGAGGTGGCGACGCTCGCGGACGCATTGCTGCCACGTGTGAGCGCCAAGACGCGATCATCTCCCCGATCTTCGAAGAAAGGGGATAAAAACAGCGAATCTACTCCGTGTTCGAGCAATATTCCGTTGCTCACTGAGCAAGAGCCGCAGCTTTTAGTGGATTACGCGCGACACTTGGCCAACGTGTTGATGCAAGCCGTCGACTCGAGCGTTCCCCAAGGCGTCAAGCTCAAGTGCTTATCTGCTCTCACCAAGTGGTCTCAGCTTTCGTCCGATGAAGCCTTCAAAGGTGTGCTCGAATCGTCGCCCGTCGCTGCGTTCATCGCAGGGCAGCTTGCGAGCAGAGATCCGCAGAGAATACAGGGGTGTTTGGATTTAGTTGAGTTTGGCATGGAGAAGAAGGCGGTGGACATGGCGAAACTTCTTCGCAAGGAGGGTGCCGTGCACGCCCTGCGCGCTCTGTCCGAGGAACACGCCCGAGGAGGAGCCGAGAGCGTGGATAACATGGCGATGGACGAGACGCGAGACTCGACGAAGACGCCGGGCGCTCTCGTGCCAGCTCTCGGCGGCGGCGCGAGAGGCATCGCCCTTCGCGCCGCGGCGTCAATGGACACTCCAGAGTTCAAAGAGGCGCTCGCGCACGCGAATCGGGTTTTTGAAAGATATTTCGCACCGTCGAAAGACGGGGCGTTGTCGGAAGATCCAACCGTCGAACGTCTGAGAAGTGCAAGCACGTCGCTTAGAATGAAGGGAGACTCTGCATCTGTTGTCGAGTTTTTGGAATCCATGTCTGGAGCGAGCACTTTTGAGCTCCTGGAGTGCGATGCCGTCGCATCGTTAAAGGATCATCTTCTTCCCAAAGACTGGAAAAATTCTGAGGCTCTTGTGCGCAGGTATGCGTCGTTCATCGAAGCTGCCGGGCGAACCAAGGATCCTACAGCTTTTGCCACTCTTGTGCAACGTCTGCTGGACGCCCTCGCGTCGAGCGAAGACTTGTCAATCACCGTGGCGTCGGTATCTCAAAGCTCTACGAGACACAGGAGTGAGACCGATGATGCCAATCTCGCTGGCTTGGTGCGGCCGTTCAAGGTGCAGTTCAAGAAGACTGGCAAAGATGCTGATTTGATTGACTACTCCTCAAACGTCGTCTTGGTGGAACCTTTCGCTACGTTGAGCTCGATTGAGGACTTCCTCTTCTCTAGAGTTCACAAGCCGGGAGGTGATCCGTCGACTCGGCGTCGATCTTCGCGATTATCGCCACCCGCCAACATGGATCACGATGATGACGACGAAGACGAAGACGAGGACGAGGACGAAGAGATTGACGAAGAATACATGAGTGACGACGGCGAAGCGGTACTCGGAGACGAAGAGTTGGGAGAAGAGGTTGAGGATTTAGATTTGACAAACGAAGACATACAAGAAGAAGCCGAAGCCGAACCGGAAGGGCGCAGAAATGATTCCTTTGCGGCTCGCGCCGCGGCTGCGAACGCGAAGAACAGGCTTGTCTTTTCAATCAACGGCATCGAATTGCATCCGTCCACGACCATCTTGCAGATTATTGGGGTTGTATCGCGCGACCAAGATCCTTCGACGGTGCAACTCAACTGGGATAAGGCGACGATGATCTCTTATCGACTTTCTTCGCCTTCGGATGTGGCTCAGAAGCAGTTTCAGCTTGGTGGAGTCGTCGAGGAAAACGCAGAGGATCTCGCCAAGGAGAGCGAAATGGTCGCAGAACTCGGTGAAGCAGAAATGCGAGCCGCGCTCGGTAGCTTTGTTCCAGCGCTGACCGAGCGGGTCAAGGAAGCCGTATCAAATGAGACGACGTCTAGTAGGTTCAATGACTTATTAGTCGTATTGACCATCTTGCATGAGCTCAGCTCGTGTGCGTCGCGAATCCTTCTCCTCAGCAAGAGCGAGGAGCCCTCGGTGCGAGCGCGAAACGTTTCGCTCGATGAGGCAGCCTTTGTCCATGGCAAGTTGACTGCAAAGCTCACGCGACAGTTGCAAGACACCGTGACACTGTGCAGCGCGTCGACGCCGACGTGGTGCGCGACTCTGGCGAGAGCGTGCCCGTGGCTCTTCCCATTTGAGTCTAGGCAAAAGCTCTTCAAGTGCGTCTCATTTTCTCTCGCTCGTATGTTGCATCATCTTCACGGCGATGGCAGCGAGAGCGGGGCGGTGACCATTGAAGGTGGTCGAGAGATTCGTATCGGTCGCCTTCAGCGTCAAAAGGTTCGTGTGAGTCGAGGCAAAATCCTCGAAAGTGCAAAGAAAGTTTTTGCCATTCCAAACACGTTGAAGATGGTTCTCGAAGTAGAGTTCTTTGAAGAAGTCGGCACCGGTACCGGCCCGACGCTTGAATTTTTTACTCTTCTTTCGAAAGACTTTAGATCGCGCAAGTTGAACCTTTGGAGAGACGAAGGAGTGGCTAACGAAGACGATCTCGTCGTCGCTTCTCACGGCTTGTTTCCGGCGCCCATCACCGTTCCTCGAATGGCAAGCAAAACCCACGCCACTCGCCTCAAGTATTTTAAACTTCTGGGGCAGGCGATCGGCAAGGTGCTTCAGGATGGACGTATGTTAGATTTACCACTCGCACCAGCCTTTTACCGCATGTTCTTAGGAAGAAATTTGGGGCTCTTTGATCTCATTCAACTCGATCCGGGTCTCGGTAACACGCTGCTTCGACTTCGAGTCGCTGCCGACGAGATTGAGCGCATGAAGCGCGAAGGTGAACCAGAGAAAGTATGGCGACAAGTAAAGATTGATGGAGTATCGATCGAAGATCTTTGCTTGACGTTCGTGCTTCCGGGGTCTTCCTTGGACCTCATCAAGGGTGGTTCAGACATTGCTGTGTCCGCGGTCAACTTGCGCGAATACGTCGACGCCGTCATCGACGCTTGCGTGGGATCTGGTGTTGCAACCTACTTTGAGTCTGTGAAATCTGGATTAGAAGAGGTTTTACCGCTCGCGAGACTCAAAATGTTCACCGAGGGCGAGCTGGACGCCTTGATTTGCGGTCAAGGAGAGCAGTGGAGCCCAGAGATGCTCATCGAGTCTATCCACTTTGATCACGGATACAGCGCCCAGTCGCCACCTATTCGAAACTTTTGCGAGATTCTCAGCTCTTTCTCGTCGGACCAACAGCGCGCATTCATGCGTTTCGTCACTGGCGCCCCGAGACTTCCGCCCGGCGGATTGGCTGCATTGCAGCCGCGCCTGACTGTCGTTTGCAAGCAGCCGGCGAGCACCGGCGGATTGTCTTCTGATTCCGCGGCCTTCTCGGTCGGAACGCCGTTAGCCGACGGTGACTTGCCCTCTGCGATGACTTGTGCAAGTTATCTCAAGTTACCTCCGTACTCTTCAAAGGAAATCATGGCTCAACGATTGCACTACGCGATGAACGAGGGCCAAGGGAGCTTTGATTTGTCTTAAGACACAACAAACAATGTATTAGAAGAAAAACTTGCGTAGAACTGTGTGAAAATGTAGTGAAACATGCTTTTTAAAACTCAAATCAATATGGAGGCGCGCTAGGGGGCGGGGGCGGAGGAGGAGCGCCGCCATATTGCGACCCGTACTGCGGAGACGGAGTGCCATACTGCGGAGGCGGCGCATACGCATATTGCGGAGACGGATACGGATGCTGTTGGAACCGCATCTGGTTCATTTGGCTCGCCAGTTGCGCGGCGTGTGCGTCCGCTCTATCTTTTTCTACTCTAAGTTCTTCAGCCAACGCTTCTTTCTCCATTCGACGCGCGCTGGCATACTCCTGCACATCCCTCAAGGTGTGACGCGCGGCGTCGAGGAAGCCTGAGTAGAACCTCACCCCTTGCTCCATGCCGCTTCTCAAGTCCCCGACCACGGCGAGAGCGTGACGAACGCTTTGTTCGTGCGAATGAATGTCACGTCTGAGAGTTTCGACGTCGTAAACCTGCACGAAGCGTTCGTGAAGAGCTCGTAGCATCGATAGCGCGTCCGCTTGCTTTGAAATGTTCACCATGACGCGATCCTTGGCCTGATCGTACTTTTTCATCTCCTTGGTAAACAGTGCGTCCAGGCTTTCACCAGACTGAGCCATGAGTTCGTGAAGAATGTCATCTTCGCCTTTGATTCGTCTCATCATGTCCTCAATCTCAGCACGCTCGTCACCGATGGTTTCCAAATCTTGCAAAACGGCTTGAATGTCTGTCGCCACGTGCGAATCCTCCTCTAGTAATGCCAGCGGTTGCGTGAGTCTCGGCGCACTAGTCTCAAGATTTTCCTCGTCAATTGATTCCAAAACGCCTCCAGCGCCTTCGATGCGTTGTCTCAGCTGCTCATCGCTCTTCGTCGCGACTTCCAAGTCAACCTCAAAACGTTTCAAAGCTTGCATCATGTTTCTATTCTTTGAGGAAGACGGTTCTCTCCTCCATACACCCTCGCCGTGCATCGAGCGCGCCGCCGAGTCTTCAGACGACTCCGTATCCAGTGTCTCTCGTATCGTTTTCACCACTCCCGCGCACTGACGGTTCAACTCGTCGACTCGCTGCAAGCTGGCGGCCAACGAACTCGCGCCTCCCGACGAGCGGAACGCCGCGAGCTGTTCCTCCAAGTCTATGCTGAGAGCGACGGGCGCCGAGAGTGCGAGAAGGGTTTCTGGGAGTTCCATCTCGCGCAGCGCGAGTCGTGCTTCATCGCTCGCCATCGCCAAAGTATCAGTCTCGTTTCGAATCAGTTCATCGACCATTTCAGTGTATCTACTCAGCGCCTTTGCTCCACTGTCTGGGATGATGCTCTTGAAGAGGTCGACGCCGACGGGTGAAAATTGCTCTGGCGCCGGCTCTATCGCCTTGACAAGACCAGTCGACGGTACCGGCGGGATGTCGTCCACTTTGGGGACGCGACACATGTACACGCACTCGTTATCTCGCAAAGTGGCGTTGTGATCCGGCAAGAGATCCTCCTCGAGGTACTTTTTCGCCCAAACCAACGTCGCATCGCTTGAGACGACGTTGGCATCATCGATAGCCTTTTTCATGGCGTCTTTCGCCACTTGCAAGCGCGCCACTGCAATACCAGCATTTTCATCATTCGCCATCATCTCTCCTTTAGCGGTCAATCGCATCGCCTCGGCGCCAAAGTACCCAATCTTAAGTCTAAGGTACCCGAGCAAACCGTCATCCACGTAACCAACGAGACGCGGAGATGTCGTCGCCGTGGCGTACGCCTCTTCGTAGTAAATCTTCGCCTGCTGCGCGAGTTTCGCCAACATCGTCGGACTCTTCCCTTTCGCCTTTTCGTAGAAACACTCCTGCGCCTGCGCCAAGTGCAGCTTAACCATGACCTCACAGTACTCCCTCGTGACGTCGGCGCTCGGCGTCTCCGATCCAAGCTTGCGTTCGCTCAACGAACCGAGCATCTCAAACGCCCCAGCCGCCGCCTGAAACGCCGCGCACGCTCGTTTCACCCCATCCTCACCGTGTCCAAAGGCGCCGACTCCACTCCTAGATAGCACACCAGCGTAATTGAACAACACAGCACACTTTTCGTACTGCACATCTCTCGCCCGCACCCCTCCCCGCGGCGACGCTCTTCCACCTTCCAACCAGGCAAACTCCACCCCAGCGTGTCCCTCAGACCCCGAAATCGGAAACCTCGATTCAATCACGCACAACGCGCGGTAATACGCCGTCAATGTATCCTTCGTCTCGTCCAAGTTCACCGCGTCTTCGTCCAATGCTCGCTCAACCGAGTCCCTCAACCGCTGCGTCTCCCCGAAATCTTCCGCGCACGACGCCGAATCCCCCTCTGAAAACGCCCGCGACACGAAATCGTGCAACGGCGTCGCGATGTCCGTCGAGATTGCCTGCGTCAGCGTGCGAAAACGCGCGCGAAACCGGGTTAGTTTCCCACTGCAATTGGATCTGATTTCACGAACTGGGCACTCCGTTCGCGTTCACACTCGCGTCGCGTCGCGTCGCGTGTACACTCGAAGAAAGCGAGAAAATATGTATCGCGTCGACGCACTCTCTTCGCCGGGACGCCGTACAGCGGCATGTTCGAAACCGGTTCCGCGCGTAGGACTGAAACGTGTCGTCTAGAGAGTCAACCGTTTTGCTTGGTTTTGTTGATTGATTTTTATTTTGTTTCACTCTGAATAGATAGCGTTACATGCTCGCGGTGCGCTGCTGCTGCTCTACAAATCGTCGTACACTTTTTAACGGACGTAAGAAATTATCTCGTCGTCCGTTTCGTTCTATTCGCTTCATTCGCGTTCGTTTGTTGATTCTCCGTTCGGCCAACCTGGCGTCATCAACCAAACTAATCGAACGCCTTACACTCGACCGCGGACGGATCATCGGCGCAGAGCGCATCCATGGGATCCTTCTTGGACTTGATCTTGGATTGCTCCGCCTTGGTGGACATGGCGGCGTCGTAGATGGCTTTGGCGCCGGGGACGTCGGCTTCGATGGCGGCCCACTCTTCCGAGGTTTTGGCGTTGGCCATGCGATTCTTTTGGTAGCCCGAGAGGGTGTCGTACGTCGAAGAACCGGCGCGCGTCGTCACGGAGGTTCTCGCGGCGGCACGGGGTCTGGTGACCCGGACGGTGGCGATGGGCGTCGTGAGGGCAAACATTGTGCGCGTGTGATTGTGGCGAATGACTGCAGCTTTTTTCAACTACTGGTAGAAGCGTAAAGAAGATATTTAACGTCGCAGTCGCAGTCGCAGTCGTGTCAAGCGGTGAACCCGGCGTCTTCGTAGCCGTCCCAGCGATCGGACGAGGACATGTCGAGAGCGGCGAAGACGGTCTCGGCCCAACCCTCCATTCCGGGGTTCTCTGGGTAAAAAACGTCTGGGAGCTCGCAGTTGGCGCAGGCTTCGGCGGAGGTTTCTCCGATGCACACGTACGCGGGTTGCAAGGCGTCGTCAGAGGATGAAATGCGCTCGTAGAGGACGTCTCCGCAGAGATCGACCCAGGCGCGAACGGCACTGGGACTACCGAAAGTGACAACGTCGGCGCAAACGGCTCGTTGAACGTCCGATGCGTCGAGTTTGGTAACAGCTTCGGTGGAGTACGTGTTGAGACGCACCACAGTTGCTCCTCGTTCTTCCAAACCATCCTGAAGCGTTGTCGCCGCTTTTTTACTCGCTGGATAGAGCACCAACGATCCCTGGTCGCATGGTAACTCTTGAACGAGCACTGCCGCCGTCGCTTTGCTCGGTATAAACTGATTTTCCAACGCAAACTCTACCGGTTCTGCCTTGGCGAGCACCTTTCCCGTCGCCGCACCGACGACGGCGAGCTTCAAACCCTTTGGTTTCCCAGCCTTTTCGTACCCTTCCAAGAACACTTTCGCCGCCTCTGGACTCGTTATGCACACCCAATCCCACTTTTCCCGCGTCAACACGCTCGGCAACGACGCCACGTCCTCGCCTTCCACCGCTTCCACCAGCGGCAGCTCCACGCAAGTCACCCCTTTCGCCTTGAGCAGGTTCATCAGCGCCCCGTTCTTCCCGCTCTCTCGCGTCACCACCACCGTTTTATCCGTGTACGACGACGTCGATGGCGGCGCCGTCGACGCCGCCGGGGCGATCGTCCGTCCGCGTCTCGCTCCGGCGCACGACGGATCGAAGCGAACCCCGCTCTTGAGGCGACGCGTTTTGGAATTTGATTTCGACGCGACTGCAGCGGACGCGAACGCGCCGATGTGCGCGGTGAGCGTCATGGAAAAGGTCGGATACGGAGTGATTGCGCGCGGGGAGGGCGACTCGGTCGGCGGTGCGCACAATACCCGTCGCGGTGTGGAGGGATTTGTTTTCACTGCACTTGGCTTTTGCGTTAGTTGGATTTGGTTTTACGCGCAGACGACATTTTACGCTCGCTAGATTGTCTATCAATTATGTAAAAATGTGTGCGCTACGTCTAATGATGGTGTTTGTGACTCCTTTTGTCGTTATCTGCGTCGTTTGCTTGGCGTTTCGGCGGTGAGTGCCGAGGCGCTCTTGTACAATCGACCGCACTTGAGAAGCTCGCCGGCGATGTTGAGTCCTTCGATAAACCCATCGACGTCGGCTATTCCAAGGTTGAGATCCTCCGCCAAGGCGTGGAGATCACCGATGCTAAAATAGGGTGAATCGCTAGATGAAGTGCGCTTGTTCAGCGTCTCGATGAAGAGTTTCGTCTTGCTTCGCTTGGTTGATTTACCGCCGGCGCGATTGAAACGCAACCTGCCGTGTTGATCGCTCAACGCGTCTATGAGAGATGCTTTGATAATCTCGACGGCATCCTTGGCGTCGTTCGCCGTGACTTGTGATCTAAGTTCCATTCTAGCTCGCGCTTCGGCGAGTCTTACGAGAGATTCGAGCTGGCGAGCGGTGACGGGAGTGCCCTCAGCCGGTGCTCGGGAACGCAATTCCAGGTAAAAGGTTTGCAAAATCTCCGCCGCCTCCGCCGTGAGTCTGGGATGACAGTACGCGTGCGCGTAAGAGATGTACTTTCGCATGACTTCGTGCGACAGAGTTTCAATCTCTTGCGTCGCTCGCAATCTCGTTTTCAGCGGAACGTACATGTTGACGTCATCCAAGTCTTGAGTGAACGCGGCGACAGAGGCGTCGTGAAGCGCCATGCCATCCGCGTCGAGCTCGTTGTAGTACGCGTGTAAGTTTTGTCGAGCCTGCTTACGCCGTGCCTGACCGTGTTTGCTGTGCTGCGCGATGACGTGCTCGCTGAGGTGTTCATCCAAGACTTCGTCCACGGTGTCCAACAAGATGAAAATCAAGTCGAAACGACTGAGAAGCGGCGCCGACATTTTCAAGTTTTCATTCACCGTCTTGCCTCTGTTGTAATGTCCTTGAATCGGATTCGCGGCGGCGATGATGGACGTTCGAGCCGGAAGCGTTGCGTTGAGCCCGGCTTTACAGACGGACACGCTCTGCTGCTCCATCGCCTCGAGCAAGGCTTGGTGTTCGCTCGGCATTTTATCAAACTCATCCACGCAACAGACGCCTCGATCTGCCAAGACGATTGCACCCGCCTCAAATGTTTGCGCCCCGGTCCCTGGGTCTCTCACCACGGCTGCGGTGAGACCGGCAGCGGAGACAGTGCGGCCGCAAACATAAATAGAACGCGGAGCGAGGTTGGAGACGGCTTTTAGCATCTGACTCTTACCCAGTCCGGGATCGCCGACGACGAGGCAGTGCAGAGATCCGCGCGTGGGCACCTTACCGCACCCCGCCACAGATTTCCTCACCCCACCGAAGAGACAGAGCAACAAGCCGAGTTTGACGAGATCGTGACCGAATATTTGTGGACACAGCGAGTGCACGAGCGTTCGCACGAGATCATCGCCGTTCTGTTGGCTAAAATCGGCGATAAACTCCAACTCTTTTTTAGAGAGAATGGGCGCGAGCGTCGTCTCCACGTCGTCGTCATCCGTCTTTGTCTTTGCCCGAGCGTCGCTCACTCTGAACCTCTTCGTCCCCGGGATGTACGTCGATTGCGGCGATTCTAACGTCTCGAGTTTGTTTTCCTTGTCCTCTTCGTTCTTATCCTCCCCACCGGCGCTCTCTCCTTTCCCTCTCGATACGACGCAAGACCACGCGTTGAGATAGAGCTCGCTGAGTGCCTGGTTTCGTCCGCGCGCGAGCGCACCTCCCCCGCCACCCTCGACCGTGTCGCTCTCAACCAACCCGAGCATGGTGACGATATCACCGGGAGTGCACGAGTCCGTGAGCGCCCCTCGAAGTTCGCAGTCCATGAATCGCGGTACTCGTCCTTCTTCGCTCATCACTCCATCGTCTGCAATCTCCTGAATCCTCACCCGCTGCGAGTCGACGCAATCCACCGTCGCGAGCTCGTGCACAAACTTCTTCGCTCGGCACCGCTCCGTCGCGCATCGCTCTGGAGGTCTGTACTTGCCGTCTTTAAACGTGCACCGCATCTTTTCCTGGCACGACTGACAGCTAAATATCATGCGCGTCACCGCCGGTTTCACCGGCGCCACGCGTGTCACTGTTCCCCGCAGACTCACCACTCGACCGACGACGTTGCTCCGCATCGCCGCGAACCTCACCTTGCTCTCCTCGTAATTTATCAATTTCACCGTCATCTGCATGTTCGTCGCCACCCGTGTGTCCCCAGCCGGCACGCCTTTCGCGTCTTGCAACGCCGCTCTTCCTCCCTCGCTACACAGCGTCGCCTCGTGCGCCGCGCACCGCAGGCACGCCATGCACTCCAAGGGCGCGCACGCCAACGCCGCGTGTAAATCCGGTATATCTTTTGTCATCTCCTTTAATTTTTCGTAATCCATCGTCACCGACGCCGTCGCCTCGTCGTGTACCTCCACCTGTCGCGCGCGCGCGTCCGAAAAATTTTCAAACCGTCTCGTCAGTCCAACCGCCCTCCCCGTCTTTTCCCTCCGCCCCCGCGTCGTCACCGCGTTTCCATCCCTCCGCACCTCTTTCACGAACTCTCGTCCTCGCGTCGAGGCGAAGAAATTCGTCATCGTCCGCGCCAACTCGGCGCGTCTATCCGAGAAGTCGTGCGTGACGTCTGGAAAGTACAACTGCCACGATTTCGGGCACGCGAGCAGAGACCTCCCGGCGTTCGCGTTCGCGGCGTCGTCGTCGGTTCGCGCGACGACGCCGGCACCACCACCACCGGCTCCGTTCGGGTCGCCGGACATTTCGTTCGTTCGCGACGACGACGGCCGCCGTCGCCGTCGCGGGATGGCGCGCGAATGCGAACGCGAAACGCGAATGCGTGCAATTGGATCATTTTCCGTGTACTGTTTACTCATATAGGTTGAAGCACTTCAATGAAAAATAACAAAGTCGCACTCTATGCTAAAAGAAGTCCACCCCTCGGAACCGACTTGCTGTCGTCGCCGATCGATCGAACGTCGAGTGAAACCCACGCGTGATGCGCTTGATTGATACATCGCACGCGCGTGAATGAATGACTGACGACTCGACGATCAAAACGACGACGCGCATCGAATCCGAGAGACGACATTCGTCCCTTGTCCAACCGACCGACCGAGCCCCGGCGCCGAGACGCGGTCGAAACCTACTAAACACAATCGAGTCGTTTTTTGTTTATTCGACGTTTTGCATCTCCTCCTCGGTGAACTTACCGGCGCCGCCCTTACGCGCCAAAAGCGCCTTGCGATCCTTGTCCATGTGGAGCTTGGTGATGAGCACCTTGGACGGGTCGATGCCGGCGTTGATGGTTTGGCCTGTCGAAGAGACGCGCGAAGAGAGAGAGAGACGCGAGCGGTTAGTTTTTGTGTGCGTGACGCGTAAAACGAGACGCGGAGACGCGCGATGGGGATAACCGGGGCAAAGAACGATGCGTCATCGTCGTCCTCGTCGTCCGATGTCGTCCCCGACGATCCCCCGCGTTCGAGACGACCGAGTCTCCGCGGACGCCCCCGCGCAAGCCCTAGGGCTTTTGCGCCATCATCCCACATCCATCATTCGCCCTCGAAACCGCGCGTTCGCGACCACTTACCGTTGACCTTCTCCCGCGTGACGTTGGTGATGTGAATCACCCACTTCTTACGGTACACCTGGGACACCTTCCCCTCGCGGTTCTTGTACTTTCCGCGAACGACGCGCACTTCGTCGTTCACGCGGATCGGCACCGCGTTCGCGCCGTACTGCTTCTTGAGCTCCGCCGCGAGCGGGGAGGACATGATCTTACGGCGCTCCGAGGACGGGGCGGTGAAGTGCGCCTTGCGCGTCTTACGGCGGGAGCTCGAGACCGCGGTGGAGTACTTCATCGTTCGCTACGCGCGTCGCGGAAAGGAGGATGTCACGCCACGCGCGTCCGTCCCGTAGGGCTTCGCGAGTCCTCGCGAGAGTCGGTCGCGGGTGGTGATACTATTACAACACGGGTCGCCTGTTCATTCCGCATACTACATCCCTATTTTCGCTACATTCGACCTTTTCGACCGCCGGTTCGTTCGTTCGCGCCTTCCTTCCTTCCTTGGCCCACCATTGAGGGCTTTTTTAACCCCATCAGAGGCACCCGTCCGATTTTCGCGTCGTCGTCCACTCCGTCGGTTCGTCGCCCGCGGACGCTGGCGCCGCACTGGAAGACGACGACGACGACGACGACGACGACGACGCGATGCGGCGGGAGTACAGCGTGGATGTCGGCGGAAGCCGCGGTGGTGAAACCGGTGCGAGAAGGTGCGCGCGCGCGCGTTTAACGAACGAATCAGAATCAGAATCGATGCGTGAATCGGGAGCGTTGGTTGGATTACGCGGTCGCGAGCGCCGGTACCGACGACGACGGGTGAACGACCGAGTGACTGACGGTGGACGAACGGATGGCGACGCGCGCAGAAACTCGATGCGGCCGACGTCGTTGATGGTTGG
>Ga0255782_10001437_pt1 | contig 20579 bp, 5 predicted proteins | sample 101ome_26_FD_179980 | JGI IMG/M metagenome (GOLD analysis project Ga0255782, IMG submission 179980) | Coastal salt marsh microbial communities from the Groves Creek Marsh, Skidaway Island, Georgia - 101408AT metaG (version 2) | ecosystem: Environmental > Aquatic > Marine > Intertidal zone > Salt...
GGGAGGGAGAGGAAGAAGAAAATTTTGTGCGGGAAAGAGGGAGAAAAAGAGAAAAAACAAGCCCGAGGGGGGGTGCTCACATTTCAGAAGTTTCTTACTATTACAACGCGCGTTCTTTTTCGTCTGTCTTTTGTTTCCACACGCGGCTCGCGAAGTGTCTCTTCGCCCACTCTCTTTGTTTCTCCGGACAATCGGCGACCAGTTTGTCGATTTGGAAGTCTCCTTTTTCGTCGCCTTTGTCTTTCTTGCCTTCTTCTCCGCGGTGTCCGTCTTCAGTCGCCGTCGGCGTCGCGAGCGCGGGTTCTTCTTCCTCACCTCCTTCTTGTTCTTCTTGCGGTACCCGCGGCATTAGTGCGCTGCCAGGCACGGCTTTACACAGTTCTTTAGCAAATTTGAGCGAATGTGGGTAGAAGGTCACCAGTATTCGTTCTTTGTCGATTTGTTCCACGTGTTTTTTAATGCCGCGTTCGGGAATAGAAACACATCTGTAGTAACTGCGAGGATATTTGCTCTCAGTTACCAACTTTTCGCCGTACTTGCGCCATTTTTGTCCATCGGTGGTTTTCCCGTCCTTCGTGAGAACGACGACTTTAAAACCCGCCTCTTCGTCCTTGTCGCTGTTCGCTTCCAACGCTTGCTCCTTTTCCTTTACTTTTTGTTCCGGTTGTTCAAACGTCACTCTCTTTGTATTATCGTTATTACTGCTGCTCCGTTGAATCTTTCTGCGCACAGCCAAGAGGATATTTTTCAACTTTTCATTTTCTTGATGTTTCAAATTAAGATCCAGCTGTAAACGATCGTTTTCTTCGCGCATTTGCATCACCTTTTGCTCGTAACGATGCTTTAATTTTTCAACGTATACTCTCGTCTCTCGCACTAGCGCGTTATACTTGTTTATGTACCTTTCTCGATGCAATTTTTCTTCGTCCACGTCCGTCTCTATGATTTCTTCTTCTTTCTCTTTCTTTTCCTCTTCCAGAGGATGCAACGCGACCGCGTCCGCTAATATCGACATTCTCCCTTTTTTCGCTTTCTCGCTCGCACCTTCGTCGATTGAATCCGTTGGAATCTCTCCGTCGTAATCGAGTGCATAAATGTGCCCTTTCCGAACCAGATCCATCAGTTTCACTCCTCGTTCAACCTCGTTCGTGCTGGAGTACCACAAATCTCCCGTCATCATCTCGTCGAAAGGATCGCAGAAAGTAATCAGACACTCGTGCCACAATCCGTCGTCAAAGTACACTTCGCACGGCGTGTGATTCACGACAAGCTCGATGAGATGCTTTTGCGCCTCTTTTTTGCTGCATGCATGTGATGCGCGATTTCCCCTCAGTGCTCTTTTCCCGATTACGACTCTTTTTCCTCTTTTTCGTTTCCCCGCCGCGCCGATGTTTCCACCGGTCTCTTTCCTCAGCGGCGCGTTCATTTTTTTGTGAATCGTTTTTGAGAGAGAGAGAGAATAAAAAAATCGCGCGCGCGCGGCAAGCTCTCGGTGTTTCTGTATCTAAATTCGTCAAACTTGATGTAACGCATTTTGCCACGAAAAGCGAAAAAACGAAAAGACAACCCTCCCAAAAAAAAACTTACGGAGAGGAGATGGAGAGGGTAACTTATTGGAAAATAAATATTATGATGACATTAAAATTAAATGGCACGGTGCGGTCCACCGTGCTTATGCACAGTTCTTATTTAGAGCGCTCTTGGAACGCAGGTTTGGGGTGGACCAGAGTTTTCTGTCATGCACTTATACACGGCGTTAAAAGCCACCGCTCCTTGGAACATTTCGGCGGTGTTCGCGCCAGGCGGCAGGGCCCAAGAAGAGAGATAGCTACTGTACTTGGACGCGTAGGCGAACATGTAAGCCGCATCTTGAATGTTGGCCACGTTCCATGCACTGAGATCGCTGTTGAAGCCGTACGCGGCGTAAAACATTCCACGTGCGTTGCGTAAACTGCTTGTATCCCAGTTGGAAAGATTTTCGTTGAATGCGATTGCGCCGGCGAACATATATTCTGCGCTCCGAACGGAACTAACGTCCCAATCACCTAAACCTTCACCAGTGAATCCAAGTGGAGGATTGTAGAACATGCGGTCCATGTTTGCAACATTTCGAACGTTCCAGTTTTGGAAATTTGTCAAAGTGTCGGTGAAGGACACATTCTGAAACATACCCGACATATCGGTGACTCTCGCGACATTCCAACCATCACCAAAGAGGACATTTCCGAAGCGCGCGTTACGAAACATATCAGACATATCTTCAACATTTCCTACATCCCATTTGCGCAAATCAAGGACAGAGAATGATGATAAACCTCTGTTTTTGAACGCACCCGCCATGTTTGTCACAGCGCTGACATCCCAATCAGAAATGAAACCATAGCGTTTATGATAGACAATGTGCCGACGGGCAAAGTCATAGTTTTCATCATCGGTTTCGAGGCTTAAAGTACCTTTTGGCCATTCTTCATATTGACTCCACATGAAAGTAATGCATTCTGCGTTTATATCAGCTTCATTAAATTGTGCCCAGCCTTCTCCCCCGTTGTTGTAAAAATTATGATACCATAGGACTTCTGGTGCTCGGGTGTTAGAGTCTTCCAGACACACGCGGAACGAATTAGCTTGATTCCAAATGTCACTTTCGCAGAAACATGAGCGCAACGCGCCTAAAATTGTTGCATCTGTTAGTGACTCGTACGAATTTTCGAGTTCAATCGGCACAGCATCTACCGATGCAACCGGTGAGCATGAGCTTGGAGGACCACTATCTTTATTTGAACACGAAAAGTTCTCATGGAAAGCTGGCGCTAGAAAGAACATCATGTCCGTTTGCGCATTATTATCATCCCACGTGCTAACGTCCTTACTAAAGGATTTCGCATTGAAAAACATATACTGCATAGCAGTCACGCTCGATGTTCTCCAGCTTCCAATATATTGGTCGAATAAAACCGCATTTCTGAACATATTAGTCATATCTGTTACTTGCAAGACGTTCCATGGGTTGATGTTCTGATTGAAGGAGGAGGCATCAAAGAACATTCCATGCATCGTCGTCACTGCCGATGTTTGCCAAGTCCAAATCGGTTTGTTGAATAATACCGCGCCTTTGAACATGTTCGAAAGATCTGTGACCTTTGAAACATCCCACATTCCGATGTACTGGTTGAACGAAGAGGCACCCGAGAACATTTGGGACATAGTAACGACGTCCGATGTATCCCAATTGCTAACGTCACCATCAAAACCTGCAATGTCCTTGAAAAGTTCACTGAAGTTATCAATGCCAGAAACATCCCAAGATTCAATTGGTCCCGTGTAGACTCCGCACGAAGACGTGCATCTACACTTCCCGCTACCGTTCTCGTTCATGCAAAAGAGAATTGCTTGGTCTAGATCTTCCCGTGTCACTGTTACAGGTCTCGTACTTTCTACAGTAGGCGGAGGATTCGGTGATGGGGGCGGACTTGGCGGCGGTGGTGGCAAAGGGGGAGGTGGGGAAGGAGGAGGCGGAGACGGTGCAGAAGGTGGCGGAAATGGTGACGGCGGAGGAGAGGGATATGTGGTGTAACTGTTCGGAGGTCCATCAAAAGTGGCGCTTGCAGACACACGTGCAAACTTCTTGTGCCAGGCAGAAGCATCCTTGAACATATAACGCACATCAGCTTGACTGCCCGTATCCCATGACCGTATATCCGCGCTGAAAGATGCTGCAGAATGAAACATTGCGTTGAAATTTTCACCGGAGGAAGTGTCCCAGTTGCTGAGGTCTTGATCAAAAGCATAGGCCATGAAAAACATACCGCTAAAGTCTGTGACTGCGCTCACATCCCAGTTCGCAATGTTCGCGTTGAATTTGGGTTGTCCAAGGAATAAGTCTTTCATACTCGTAACGCCAGAAACATCCCATTCCGATATCGTCACGTTATAATAGGGACCACATCCAAACGAACATGTCTCATCACCTGCACTCCATGCAAGTACTGCTTGTTGAATATCACTGAGTGGCTGAATATCATCATACGAATTATTCGTTCGCACGCTCGAGGGACGCCATTTCCACGCCGGACCATCAACTGTACGGAATGATCGAGTTTGCATTCCATAACACACGGAGTTTTGTAGAAATGCTCGGGCACCCATGAACATGTTATCATATACTCCCCAATGGACCCCCGCTGATTCATGAAGAGCAAGTTTCCAAGCTGATAAATCTTGGTTGAATGCAGTGGCAAAGTAAAACATGTAGCGCATGTTCAGTTGATTATATACATTATATATGAGGCACTCTTGCGAGCGAGCGCAGTGCTGACCTGGGCGCCACGACGATATATCCTGATTAAACGAACTGGTATGGGCAAACATACCATTAAACCGTCGAACTTTGCTGACGTTCCACGATGAAAGATCTTGGTTAAAAGAAGTTGCGTTCCAAAACATGTTCGTCATTTCCAGTGCTGCACTCGTGTCCCAGCTTCCAATCGGCTGGTTGAAGGCAATTGCGCCGTCAAAAGTCGCATCAAACGAAACAACTTTCGTCGTATTCCAAGCACTTATATCATGATCAAAGGCTCGGGCGTTCTGGAACATTCCTTCGAGATACATAACATCACTCGTATCCCATCCCGATATGTCTTGATTAAATTCCGTACGATTCACAAAGAGAAATGCCATATTATTCACTCCAGTCGTGTTCCAGGAGGTGATGTGACCGTTCATGCTACCGCATCCAGAGGGACAGTTGCAGTCCCCGCTTTCATTCTCGTCGAAACAAGCTTTAACTGCGTCCATGATGGTGATATTTGCCACAGTTTCTACGGTATTTCGAGGAGGAACGGCTTCCGTCTCCTCTGTATCGTCCGAGGCCAACATTTCACATGTCGGGCATGAACTGCCAGAACGCGGCACCCAAGACGTTCCAGGACCGTCTGTCGTGTCTGGATCAGCAACGTTCACAAACTTCTCGAGAAATGCTGCAGTATTTCTAAACATGTCAGTAAATTTGCAGCGACAAACGAACGCTCCAGACGAGTATCCAGAAATGGCGTTATAAGCCGCCGTATGCTCATACCAGGCGCACAATGGTTGGCTAAAACTGGAAGCTTCCGCAAACATGCGCTCCATATCAATGACGCTTGTTACGTTCCAATTGCACAACGGAGAGTTGAAACTGGTAGCAGCATGAAACATTTCTTTCATATTAGTCACCATCTTGACGTTCCATCTAGCTATATCTTGGTTGAATTCGGAGGTGTCTTTGAACATACGCTCCATATCTATCACGTTTGACGTGTCCCAACTTCCAATGGGCTTATTAAATACGGAAGCCCCTTCGAACGTTGCTTTCAAACTCGTGACTTTTGAAACATCCCAATTCGAAAGATCTTGATTGAAGGAGGAAGCGCCAGCAAACATACTACCCATATTCGTGACTTTAGAAGTATCCCAGCTCGAAAGATCTTGATCGAAAGAGGAAGCGCCATTAAAAGTCCCGTGCATGCTTGTAGCTTGCGACACATCCCAATTAGAAAGATCTTGATTGAAGGAGGAAGCGCCAGCAAACATACTACCCATATTCGTGACTTTAGAAGTATCCCAGCTCGAAAGATCTTGATCGAAAGAGGAAGCGCCATTAAAAGTCCCGTGCATGCTTGTAACTTGCGACACATCCCAACTCGAAAGATCTTGGTTGAAAGTGGAAGCGCCAGCAAACATACTACCCATATTCGTGACTTTAGAAGTATCCCAGCTCGAAAGATCTTGATCGAAAGAGGAAGCGCCATTAAAAGTCCCGTGCATGCTTGTAACTTGCGACACATCCCAACTCGAAAGATCTTGGTTGAAAGTGGAAGCTCCAGAAAAGGTAGACTCCATATTTGTAACTCGCGAGGTATCCCATGTCGAAAGGTCGTGGTCAAATGCAGAAGCGGCAGAGAACATAGACTTCATACTCGTAACTTGTGACGTATCCCAACCTCCTATGGGTTGGTTAAACACCAAAGCACCAAAAAACATTTGACTTGTACTAGTGACTGTAGATACGTCCCAACTCGAGACGTCTAGGTTAAACGATGAAGCGCTACGAAACATAGAGCTCATACTCACTACGCGCGAAGTATCCCAGCTTGAGAGGTCATGATTAAAGGAAGAAGCTCCAGAAAACATGTAGCTCATGTCCTTCACTTGAGAAACTTGCCAAGATGAAATCTCCCCATTAAATGCAGACGAACCCTGAAACAACATCTTCATGTTCGTTACCATGGAAACATCCCAACTATTAAGATTTTGATTGAAACTCTCAGCCCCAGAAAACATGCTTTCCATATTCACCGCACCACTCATGCTCCATCCCGAGATATCTTGGTTGAAGGATTTAAGCCCAGCAAAGAGACGCGAAATATCTCCTGAACCATAACCATCATTGAATCCATTGAAAGACCACGTAGAGATGTGGCCGGTCATGTGGCCGCACGGAAATCTGGTAGTTTCACTCGATGCGCAAGAGCAATTCCCATCAGCGGACTCTTCGATGCATTTATGGACGGCAAAGCGTAACTCGTCCGCATGCAATTTTCCATTTGCTTCGAATGTACTTTCGTATCGATCGATCATTTCGTAAGAATTAGAATTTCCGTGCACTGAATCAAAGCTACCACCGTTTGCAGTACTTGGGTCGGGTTCAAAACTGCCAGCTTGTGCAAATGTCAAGCATGAATTTGAAGTCAAATCAAATGTTTTGCAAATGCCTCCGCAAGTCCAACAATTCGTTGATATAGGACCCTGTGCGCCTACATAGTCGGGGTCATCCACGGCAAGGTCTCCGAGCGCTCTGAATCCACACGGAGGTGAGTGAGTGAAGCTTTTAGTTTCCAGGGTCACTTTTTCTTCTCCAAATACTTCGGCAAACGGATACCATGTTGTCTCGTTATTGTATGCATTTGCAAATTTACCTGGACCAAACGTAACGTGATCATTACCATTCAAACTGCACGTGCCATCACTGAGTGGATTTCCAAAACAGCACGATGGTATGGGTAAACCAGTTTCCGGATCCGTATCTTTGCCGAATGGACATGTTCTGCGATCATGTAACGGACAACATTGCGGAAGGTATAGAGGCTCCATCACATCTCCATTGAGAAAAATGGTTGGTCGAATTGGAGTCATAATGAGCTCGTATTTTTTTGACTGAACGTACCCGATATGCGAACTATTACTCTCCACTGCACACGAAAAGTCCTCAACAATCCCATTGTTTGGCGTTCCGTAATCAAATTCAATCCCACCTTGACGCATTTCGTGAAAATCTGGGCCAACTCCAAACACACCCTGATACAACCCCGAGGACAGCCAATCTGCATCTTCGACGCCAGGACCCAAATGGAAAGGGGATTGACCCCACGCAATAAACTCTGTAGCCCCTGCGGTTTCTTTCAGTTGCCAATTCGTGTTGTTCCATGCGAAATCTCTGTAAACAGAAACAAGAGGATCATCCATACAAGTTGAGGTTTTTGTGGCGTAATTATTCCATTTTGTCCCGGCGACGTCTAAGTCACATTGGCTGAGTCCATCCGCTTTATTGATTGTGCCATCGACGGGTATTGGCACACCATTTCTAGAGACCCACACCTTCTTTTGAACCGCATCAAAAGCGAAGCCTGCGATATCCCCCGATTTCCACAGATTTCGATCTGTGCTCATCGCTTCGGTCCAGTACGCTCCAAGTTCCTTCCCAATTTCCATAGGAAGATTGACCGTGCCAAGACCGAGAATTGGAGATCCATCTCCTTCGATCTTTAGTTCCCAATAATATTTATCGTGATTTACGGCCTCACTGCGAGAAGTATCGACACCAAGAAGAGAGATGACTCGTCCGATACCGGAAACACTCGTTTTATTGTCTGTGATATTTGCGAGCGGAGTCTTTCGGTAGGCTCGACAAATATCCCATTCGGAAAGCTGTATCTGAGACGCTCCTGGTCGAAAGCAGATATCTTCGACTGTTAAATCCATGGAAGTCGATACATCTGGGCAACTGTATACCTGAACGCTCGATCCTATGAGGTCAGCATCGCTTTCCAGTCTGACGATGTACTTCTTGTCCCGTACTTTTGGTAGCATGTATCCAAATATTCCTATACCACCATCAACATCTGCCCTGGTGAGATAAGAATCTTTCCCCCCGCCTACGAATGTGAGCAAATCATCTCCTCTACCGTCAGAGCTAGTTGTTGATAAGCTGAGCATGGCATTATTCGAATATGCATTTGGTGTATTTGCAACAATACACACAACGTCGCCGCCGCTTAAAGAAACAAACTCTCCTTCCGTGAATGTACCTCGTTGGCACAGATCTCCCGGTTCACCTAGACCATTGAGAGGATCACGAATTGCATCAGATACCCCACATGGACGTGTAATGTTGACAGTATCACCTTCAATTCGTAAGAGCGCTCTTTCTGCCGCACTCAAGTGCTCAGGCACAATTTCCAAAGTCTCATGCACTTCCTTTCTCACGCTCTCCATTACTCTCAATCTAAATGGTCCTGCGCTTACAAACCTGATATGACCGTCTTGAAGTTTACTCTTGTGCAAGCAATTATATCCCGCACCATCTGGGCATCTTCTGTTGTCTCTCGCCTTCACAAATTTATGCAAGTTACCTTGGAAGCGAACCCGAATGGTATAAGTACCTGTTTTTTTGACGACGCGATTCAGCTCAACAATTTTATCTTCGGCCTCTCCTGCCCATCCTGCTTTCAAGTTTGCACCTCTTGGCGTGAACCATTCACAATTTACGTGCTTGCGAGCATGGTTTGGAAACGTGTCAACGTGTAAGTTGCTGCAGCCATTCTCCTCGAATCCTTTTGGCTCGGGAAAAATATCGTTTACGAGAGGATCAGCAGGATACTCTTTGTCAATTCTACGAAGATGCAATGCATAATATCCAACATCAGATTGCGGTGTATAACGCTCGAACTGTGTAGGTGTTTGAGGCCTACGCTTCGCCGTGCGCGCGGTTGAACCAAACAATACAAGCTTGTACTCCCCAGACTTCCGCAACAAAATTTTGGTTTCATCAAAACGGTAGCTCTCCTTCAGCATTTGTGAGCTCAAGAGCGAAAAGAAAGTTTTGCTTTGATTAAGGCCCACCATTTCGCTTAACGGATCATATGTAAAAGCGCTACCAGCCTGTTGTACGAATTCATCATAGAATGGGTACGAAAACCCTTTGTATCGGGGTAATGTTCCGAGACCAGGTTTTTCAAGCTGTAAAAACGTCCAAGCGGGATCTTCTGGCTCGAGTTCATGCATTGGATAACCCTTCGGACCCATAGCCGTCATCCCATCTTTCCATGGATACGGTTGATGCCATGGTCCAACTTGTATACCGGTACCTTGCTCCCTATCGATCGGGATACCTCCATATTTTTTGCCAAAGAGGGCTTTCGTATCCGTGTACGTGTAAGAATTCCCGCCGACTGTCGTGAATTTTTTCCTGGCGTTTGGAATTGCTGGTATGCGTTGTGTAGCAACGAAATTCCCATCCGGATCTAGCAGTGCAATTTGTAAATCAACGCATCGCGAGCCCTCAATAAATTCGTTGCCGCATCTGTTCTGATTACGGTCGAATATATGCGAAGCGTTAACGCGGATCATATCTCCAATAGTGCCGTTGAATCTGTACACATGCCTCTCTCCAGTGTGCGTGATTCGGCCAAGCTTAGTAGCGCCAAAAGCAAACACTCCGCCATCATCCGTGTGAGAATCCGAACCGATTTCCTCGTGCCCTGAATTCAAGTTCTTGTATTCGTATACTCCATCGGTAGAAATTTCGAACTCGAATTTCCTACCCTCTGTTCCAAAGATTTCAACTTCGAAGAATCCCCAGCTATTCGTAGTTATCGAAGTTGATGCGAACTTTCTGTTTCTACCGAAATGCTCAAAGTCGTGCAGATCTGGAGCCTTTCGCTCGTACAAGATGTCTGGAAAGTCGGACACGATGCTGTCGAACATGTCCTTGAACCTATCACGCACCGTACCTTCGTCAAAGGATGGACACTGCATTACATCGGGGATAAAGTTAGATAGGGGTGCGCACAATTCAGAATCCTCCTGCGAAAATGGATAACAAGGGGAAACATTAGCGAAATTGAACCCGTAGTCGCACGTTCCCAAAGATACCGACCCGCTCGTGAACATTTCAGGATCGTGCCTTATTTTGAAAATCGATCGTGGCGAGAGCATAACGCCGTCATCCTCTGGTGGTGCTTCAATATACACATGATAATTAATTGATAGCGTTTTGGGAGGCGCACACTCGATAGGTAAACCACTCAACTGCTGGTGAACTGGATCAGGTCCACGCAGGGACGGGATTACGCCATGCGTTCTTTTGAGAACGCCTCGCCCATCATCTCCCATGAAATTAAGAGGAGCGTCTTTGCTTCCGAAGATTCCACACGAACACTTGCACTCGAAGCAAGAGCAATGCTCGCTAAACCAAGCATTCACTTCTGTTGAATTGTACCACTCCGGGTAGCCATTAGTGTCAAAATCGTAGGCATCAAACGTATGATCATCCTGTGACTTATATGGTGTATCACCAAGAGAACCCTCGGTGAATATTATGGAATCCTTAAGATTATCGGGATTTGGCGGATGACCATTATCATTCGGAGCGATAAGCTCAAGAGTAGCACTCATGGGCCAGTAATTGTCCACTATAACGTGCAAATTATCGCCTTCGGTCAAGTTTACGTGGTAATCTCGGTATGGAGAAGCTCCCTCTCTATGCTCACTCTGAAGTGATCCGTCGTCGTAAACTACCCCAAGCTTTTCCAAAGACCACGGGTTGAAAAACTGGCTATTGTAGACTTCGGTGCGAGGTCCTGGCATTATGTCATCGCCCCAAGTACTTGTAGTGGTGTTCGGGTGCTCGGAATCGTACTTACCTGAAAATGCTCTCCAATTTGATGAACTCAGAGTGATAGAATCTTTTCCGTAAATAAACTTCTCCTCTGACTGAGTAAAAGGAGAAGAGAGGGAGGGATTGCTTTTTCTTTCTGGCGCATACGGATCATACTTTGACACGAAATCGTACAGAGTGACATTCGCATGCTCGTACTCGAACCAGGGTATTGATTCATCGGGCCAGCCAGAATCATATAGTCCGCCTGGATCGCAGCTACCTATTCCTTTTACGCACTCGTTATATTTTGCATCGATGACAGTAATTATTTCCTTTCTTTCATACGGTCCAACTGAAGCTTTCTTGTAAAATTCGGGAATGTCCAAGAAGTCGTGGACAATATTCTTCGCGCACCCTAACTGGTCCGGATGACTTATTCTTCTTTGAAAAGCATCCTCACTGTTGCAATAGAAGTGCTGGTCGGAGGGATGTGGACCAATTCTTCCTTTGAGAGATAACACATCACCGGTGTAATTTCCGTTTGGATCTCGACATTTTGAAGCTGGAGCGGACCAATCGTATGCAATATTTGTTGAGGGACAGCAATCACCTCCGTCGTAGCCGCACTCTTTCGTGTTTAATGCTTCGTTGCATACGCCATCTCCCCAGCGGTGGCAATACGATGAAAAACACTGAGATAAGTTTGCAGCGTTGATGCGAGGGTAAAGTTTGCGCATCAAGGAATCATACTTGCCGCCAAAAAACTTATCTTGACAGTTCTTTATTCCTTCGCATTCATAAAATGATGCGGTCGGTGGTAAGGTCAAGTTAATGTCTTTCCTGTAGTCATGCCTACCAGATGGCACGTCGTTATTCAAGTATCTGTCGCTTAAAAGTACACCTCCTTCAACGAGTGTCTGAGGATACCGACACGCAATCGAATCCGTCGGCGCACAATAAGAACACATTCCATTCGTCATTCTGCCACACGGGCACTCCTGGATCTCTTCTTTAGTCGCACCGCGCCACACACAAGCTCCTGCGATGCACTGATAATTTTGGAAAGAGCCCTCAACACCGGGTACAAAATTATCACACCCAAATAGTTTTGTCACGCTTTCACCTCCTTTCCTCACCAAATCGTTGCAGTCTGGGTCATGCGCACCGTATCCACAGTCACATCCGTCACAGGCAGCGTACGAATTCCGAGGACCTTTCCATTTCGCAGGTGGTGTAAGTGTTACGTTCGGACGGCCCTTCAAACAGGTCCAGCTTTCAACTGGGTCTGAAGTTAAAGTCGTTATACGTGCATCTAATGCACTCTGCATTGACCCTTTTGCCCCTAAGCACATACGTGTGACGTTTGCGATTCGGGTCATCCAGCGTCCATATCCTACCATGACACCCTTGCCACTAGTATTGATAGCATCACCGATGACTTGACCCTGGCTTTCACTCGTGGACCACTTTCCTTGGATCCGCTTGATTCTTCTTTTTGATTCCTCGCTTAATAAAATCCACTCCTCAGTTACCTCATTGCGTCCGTAGAGTTTCCAAGATTGTGGATGGGTCAAACGGACATCCGGTGATCCATAAGAACCCCGCCATCCATTGGCAAGTAAAATATCGTAAGATGCTACCGATCGCGTTTCGTGGGGTTGTTTTTCAAAGTGCAGTTCGACCGGGTGAGTTGAGTTCGGAAGGACCTGAGAAAGCCAACCAAATTTACCATCATTCCCAAATTCTTCAGCTAGCGCATACCCTTTTAATGCAGTTCCTCCTTTTCCTTCGACATAGGGCTTGCAGTTGTCCCAATCCAATAGGCAATTCGTGCAGCCACAAAGCGGATTATGAACGTGCTTGGTAGGTTTGTTGTACAAACTTAAGCGAACGTTTGAGTTAGGATAATCTGAGGCAGTGGCGTAGTCTGTTGGTACAACCTCGCGTTCAAAAATTGAATCACGACTTGGTCTGTCTGAAATTCTTGAGACGTGAAGTCCACCGGTATCCAAGCAACCGCATCGTGTGTTGTAACATCCACATCCTGCTGGACCTAAAAGACTATGACTGGGGGTGTTTACTACCTCTTTACCTGCAAAGTATGCTTTTGTTTTGTTCGCATTCAGCATGATAGGATTATCACCCCTGTCAAATAAAGAAACGGAGTCTATGAAGAGGTAAACACCAGATGTGTTTGCAGCAACTTCATCAACCTCGAGCTTAAAATATTGCATATCAGTCTCGTCGCACATTCCTGGTGACGGCGGCGGCGAGGGAGGTGGTGCCGGCATCGGGATCGATGGCGATGGAAAAGGTGGTGGCGAAGGAGCTGGTGGTGGAGCTGGTGGTGGAGACGGCGGCGGGGGCGTTGGAGGCGGAGATGGCGGCGGTAGCGGTGGAGGTGAAGGCGGCAGAAACGGTGTAATTGGCGTTCCAACCGTAGGACAAGACCCCTCTTGATAATGGCATTCCGCTGGACGACAGATATCTTCGTAAGAAAGTTGCAGACCATAATCTTGAGCGCATATGCATCCTTGGTAGGAGTTGGAGCATTTGTCGCCGACTGCCATTTCCAGCAAACCAGGCGCGGGTAAATCCTCTCTTAAGATCAGACCCGAGTCTTGTTCCATGGATAATTCGCAGCCGCAAGTCGCGCCGCTTTCTTCCGTGACGTCAAAAAGAATATCATGCACAACTTCACAATATTCTGTTTGAAGGAGTAAATAGTCGGGATGAGATCGCTCATACAATCCAATCTCTTCCAACGCAAGGAATGTCGTCTCCAAACCTCGAAAAGAATCAAAGCATTTCGTATTCACAACATCAATAGGAACGCCGTTCTCTTCAACATTATCATCATCTTCTTCTTCGGGAGAAGAGATAAGATCGGCATTACTTTCGATACTTTCACTTTCGTAAGGATCAAACTCTCCTCCGCAACTCTGCCTCTCCGGGATATCTATGCCTGCCCATGCGCAAGCCGTGAGCTTCTCTGTTGAATAAGCCGTAATATCTTGAAGTGGAAAACTGTTTGGATCGAGGTCGCATAAACATGGCAATATTTCATTGCTTATTTTTTCACAGCATTCCTTCGAATCTTCAGAATAGCCCGTCTCACCTGGTGTCGTCGAGCACACTCCAACATCGAAATTCATTATAAACACAAATTCATCAACTTTGGTCTGACAGATTTCTTCGGCGACTTCCTCGGGTGCATCCGCTTCAGAAAATAATATGGGATCGTTGCACGCAGCGCACTCTTCGGAAGATTCGTCGATAATAGTTTTGCAGTCACCAGTTTCTAAATCACAATAGTCCGCCATAGCCGAAGGGCAGTGCTCCTCGCTCTGATCAAAGGCGTAGATAGAGATACTTCCAAAACCAGCTATTTCGAGCGGGCAGTCTGGATCAACTGCACCGCATCCGCAATCGCAGTTTGAGTCTGAGTACCAATCCATTGGACAAAGCCACTCCTCTGGAACATCGGCGGCGTTATTTTGAGTCGGTCCGTTATAGTCTACAAAGTCCTCATAATAATTCGTATTATCCCCTGAAGAGTCGTAAGAAGCGGACGTAGATTCCTGACTAGAGCCCGAACCACTTCCAGCCCCTGATTCAGCCATATAATGACTTGTACCTGTTTGTATTACGGATGTATCCACTTGACAAACATTGTTGGCGTCGTATGTGCAGCACATAGCACCAAAAGCTGTGCTCGCACACCACTGACCAGGCTGACAATTGTACGCCGCCTCCATACCCATAGCTTCAAATGGGTTTTGGGATGCATCCACATTGCAGTCTGGGTCATAGGCACCGCAATTACAGTCGCAACTTCCATCGTTGAAAAGTTCCCAACCACACGCGAATTCTTCGTTTTCGCAATCCCAATTCGCAGGAACTAACCCTTCGTCACGTCGCGCTGCGCAATCCGCGACTCTGTCATATGACTGTTCAGCCGATACCTCGTCAAATTGTTCTTGCGTGCATACGACGGGAGCAATTTCGATTTCAGCGTGCAAAATACACTGATCGCTCACGAAATCAATTAAATTTCCTTCGTACTCGGGTGGGAGCGGAACTGAAGGAATTTGCGCCGAAAATTCTGGGTAGCATAAGCACGACGTCTCTGAAGTAAGTGCTGCCATGTTTATGCAGCAGTCTGCGCTACCTTGTACGCCTCCCTGTTCGTTCAAACATGAACTAAACAAGGTTCCTCCAATTGTACCGCATGTTTCTGCAACTTCGCTCCAATTTGGAAGATCGTCAAAACTTTCTTGAAGCAGCTTTCTTCGAGATGATCTTCTTTTGAGCATACCTGTGAAGTTCGCGGATCGAACCACCGGACTTGTCTTCTCAACATTTTCTTCGGATGCTCCGAAAGAGTAATCCGCGACGAGAGATCTTTGCTGCCCCAGCCAACTTTGAAACGTCACCTTAACTTCAGCCGCACCCCCCGTGTACGCAGCCATACCCCGCAAGCGGTTGTGCACGCTTCGCGCACACGATGTCAGAATTTCTGACTCACTTTTCACAAAATTGCAACCATTCTTTCTGTTGAAAGTCGATTTTAGTATCATTGAAAGTGGATCAGGTGCGGAATCGCTCAAAGCACCGCTCGAGGAAGTAAGCGTCGCGGAGCAGTGTGCCGTAACGTTTCGACACACCATGGACTCCTCGATGGTGATCGCAGAGTAAATAACCACACCAAATACGCCCAAGATAAAGAAGCTCAAAATTGAAGTGAGTTTCCAGCTGTAGATATTTTTCCCGGACGTTTCTTCTTTTTTACCCCTAGTGTTGATCATGGACATAGCACGAAGATCTGTAAACTGACGCTTGCCGTCCATTTCAACAGTAGATTTTCCAGTCGCATCTCTCGAATGATGAGTATATTCCTTCGTGTGGACTTCAGATTTATTTTCATTGTCGAAATTGTCGAGCAACTCGAGACCCGTTCTGACGAATCGCGAAGCCGGACCCGCAAAGATCATCATATCCACGAGTGCCGAGGTAATGTTTCTAAATGAAAGATAAGAAATTACTCCAAACAGCATCACATAACCAATGTCTTCTGATTGCAATTTTGAGTTTGAATCTTTCAAAAGATGTGCTCCGCAAAAGGTGATAAACGCTGGTGCCGCCGTTTGTAAAACTCCGCGAATAGCGTCAGAAATCGATCGAACTCGCTCCGCACGTAGTGTTTCCATGAGTTTTGCGTCTACAAATTTCACAGCGAGGACAGCGGCATCAATGCTTTCTTTACCACCCTGTTCGAAATCAGCAACGCCGTCTCCGTCAACGTCCGCGTTCAAAATGTCGGTAAGATTCATCTTGAGCACGTCGTCATTTTTCATTGAGTCTGAATCCGTCAGAGTGTCGGACTCATCCTTGCTCGAAGCGATTTTAAACAAATCTGAGGATCCAAATGCAACTTTTACACTCCCTGTGATCGTTGCAATAACGTGCACGAACATACCTTGTACTATTCCGATAAGAAAATACAGCGACGCATAGGCGATGAGAATGAAACCAAACTCCGGGACTTCGATGATAGCCGCCAAGGACGTCGCGAAAAAGACGACGCAATTTTTCCCGAGAGCGTGAGAAAATCCGAAAAACTTCTTAAATGCTACCATATCAGTCGATAGCAACATTTCAAGACGTTCCTTTGATAGTGCGCTAGGGTTTAATAATTTATATCGTATAGCATGCCTCGATATGTCTCGTTCAAGTATTGCCCTGCACGATAGGAAACATCGTTGCATCCCGAGACTAAAAACCACGAGACAAACGCCGTACATTAAAAGCCACATCGAATATTGTTCCAAGTTCACTCCTTTTGCAGAAGGTGCGACGTAAACAATCTTGAGGGCCAGGTTTGCAAACACGGGAATCATGCTAATCGCTGCTGCGACTACGCACGTCGTCAAAATCAAGAAAAACTGGGCAAACGGTTTCAATCTGCGCAAAAGAATCGCTCCCTTATACACAGTTTTACACGTTGCATACACCGTATCTTCCTCATCTTCGCAATCTGGGTTCTTCCCTCCTTTCCACTCGTAGGATCCATCCTCAGTCTTCGCGCGTCGCGAAAAGAACCTCGAGAGAAAGAGCGAAACCACCGCCTCGGGAGGAACGCCGTCCTCTCGCGCATCCCTTATCTCCGACACGTTCTCTCCAGCCTTCGCTCCTAGCAATTTCTTCTCCCCTTCTTTCAAATCAGTGGCCAAAGTGGCATCCATCGTGAGCGTGCGTTAACAGTTGCGCTTCCTTTCAATTTTGCAAAAGACAAACAAAAAGAAGAATTCGAACTTTGGGCGTGTTCTGTCGACCAGCTGAGTACTTTTTAAGCGTGTCCGTCAACCGACGAAACTCTCACTCAAGCGCAGGCGGTCTGAGCTCTTTTCTTCTTTTCTGGCGCTTTAAGAACAAAAACACACACACACACGCACTGGTCCGTTCGTTCGGTGTCCGTCGGCGCGTTTTGCGAAAAGAAGAAGAAGCGCGTTTCAAACCCACCTTTGCAAAATTCCAAAACCTTTCCCCAATACCCTTAAAGATTCCTCTTCTTTCTCTCTCTGCTTCCGAAGATTCCAAGACGAAGAATAATAAAATACGAAAGTTTTCCTCTCTCTCTCTCTCCTTCTCTCTCGTTCTCTTCTGCCTTTACCCGCGCTGTGTGGTGTGAGTAAAAACCGTCCCGAACTGAGCGCGCGCGACAAACAAAAGAAATTGACATCTGTCGACCGTTTTCCAAAAACCGCCAGATATTTTTTTGCTGCTAGCACCCTAAACATTTTTCAAATTTTCACAAGAGGAGAGACCTTTTCGTCCCCACTCTCGGTCGTCGGTTTCGAGAGAGAGAGAGAGAGATAATAATGTCTCGGCGCTCCTCCTCCTCTTCATTTGCCGGCGCAAAAGGGCGCAAAAGCAGCGGCGGTAGCGGTGGCGGTAAAATCAGCAGCGGCGAGGACATCGCGACGAGCAAAATCGTGGGACAAATTGATATTGAAATCGAACGCGCTTCCCCACCGTTATCGATACGATTGACGAACAAAAACTACGACCGATGCGCGGAGATGTGCGTGAACTTTTGCGAGAGTCGCGGGTTGCCGATGAAAATTGCTCCGGCGTTGGCGTTGCGGCTGAGAGCGGCGTATAAGAAGGCGTTGATGCAACAGACGATGGATACTTCCGCTTCTGTTGAAAGAGGTGAAGATGCTGGCGTTGGCGTCGACGAAGAAAAAGAAGAAGAAGAAGAAGAAGAAGAGGAAGAGGTTCGAGCTCGAGAGAAAGTGCCGAGCAGCAGCGGCGCGAAAAGTAAAAGTACACGCACCGCCGCGACGACGAAAAAGAGCGAGAACAGTTCTGCGCTGCTCGCGGACGACGAGATCGATGGGAGGACGCAAAGCGTCGTCGTGAAACTCCCGTCCGACCCGGCGGATATGGCGAGGCGCATAGCAGAAATTAAGAAGAATACATTTAGCGAGGGCGAGACGATGACAACGACAGCGAGCGCGTTTAAAATGATTACGCCTTCAAACGTTGGGTCCTGGAATCCGGTCGCGAGTGGGGAGGTGACCGTGCAAAAAATTGGTGCGGATGTGACGAAAGTCGTGAGGAGAGAAAGAAAAGAGGAAGAAGAAAAAGAAGAGATGAACGGAGATTTAGTAGAAGTCGTCGTCGTCGAAGAGCCAGAGGAAGAAGAAAAAGAAGAAGCGCAAAATCCGCAGCAGGACCACGAAAGCACTCCAGAAGAAGAAGAAGAAGAAGAAGAAGAAGAAGAAGAGGAAATGTTAGAGTTTGAAATCACGCCGACGAAACAGGATTACGCGGAAAGCTTCGCTCGTCCTTCCGATTGGTTCATCCAAGACATTGAAGATGAAGCGAAGAAAACAAAAAGCACTCATAAAACTTCATCGAAAAAAGAAGCAGCAGACGACTCCGACACCTCGTTATCCGAGAAGATTATCCATGCATCGCCTGGATTTAAGGATTCCCTCAAAATGTTTGAGGCCATGGACGTGTCGCCGAAGAAGAAATCGAGCTTTGTAAAATCGCCGACGATGACCGCTCCGGGCTTCGTCTCACCGATGGAAATGAAACCAAAGCGCTATAGCCCGCGAGATTTAAACGAATAGTCACTAGCACATAGCATTTTTCTTTATATATAGCGATTCTACTATTTTAGATGTACAATGCGTTACAAAAAGTAAAAATTACAAATCCGGCAAACCGAACTGGTTCAGCAACATGAGGTAACTAACCCCTAGCACGCTAATCAAAATCCCTTCCGTGATGCTCGCCTCGCCAACCTTATCGTTCTTACTTTCAAAGAAAACGTGTCTCGCCCCTAAATATGCGATGATGTACCACCCGGGCCACCTCAACCCTCGCCCCCACCACCATACGCTCCCCTTCGCTTCTAAATACTCCTCGTTGAAATACTGCGGCGCTCCGAGTGCTTTATAACAATCGGCGATTAAAAGTTTCGCTTTTTGATTCATCTTGTATTCTCTCGGTATTAACTTTTCGATTTGTTGCAGCGACACGATCGCTTGGTCCCACTTTTCTTCTCTCATCAAACCTTCCCCGGTTTTCAAACACTCCTTCGCGCGCAACACGTCGTACTCGCTGTATTCCGCCGGTAACAAACTCTCGAAAAACACCCTCGAAAATGGCCTGATATCATCGTTCGCTCTCGGGATATCGAAACCGTCTAAAATGCCACCGCCTTTCGGTCTGGTATAAAATTCCGAGAGCCACGGGAATATCGTCGCTTCGCACAGAACCAAACCTGCTTTTCCGGCCAACAGCGCTCGACGCGACGTCGTCCACTCCTCCTCTTCCCCGGACGACGATAAAAACGATACGTCAGCGGAAGGGGCATCTTTAAACTTAATCACCGCTCTGCCGTTGTTATTATTATTATTGATTTTATTCGCGCGAATTCTCCTCGACGACGACGATGCTGCCGTCGCGGTAGTGGTACTCGTCGCCTTCATCGTCGCTTTCATCAGTTACTATATAGTTCTTCACTTTACAACGCTACGCACGATGATGTTCCTTTTTGTTTTTGGTTTTAGATATTCTTTTTTTCCTTTTGACATATTCGGCTAAACCCTACACCCTAAACACAAAAAGAAGCACTTCGAAACAAGCTTCGTTTGGCCACGATCGAATGTCACTTCATTGGCCAAAGCTCTTGCTCCTTCGCGTACAGAATAGAGAGAGAGAGAGTATTTATATACACACTTTTGTAAAAGATGGGACTGAAACACATCTGCGTCGCCGCGACGACGGTCGCGTTAGCCTCCTCCTCGTCCACCACCGCGACAAAGTTGGACGGCGCGGCGTTTTTGGAAACCTTCGACGACGGATTGAAAGGTTGGGTGAAATCCGAAGTCGAGCAATACACGGGTACGTTCGTTCGTTCGTTGAATTTCTTCTTCTCTCGACGGGTCGCGAATAATGCGATCTGCGGGAGGAGGGGTCGTTTTTTTCTCTCGGCAGAGCAGCTGCAGCAGCAGCAGCAGCTCTCGAACGCGTGAAGGAAGAGTGCGCGCGAATTTCATCAGATCGGGAAAAAAGCGCGATCTCGCGGGGAAAAAAATCAATCAAAGCCGCCAAAGCGCGGGAGTCTCTTTCCTCCGCATCTTTC
>Ga0255782_10001443_pt1 | contig 20524 bp, 17 predicted proteins | sample 101ome_26_FD_179980 | JGI IMG/M metagenome (GOLD analysis project Ga0255782, IMG submission 179980) | Coastal salt marsh microbial communities from the Groves Creek Marsh, Skidaway Island, Georgia - 101408AT metaG (version 2) | ecosystem: Environmental > Aquatic > Marine > Intertidal zone >...
GCTGTGATAGTCAACGGAGCTGGTAAGGGTTTTCAGGCAGGAGGAGATGTTGCCTCCTTCCATTCGGAGATAAAGAGGATTGGTGAACACGCTGGCCGCATGATTGATACATATCATGTGGCGGTTAAAACGCTGGTTCGCATGCCAAAGCCGGTTATAGGGCAACTTCATGGCGCTGTGGCAGGTGCAGGAATGAGCCTTGCAATGAATCTCGATCTTGCAATTGCAGCAAAAGGAACCGTGTTCACGTTGGCCTATGCAAATCTTGGCACAAGCCCGGATGGAGGCTCAACATTTTTCTTACCAAGGTTGGTAGGCCGAAGAAGAGCAATGGAGATAGCCTTGCTGTCTGAGCGTTTCGACGCTGACCGTGCATATGAACTTGGTCTGGTTAATAGGGTCGTGCCGGACGACGCCATCGCAAAAGAAGTTATGGGGCTTGCAGAACAACTCGCAAAGGGTCCAACCCAAGCATATGCGAAAACAAAAATGTTAATCGACCAATCATTTGAGAATGATTTAGCCACGCAACTTGAAGCTGAAAGAACAAACTTTGTTTCATCAACATCAACAAAGGACTTCCAAGAGGGTGTTGATGCCTTCGTGAATAAACGACGCCCTGTTTTTAGGGGGGAATGAGTATGAAGAGCTCTCTGAAAGGCAAAACGATTTTTGTTACAGGAGCAAGTCGCGGTATCGGCGCAGAGATTGCAAAACGAGCGGCATCCGATGGGGCAAATGTCGTGTTGGCTGCAAAAACTATTGAGCCACACCAAAAACTTCCGGGCACTCTCCCAGAGATCGCTGCAGAGTGCGAAAAACTTGGTGGTCAAGCACTAGTAGTAAGAATGGATTTGCGAGATATAAGTCAAATTCAGGCAGCCGCAGAAGCAGCAGTTGAAGCGTTTGGGGGTATAGACGCTTTAGTGAATAACGCGAGCGTGCAAACTTTTACAAAAACAGCTGACACAACAGCAAAGCAATTTGATCTCTTATTTGACATCAATGCCCGTGGCACATTTTTTATCACCCAGGCGTGCCTTCCTCACCTTAAACGATCTTTAAATCCACACATTCTCACAATTGCATCACCGATAAATATGGATCCTCGCTGGTTTGCTGAAAGATTACCTCGCACAATTTCAAAGTACGCGATGTCAATGATGGTTTGCGGTTGGGCCGAGGAGCTAAAAGTGGATGGCATCGCCTCCACAGGGCTCTGGCCCAGGCATGCAGTCGCAACTATGGCTGTGAAGGTATTTAGTCCCGCAACGTATGAAGGTTGCCGAGATCCAAAAATCATGGCTGATGCTGCTCATTGGATTTTAACTCAGCCTGCAATCAACGTTACAGGGCGCTTCTTCCTTGACGACGAAGCGTTATCTGAGAAGGGATTAAGCCAATCAGAAATTGACAATTATTGGTTACATCCAACCAAACGCTCCCGTACCTCAAGTTTTCTTGATTATGACGAACGTCTTACCCCTCTAGGGAGCCCTGGCTCATGACAGATGAAATGGACGCAACAGCAGTAACAGAGGTCAGAGAGGCCCACACAATTGATCAGGGGCGCCTCGCGGAGTTCCTAAAGGAAGCATTACCAGAAACTCAGGGGTCTATGAAACTATCTCAGTTTGCGTATGGCCAATCAAATCCAACTTATGTGGTGGGTTTTGATGACGTAGAATATGTCCTACGCAAACAACCTCCAGGTGAGCTCTTACCATCCGCTCATCAAGTGGATCGAGAATTTCGCGTTCAAAAAGCACTATCCGAGGCGGGGTATCCGGTTGCCAAGCAGTTTCTTTATTCTGACAACCGCGAAATCGTGGGCACGCCTTTTTATGTGATGGAACGCATGCAAGGCCGGGTTTTCAAAGATACAAGTCTGCCTGGCTGCTCCCCTGAACATCGAGCCGAGATGTATAAGAGCCTTGCTGAGACACTGGCGCAACTTCATACCTTTAGCCCGGCAGAGCTTGGCTTAGAAGATTTTGGAAGACCTGGCGACTGGTATCGAAGGCAATTCAAGCGCTGGTCAAGAAATTTTTTTGAAACGCAGACGCAAGCAATGCCAGCAATGCAACCCCTCATGGAATGGCTGGATGCCCATATGCCGGAAGACAGCGAAACACGTATTGCCCACGGGGACTACCGAATGGGCAATGTAATGTTTCACCCAACGGAGCCTCGAGTGGTCGCAGTCTTTGATTGGGAAATTTCTACTCTTGGTCACCCACTAGGCGATTTAGCCTATTGTGCAATTTTGTACGGAACAAACCCACAGCAATTCTTCGGTTTAGAGGGCCTTGATTCAAACGCACTTGGAATTCCAACCTTTGAAGAATTTAACTCTATTTACTGTGAAGCTGCCGGGCGTAGCGATGGAGGCTTGACCAACGCCCATATGGCTCACGCTTTTTTCAGATTTGCTGCAATACTGGATGGAGTGCGTGCTCGTGGACTTGCGGGCAATGCCGCCTCTACAGATGCCGCTGATATTGGTCTGATAGCACCAGAGATTGCTGCTCGTGGTTGGAAGTATGCTCAGGCCAAAAATTCCATGTAGTGGGATAAAGTAGTTCCAAAACAATATTGTACCATTGGACCTGGTTGGTCCAAACTCGCAAAGAGAGACACGGATATTTTACCTTTTCGAAAGCTAAATAGAAAAAAAGGAATACTTCCTAGATGACTGAGGTTTTGCGCAATGATCCCGTTCGACGCCTTTTAGGTGGCCGTGCTCTTGCAGAGATGCTGAAGTTAGCCGGCGGCTCCCCGATGTTTGGAATGGGCGGCTTCCAACTACTTCCATTCTACGACGCAGTTCGTGAATTAGGTTTGGTGCATACCCTTATTAATGATGAGCGATGTGGCTGTTTTGCGGCGGATGCCTGGTCTCGGGTGACTGGTCGTGTCGGCGTGGTTGATGCCACTTTAGGTCCTGGAGCGACTAATCTCACAACCGCACTGGTTGAGAGCCTTAATGCGGGGGTTCCACTTATTGCAATCGTCGGAGATGCAAACCGCACACATGCTTGGAAAAATATGACGCAAGAGGCGAAGCAGCTAGAAATTCTCGCCCCATGCGCCAAAGAAGTCATTAGAGTTGAGGTAGGCACAAGAGTCCCAGAACTAGTTCGTCGTGCATTCGCGGTAGCAACCTCAGGACGCCCAGGACCCGTAATCTTAGACGTGCCTGAAGATATCGCCCACGGAGAATTCGACTACGACGCCAACGACTTTTGGATTGATGAGGATACACTCTCCATTCCTTCTCGCACTTCTCGCCCCGGACGGAGTGCAACAAGACAGGCAGCGGAATATCTACGTACAGCTAAGCGACCAATAATGATGGTTGGCGGAGGCATTCATTTATCCCAGGGTTACGATGCCCTTCTGAGACTGGCCGAGCAGGAAAATATTCCTGTTGCTCACACCATGAGCGGAAAAGGAGGCATTGCATGCAACCATCGCCTCAACGCAGGACTTTTTGGACGCTATGATCGGATTGCAAACGACTTAATTGAAGCGTCTGACTGTCTGTTAGTTGTTGGATGTAAACTTGGTGAAATTGCTACTAAACGTTTTGCTCTCCCTTTATCCGGAAAACCTCTTATCCATCTCGAAGTTTGGCCAGAAGAGATTGGACGTACGACACCACCAACAGTTGCCCTTGTTGGTGATGCTGGAGAAGGCCTTACCGACTTAGCTGATGAATTGAATGAGAAATCAGAGCTGAGACGGAAAAACCGTCAAGGCTATTGTGACGAGGTCCAGGAGAAAATGGCCAAATGGGTTGAAGGCGCTGAACCACGCTATGGCTCTGAAGAGCGCCCCATTAACATGGGACGCGTTATCCGGGAGCTAATGAATACTATGCCCGAAGATGGCGTATTAGTAGCGGACGGCGGTTTTGCTGGCCATTGGACTGGACTTCTCTATGACACAAAGAAATCAGGCCGCACCTACGTACCTGATCGTGGATTTGCTTCCATAGGTTATGGCCTACCTGGGGCAATAGGTGCTCAGCTGGCTTGTGGCAAAAGTTCCCCTGTTGTCGCGTTAACAGGTGATGGCGGATTCAATATGACATTGGGAGAGCTTGAAACCGCTCGAAGGCTAAAGCTTGGTCTGACGATGATAGTCGTAAACAATGCAGCATCCGGTTATGTCAAAGCGCTTCAGCACGCGATGTACGGTGGTCGCTATCAATCAAGTGATCTTGAAGAGGTCAATTATGCTGACGCAGCCACCGCACTAGGCTGCGAGGGAATACGTGTTGAAGACCCAGGCGATCTCGCAGAAGCACTTCGACGAGGCATGGCCAATAAAGATCAGCCAACCGTGCTTGATGTGGTTGTTACACGTGACCCAGCGAAAATGCTGCCAGCGGTAGACAGCCGCACAGCACCTATCAAAAAAGGCGATCGCATCGCCTAGTCAGCTAGGAGAAGGTTATGGACGGAGCATTAAAAAATGAGAGTGATGCCATACTGAAAGATCGCATTCGCGCTGCTGCCGCTGACCCTAATCTTGAAACAATGTTGGCAGAAGCTGATATTTCGCCCACCCTACTCACACTGGCACACATATCTGGGGATGATGATTTTTTAGATGAGGCCCGTCCCTACATAGAAGGCGGTTGGAGCTTCATGGTCCATATTCCAGAAGAGCTGGCAACTCGCATTCGTAAACGCTTAGCCGAGGTTTTGCGTGAAATAGCTTCAGGCGATAGGGAAGTAGCGCCTCCACCTTCGGGCAAACGACTACACCGCCTTATGAATGTGGGCGTTGGAATGGAAATGCCATCTTCCTACGTCCCAATGATGGTTGAAGAGATGCAATTTGACGACCGCGATCCACGATCCGTCGAATGGCGCAAAGCAAAGCCCGCTGGCCTAGAAAATTTCAAAATTGTGATTGTTGGGGCAGGACTCTCTGGGCTTGGACTAGCAATTAAACTCAAAGAAGCGGGATACAACTTCACTATCTACGACCGAGCTGATGCAGTAGGCGGAACCTGGTACGTCAACCGATACCCAGGCTGTGGCGTAGATACACCAAACCACTTCTTCTCCTATTCCTTTGAACCAAACCACGACTGGTCCGAACATTTTTCGAAACGTGATGAGCTGTGGGGCTATCAGGAGAGCCTTGCAAACACTTACGGACTTCGCCCGCATATCGAACTTAAAACTGAGGTTTTATCTGCAGACTTCAATGAAAGTTCCCAAATTTGGGTTATTCGAATAAGACGTGAAAACGGCACAGAAGAAACCGTCCAAGCCAATGTTTTTATAACGGCTGTTGGCCAACTTAACACGCCGAATATTCCAGCTATTGAGGGACTCGAAAATTTTAACGGCAGCGTGCTGCATACAGCCGAGTGGGATGACTCTGCATCGCTTGAAGGGCGTAACGTTGCGATGATTGGCACCGGCGCCAGTGGAATGCAAACGGGCCCATCAATTGCACCTAAAGTCAGTAACCTAACAATTTTTCAGCGATCGCCACATTGGGCAATCCCAAATGCGAACTACCACAAGCGCGTTGCTGAGGGCATGAAATGGACTTTGAAGTCCATCCCTTTCTACGCGAAATGGAACCGATTTTTGCTTTTCTGGGCTGGAAGCGATGTCCTTCACGACTCACTGCATATCGATCCAAACTGGTCCTCACCAGATCTTTCATTGAATGCTCAGAATCAGAAATTCCGTGAAGATCTAATCTCCCATATGCGACAAGAGATGGGAGGTAATGAGGAACTTTTATCCAAAACAACACCACCTTACCCTCCTTACGGAAAAAGGATGCTGAGGGACAATCACTGGTACCGAATGCTAGTCCGCGACAACGTAAACTTAGTTACCGAACAAATTACCCGCGTAACAGATTCAGGCATTGAAACGCATGATGGCCAAGAACACACGTGTGATACCATTATTCTTGCCACCGGTTTTCAGACTACTCGGATGCTTGGGCCGCTGGGAGAATCCATACGAAACGAAAATAAGGAAACTCTCCGCCAGAGCTGGAATGAAGATGACCCCCGTGCTCATCTTGGCATTATGAGCCTTCGCTTTCCAAATCTTTTTATGATGTATGGGCCAGGCACGAACCTCGCTCACGGTGGGAGCATCATTTTCCATATGGAATGTCAAATCCGATACATCATGCAAGCATTACGGGAAATGACCGAAAACGGTCACAATCGAATGGAAGTTCGAGCAGAACCTCACGATGCTTACAATGCAAAACTTGATGCCAAGCATTATTCCATGGTTTGGACTCACAAGGGGGTCAACAACTGGTATAAAAATAAGGCAGGGCGAGTATTTGCTAATTCCCCATGGCGCCTGGTTGACTACTGGGCCTTCACCCAAAAACTCAAACCCGAAGAATACGAATTCTCATAGGAGACCAAATTAAATGGGCAAATTAGAAGGCAAAGTGGCTCTCATTACGGGTGGTGCCCGAGGTATTGGTGCTGCAGCCGCTAAAAAGATGGCAGCTGAAGGGGCCACCGTTATGGTGGGTGATATTTTAGAAGCACAGGCCAAAGAAACTGTCTCGGCTATAGTTTCATCAGGCAGTCAAGCAGAATTTACAGAACTTGATGTGACGTCAGAAACATCCTGGCAATCGGCCATCGACGCAACGGTCAGTGCATTTGGTAAGCTTGATATTCTGGTTAACAACGCTGGAATATTTCTAGGTAAAGACCTCCTCGAAGCATCAATGGAGGAATGGAAGCGCCTAGTAGACATTAACTTAACTGGCGTATGGCTTGGAGTGAAATTATCAACCCCGGCCCTTGCAAAAGCTGGGGAAGCATCTCCACAAGGAAGTGCCATTGTTAACCTCGCATCAGTGGCAGGGGTGGTGGGTTCTCAACTCGATCCGCTTTATTCTTTAACCAAAGGTGGGGTCACTCTTTTCACAAAATCTGCGGCTCTGAACCTTTCTAGACGAGGTTATAAAATTCGAGTCAATTCAATTCATCCAGGTGTTATTGACACCGACATGGGCGCCCAAACATTTGTTGCGAGAGCGAACCAAACCCGTTCAAATGATACTGAGAGGGCAAGGCAAATAGCCATCTCAGGACACCCAATCGGGCGTCTTGGGCTTGCTGAAGACATAGCAAATGGCATCTGCTTCCTGGCATCAGATGAGGCCGGTTTCATGACCGGTTCCGCAATGGTTGTCGATGGTGGAATGACTGCGCAGTAAAAACATTGTTGAAGCTAACGTTCTGCCTCCATCGAAAACCTGAAATGAGTCGGGAAGCTTTCCTGAAATACTGGGAACACGAACATGGCCCCCGCGTGGCTGGGCATTTAAAGGCAATAGGATGCAAAAAGTACGTTCAAGTTCGCAGCATCGAAGGAAATTTAGCAAAAAAAATTGCTAAGTCTCGTGGGGGACAGAAACCATTTGATGGTGTTGCAGAACTCTGGTTTGAGAACCAAGACCAATTCATAAAACATGCTATCACTGAGCATGGAATGGCGGCTGCCAAAGACCTTTATAAAGACGAGCAAAAATTTATTGATATGGCCAACTCAGTGATCTTTCTGTCTGAAGAACAGTTAGTCATTGAGGTAAATTAGCCTTTGGAAAGTCGCCTAATCCAAAAGTAAAAAAATACAAATGGGTAAAATTGGTGAGTGACGCCATGCGTTAAATAGAGTTATCCTTTCCTTGGATAAATGGGAGAGCACTATAAATGCCCGATAAATTTGATCTTATCATTCGCAATGGTTCTGTCGTTGATGGTACAGGATCTCAACCTTTCTCAGCTGATGTTGCCATCAAGGACGGGGTAATAGTAGCTGTTGGTACCGTGGACGGAGACGCACCGCGAGAGATTGATGCGAAAGGCAAATTAGTAACGCCAGGGTTCGTCGATATTCATACACATTATGACGCTCAGGCGGTTTGGGACTCCCACCTAAAACCATCTTCTCTTCACGGAGTAACGACTGTCGTTATGGGCAACTGCGGCGTTGGCTTCGCGCCCTGCAAACCAGAAAATCGCGAAAAGCTAATCGAGCTAATGGAAGGTGTTGAAGACATTCCTGGCGCAGTAATGCACGAAGGGCTGGAGTGGACCTGGGAGAGCTTTCCTGAATATCTGAACGCTCTGGAAGCGAAAGCGAGAGATGTAGACGTATGTGCACTTCTCCCACATTCAGCGGTTCGAGTGCACGTTATGGGTGATAGGGCTGTTGCTTTTGAGCCAGCAACCAAGGATGACATCGCAGAAATGCGAGCAATAACGACGGAAGCCGTAAAAGCAGGAGCTTTTGGTATTTCAACCAGTCGAACCACAAGCCATAAAACCCTTGCTGGCGACTACATTCCTACATTACGAGTTTATGAAGATGAGCTACTTGGCCTTGCCGAGGGGGTTCGTGATGCAGGTGGTGGAATGATCGAGGCAGTCTCTGACTGGATCACAGATGCCACACCTGACACAATCAATGCTGAACCCGATCCGGTAGAAGCGTTTGGCATTCTTCGACGTGTGTCAGAAAAAAGTGGCCAGCCACTAGTTTATACGCTTGCTCAACGAAATAACTGGCCAGAAGTATTCGCGAAACTTCTCGAATTAAATCGCCAAGCCTATGCTGAAGGCGTAAACATTCGTCCCGTGTTCCCTCCTCGAGCAATTGGGATTCTTCTTGGTCTCCAGGCAACACAGACACCCTTCTCGGGCTGTCCAACCTTTAAGAAATTGAATGACCTTCCCCTTGAAGAAAAGGTTGAGAAGCTTCGTGATCCTAAAATCCGGTCACAGATTTTGTCTGAAGACCCCGTGAAAGAAAGTACCTTTCCTCTGATCCATCGCATGTCATATGGCTACATGTTCCGATTTGGAAATAAAGATTATATTCCACAAGCAGAGGACTCCGCGTCGGCTATAGCTGAACGAGAAGGTAGAACAGCAGCAGAAGTTGCGTACGACATGTTGCTCGAAAATGATGGCAAAAATTTTATCTATATGCCGATTACTAATTACACTGACTATGGGTTATCTGCTTCAGAAGCGTTACTTAATGAGAAGATGGCAATCATGGGCCTCGGTGATGGAGGCGCTCATGTCGGATTTATTCTCGACGCTGGCTTTCCTACCTGGCTGCTTACTCACTGGGGCAAAAGTACAGGTAAGTTCGATGCACCTGAACTCATCCGTCGCCTAACTTCGGATACAGCAGAAGCAGCAGGCCTTCGTGACCGTGGCCGCATAGCAGTTGGGTTTAAGGGCGATCTTAACGTGATTGATTGGGATGCCTTAGACTTTGAAGCTCCCTATATGATCCAGGATCTTCCAGCGGGCGGTAAACGGTTGATGCAAGGAGCGTCAGGCTACGATTATACGATAGTAAGTGGGGTGGTGACCTTTGAAGGGGGTGCCTCTACCGGAGCTTTGCCTGGCAGATTAGTCCGCGGGATGCAGAATACACCTGCATTGGCTATAGCCGCTGAATAGTTTCACCAGGGACCGATCATAAGTTTGTGAGCTCTTCCTCTACTGGAAACTCACAAACTTATATAAAAGCCGTTGCCCACTCTCATAAGATGGGCAGAAGAGTGGATTAAAAAACGGGTTGATTGTTAATAGGAAAGTACGCGCCACCATAGGGACATTTCCTAAACTATTTGATGTCTTTTACGCATCGAAAACCAATATAAACTACCGCCATATCTCTGGGCTTTGTTGCTCGATATCCAGCTTCCATTTGAGACGAACCATACCACCAAGAGCCACCACGCGTCCCCTTATGGCTATCGTCCGGTATCTCGACCCATTCCCAAACATTAGCCCCCATATCGAACAGTCCATTGACACCAGCCACCGTTTTTCCAGCCTCCGCATGCCCCCTTCCTCTCGATAAAACTGCCGAGTGATCTAGGCCAACACTATTACCGCAATCCCTTAAACAATTTGCGCCACTCGCGGTGTTACCTGTTGGATAACGATACGTATGACCTCTGGAGAATGGCTGGGGCGGTACTTTCCGCATCTCTGTATAAGCCGCCGTGATCCATTCAGATTCAGTTGGCAGGCGCTTGCCTGCCCATTTGCAGTAAGCAAAGGCTTCATCAAAAGTAATATGAACAGCGGGCTCATTTGCCATGCCTTTTACGCCATACGGAGACCGCCAGTTCCAGTCTGCTTTCTTTTCCCATCCAGCGTCATATACTAAACCACCGCCTTCACGCTCAGCTTTTGTCACGAGAGACGTACTCTCCGCGAAACGCGTGAATTCTGAAATTGTTACTTCGGTCAAATCAATTTCAAATGTCCCTATCGGTTGCATCCGCTCTGATGCAACACTTGGAGACACTCCTAAAACGATATTGAGCAGCAAAATGATAATAGAAGCTTTTTGTGGGCTCACGGCGCATCCTATGCTTAACTTTGAATTTAACTTTAGGCTTTATTTCAACACTTAACCCGCTTCTAAAACTCTCTCAGCGATGGCATTTCCACTGGCCCAGGCAGCCTCAATACGCCCCTTGAGACACCAGTCACCACCTAAAAAGAGATTGTCGTTTTCATTTCGAAGAAATGGAGAACCAATTGGTGTCACAACATTTGCATAGCGCCAACGATGAGCAACGGCGTGAAATGCTGAACTAATATCTGCGCCGATCCTATCACAAAGTAAAATCAGAAGGTCTCGTGCAACATCAGGGAGATCTTGCTCCAATCGCTCAGCACTCCATTTAGGACCCGCCTGAGCAACCCAACAATTATCTGCAGATCGGCCAGGTTTTGAGCTATCAAGCGCAATCCACGACAAAATATCATCTGGTTCACGCCGGCTTATAAAAGGTTGTGGCTGATTTGGTTCAAAAGCCGCCATCAGGGTTAAACAAGGCGCTAAAACTGCCCCTGATACGGTTTCATAAAGGGTGTGGTCTTTTCCTATCAGCTTCGCTGTTTGAGGAGCTGGTGCAGTGACAATTAATTTTTCACACTCAAATTCTCTATTTCCAGCTTTAATTTCCCAACCAGAGCTGCATTCTGCGATGTGATCAACCTCTAAACCGGTTTGAACGTCTAGGTCAGCGGCAAGATGCTTAGCTAATGCATTCATACCTGGTGTGCCAACAAATCTTTTCAAATTACTCCCATCGTCCCAAACAGCAGCCCCCCCAGATCTTTCAATTTTCTCTATGAATAAACGAAATTCGTTGCTTTTAGCTGTAAAATACTGAGCTCCATGGTCAAATGTCATGCCATTTTGGGCCCGCCTCGTGGATATTCTACCTCCAACTCCACGCCCTTTTTCCAGAACTAATGGAGCATAGCCTGCATTTGCTAAAGCACGAGCACATGTGAGACCGGCAACCCCAGCACCAATTATAACGATCTTAGAACGTGACATTAGAAAATCTCCAATGAAGACAAGATTGAAGGTATCTTTTGTTTAACCTTAAAAAAACCTGCCGTGGCACTCGGCCAGATATTGGCATCCCAGTCACGCTGCCATTCGCAAAGAGGAATTTCGGCCTCTTGTAAAGCTGGCTCCGCCTTTCGAAGCCAGTCACGTAACGGACCCTCCGGAACATAAGCGGTTACGATTTGCTTGGCGCCAGCCTCCTTGGCCCACGAGGCAAGGATCATGGGGTCAAGACATTCCATTTGGGTGGCGTCAACCTTCAATCTACTAGCAGTATCTGACAATGCTTTAGCTTCAAATAATCTTACATGATCAGCAACAGGTCTTGGTGACCGCAAGAGGCTGCTTACCAATGAACGACTTGAGCATATGTTAAGCATTTCAGGGAGGAATGTTTCTATATGACAATCCTCCTCAGTAATCAGAAGGGCTGATGGCAATTCTCTATTCGGCACCGATGGTTTTCTCAATGGTTGAAGTGCTGGCAATCCCTCGGGTTCTAATGCATCGAGGCTTTGGATATCGGATGCAATCTCACCCTCAGGCGGTGTGAATTTATTGTTAGTAAATTTTGCTATGTTCCAAGCCTTCGCCTCATATGGTTTCCCCCTAGTATGAAGCCCCGCAACCCATCTCCATCCGAGAGTGTTAGAGGCGGGATCTCCATCAAGAAGATGTCGATAGAAAAAATCCGCACCAAGCCTCCATGGAAGATGCAAAGTAAAAATCCATATGGATGCGAACCACATGCGTGAGTGATTATGTAAATAACCAGTTTCCGTTAATTCATTAGCCCAGGCGTCAAAACAAGTTATGCCCGTTTCTCCAGATTCCGCACGCGCAAGACGAGCTTCCATGTTTGGATCAGAGTTAACCTCTTCCAAATCCTCATGCACACCCTGAACATATGAATTCCAAATACCAGGGCGCCGTTCAAGCCAACCCTTGAAGTAGCTTCTCCAGAAAACCTCTTGGATAAACTTTTCTGCTCCCTCAAGACCATGTGCCTGACTTGCTGCTTGCACCACCTCCTGTTCGGTAATCAGGCGTCGGCGAACATAGGGAGAAAGTTGCGAAACAAAATTGTGGTTGCCTGTACCCAAGTCATAGTTACGTTTCGAAGTGTAACTTTGCCCCATTAGAGGTACAAAATTTTTCATACATGCAAGAGCATGGGAACGTGACGGCTGAAAGGTTGTCAAATTACAATCCAAAACTTTTTTTTGACATGTGTCAGCAGGTATTATTTACCCAGATGTCCAGTCGCCGCAGCTGGTAAAAAGTTTTTAATATCTGTTTCCTATTTCCAGTGGCCATACTCACAGGGCGGCAGCGATCAAAGCCGTGACCGCGCAGATGGTCAATGGCCAACGTAACTTAGGGTACCAAGTAGGGACCCAACCCCAATAAACTGAAGCGGTGTCGAGAACTAGCATAGCCAAAAAACTGCCAGCCAATCCAAATAAGCCAATATGAATCGGTAATACTAATGCTCCCCAAGCAACCAGCGATGGAATTACACTAACCACTAACCTCGTAACATTTGAGGCCACCTCTCTCTTGGAATTGCCAATACAGTACCCCCAATGCACTCCTCCGAGGAACGAGAGAATGAGAGCTCCGTAAGCTGTGAGAGCTAAACGCGCGTCTACTACAAATTCCTGCGGGCCAGCGACTATAATTAGCGCGAGGGAGACAAAGGGAATCAGCCCCATTCCACCAAGTATGATCGCAGATTTCGGAGGATTACCTGTCCACATTCTACACAAGCCCTCTGGGGTTTTTAAATTCTTGGCATCACAAAGCTAAACGATGCTTGGTCAAGCCTAACAAAAAATATTCAGCCCTCAATTATAGTAGGTTAGAAAGCTCAGGATAAACATCAAATTGGATTATCATTCGGCATATGAACAAGCGGTGTAAATAATTAAACTCTCGGGGAAAATGTTTACCTGGTGAATTTTAAAAAGTTGAGGAATTTGGTTGATGAGAGTGACGAACAATGCTGACTATAAAGACAAACCTAATGGGGCAAAGTGGGTTGCCTCCTGGTCAGCAGCAATGCAAGGCCCTGCACCCCATGGCGTTCCTGCAGCGTTACCTGATCAGTCAATGGCTCTACCCAATTGGGAGGCCCACGATCAAACCTTCCGCATGATCATTAAGCCAGACCTTTGGGGTCACACTGCTCGTCTCCGCTTTTCAAATGCATTTGGCAATCGTGCGGTTACTTTAGGAAGTGTTAGAGTAGCAATGCATGCGGGTGCCGGTGCACTCATTCCCAAAACTACTGTTTTGGTAAATTTCTCTGGTGAAGATCAATGCACTCTGGAAATTGGCACAGAACTGCTAAGCGATCCATTTGATCTACCATCGATAGCAGCAGATCCCCAGCTTTTGGGATGTAAGCTTGCCGTAAGCTTTCATGTGAAAGGGACAAGCGGTGCCCTCACTTGGCATGCGAAAGCAATGACAACCTCTTACATTTCGCCTCCCGGTAGTGGGGCGATTGGCGATCATGAATCGGAGGACAAGTTTCCTTTTTCAACTACGGCTTGGTATTTTTTGGATGGAATGGATGTTGTCACGGCAAATTCAACCACTGTTGTGGCAACATTAGGCGACTCTATTACGGATGGGACCTTTTCAACTTTAAATGGTGATGATCGCTGGAGTGACAGATTATCGAGGAGGCTGCACTTGGCTTATGGTTCATCCATATCGGTTGTTAATGTAGGTATTGGCGGCAATCAAATAATTGGGCCCTCCACCTACCCTCCTCCATTTAATGGAGGTCCAAGCGCTCTTGATCGGCTTGAACGGGACATTCTAAGCCGAGCTGGAATTACCCACGTGATATGGGCCGAAGGCATAAATGACCTTGGACAAGCCTTCGCACCCGCAGGAACCATCCCAGCAAAAGCAACCGAAATTATTGCTGGGATTAAGACTGGCGTAGACCGCATGAAACAGGCTGGAATAAAAGTGATTGGAGGCACCCTGCCCACAAGCCTTAATGCAACTCGAGAGATTTATGGTACATCAACTACGGACACCCAAAGACGTGAGATAAATTCATTTATTCGTAACTCTGTGATATTTGATGGCGTAGTAGATTTTGAGGCAGCTACCATTGATCCTAGCTCAGGTGAATTTAGAGAAATTTATCAACCAGACAGTACTCTTGGCATGCCCGCAGATCGGCTCCATCCTAACCGCGCTGGTTACATAGCGATGGGCGATGCTGTAGATTTAGGCATGTTTGCGCCTTTAGAGACTTAAAAGTAAAAAGCTTGTCACGCAGAAAGTCTCCATTCGAATTATGAACGCCTGTCCTACCGATATGAACACAATCAAATTTTGGCTACGCAAGTGTGTGTTTAGTCTACTAGCAGCTTGTTGTTTGGTATCTTTTTCAACTTCTCTGGCAACGGGCAGAGATTTTGAAGTTGCTACGAGCTATGAATACTTTGACGCTGACGGTAGCAACATAAAAAGTTTGAACCGTATTTATGCTGGCGCTGAGATCTTGCCTGGCCTGAGTTTTGGGCAATCAATATTTTCTGCTGCAGAGGGCGACGCAGGAGGAGCATTCTTTTGGGGATTTGAAGGACGAAAAAGCTTTTCTCTTACAAATCAAATTTCCGCAAATGCTGGTCTATTTGTAGGTGGAGGCGGCGGAGCCAATGAAGTAACTGGCGACGGCACGATGACCCAGGTTCGAGCTGGTATTGATTATAAAATAGATGACCAATTTTCGCTGCAAACATCTACAACTTGGACAAAGATATCTGATACTGAGATCGATGATTTTGGTCTAAGTGTAGGATTGTCATACGCGTTCGCTGTTAAGTCTGATGACAAAAATTCAGATGTGATTGACTTGCCTATTTCTCGCCTGGCATTCACCACAACGCAGCTAACGGCTTTGAATAACTCAGTTACTCGATCTGGTATTGATCAACCCGACATTTCACTGGTCGGCGCTGAATTTCACTCCCCAGTAAGTCAAAACTCGCAAGTCTGGATTGCAGCCGACGGTGCTGCAGACGGCGCCGAGGGTTACATGGAAATTTTAGCGGGCCTTAGAACTGAGGTGCCCTTGGGAGATTGGCGAGGATTTGCAGGCGCAGGTGCTGGGTTTGGTGGTGGAGGTCAAGTAGATACTGGAGGAGGTTTACTCCTTACAGCACGACTTGGAGCGGCAATACCATTAACAAGATCCTTGGATCTCGAAGCCGCTTTAGTCGGTTTAGAAGCACCTGATGGGGCCTTCGATGCAGTGGGGTTGTCTCTTCAAGTAGTCAAAAACTTTGAAAAAAAATCTGCACCCACCCCTAACACTCCCCAACGTTGGGCTCTATCAATGGGTGTTTCTCACCAGGAGCCTAATGACAATTTTCGTGTTGCAGGAGCTAACAGGCCAGAAGCACCAATTATGCAGGAGAGCTCTCTAGACCTTTTCATAAGTGATGGTGCTTACATTACAGGCAATGCTCAAACGACAATCTCAGGAAATGCAGGCGGATATGCAATTGGATTGTTGGGTTTAGGTTATGAAATTCCCTTAAGTGAAAATTGGTTTATCTCTGCCGAAGGACACCTTGGCGCGGCTGGAGGTGGAAGCGTAAATGCAGCCGGTGGCTTAATAGGTGGAGCCAGGCTGGAAATAGACCGAGCAATATGGGGCAAAAGCCGTGTATCACTGGGTGTAGGTCAATTGAGAAGCCTAAATTCCGGAGGCATGGCTCCAATTATCACGCAGATTGGAATTAAAATTCCTTTTAAAACATGAGAACGTCTTTCTCTTAATTTTCAGCTCTGTTCATCCCAGATAAAAAAATTAACTTTCATCGGGCGGATTTTCTGTCTGAAAGTAGACCAGTAATCCGAGCACCTGGCAAAAAGCTAGAAAACAAAAAGTTAGCCTATACCCATCTGCAATGTTCGCTTCTAACAGGCTCGTGAATAAGTCAAACGCAAACCCTGAAGCCGTTTGGAAGAGGAAAATACCTCCAACTATAAAGATGTTAATGGTCGTGATTACCCTGCCTGAGAGATTTGGGGGAAATAAATTCTGCGCTTGAGCGATAATAAGCGCATGCAACTGAGATACGCCCGCAAATGCGGTTAGCAAAATCAACGTTGTCCAGTAGGAGACATTTCCGACGACCACAAGGCAAAGCAATAAGACGACTTGAGCAATTACCCCGCATGATACAACCACTTTGCGTCGCCCAGTCCAACGGTCCAGAGGACCATAAATTACACCACCCAAGTTAAGAGCAATTAGCAATGCTAGAACAGTTGTTCCTACCTGCTGCGGATTTAAGTCAAAACGATCTCTCATATAAACACCAGAGAGCAGCCCTATAACTGCAATTGCTGGTCCAATTGCTGTTATGCTGAATGCGGCCAGTAAGAGGAAACGCCGCTGGCCTAAAATCATTATGATCCCGCCAAAACTTTGAGCCAAAGTTTCTGGCTCTTTTTCCTTGAGCGCAGACCGAGGCCCCTCTTTTACCGTTAATTTCACAAGCACAATTACCAAAGACGTGATTAATGCAAGACCTATGAAAATTGGCTTACGTCCGAAGTCATGCAGGAGTACTGCTAGAGGTGTTGTTGCCAGAAGGACAGCAATTGTGCCTGGAATAGCCTGAATTAACGCAGCAGCCGTAGTAAAATTTTTTCTTGGGATCCAGCCTAATAAAAATACATAAATACCACTTACAACGCAGGCAAATCCTGATCCTATCATTGCTCGAGCAAGAACCAGCAACCATACATCTTCTACCCAGGCAAAAATTAAAATTCCTGAGATGCTCAGAGGTGCCAGATAAACCACGGCTTTTACCGGACCAACTCGATCCAAAAGAATTCCTGAAATGGGCTGGGTACACGCCGAAGCTAAAAACATAACTCCGATAATTAGGCCTAGATCAGATGCATTGATGGACAATTCAGACATCAAGGAAGGAGCAATAACTGCCCCACCCATCCGATGCATCTGAGCCATTACAAACAACAAAGAATAAATAGCGGACATAAAAACAATTAGACGCAAGGGATCATTTCCTTTTGACTGCACCGTTGCAGCAGAAATCATGAATTAGAATTTCCCTTCCGCATTGTTTCTGGCAGAATAGTTACTCCGGCCAATAACGAAAGTCGCTGTTTTTCTGCTTTAGGTTAATTGAAAAATAGAAATTCTGGTGACCGTAATAGGAGAATATGTATGAGTGAATTACAGGGAATAATTGCTCCTTTTACCACTCCCTTTGCACCAAGTGGTGAAATTCAATATTCGCTTATACCTCCTCAAGTTGACTGGTTAATCGAAAACGGAGTGCATGGGTTAGCTGCGGGCGGAAGCACCGGTGAAGGACATGCACTCGATAGACAAGAATATTACGACCTCATGTCTAAAACAGCAGATGCAATCGCTGGAAGGGTGCCTCTTGTTGCTGGAATCATTGCCAATTCAACTAGTGAGGTTGCTGCACGTGGTAAGTCCGTTAAGGACCTTGGCGTTGCTGCTCTGCAGATCACCCCGCCATCATATCTATTCAAACCTGATGATGATGCGTTGATAAATCATTTTCGGGAAATTCACTCTGAGTGCGGAATCCCTATCCTCATCTATAACGTTGTTCCCTGGTGCTACCTATCGCCGGATCTGTTGCTTCGCATCATGGATGAAGTGCCCGGTGTTCTTGGAGTTAAACAAAGTGCAGGCGACGTTAAATTATTTGCAGAACTTCAACGCCGCGCTAAACCAGAGAACTTAATATTTAGCGCAGTAGATGCCATGTTGTACTCTACCTACACTCTTGGTGCTCGAGGAGCTATCGCAGCAATTTTGACGGCAGCACCTGGCCCATCCGTAAAACTTTGGGATGCTGTAAAGCGTCAAGATTGGGACACCGCCCTGGATTTGCACGAGAGATTAATGCCATTATGGGATGCGATTGGATTAGATAATATGCCTTCCCTTTGTAAATACGCTCAACAACTACAGGGTTTAGATGCAGGAGTTGCGCGTAAACCTACTTCCCCGGCAACCGAGGAACAGAAGAAAGCCGTACGTTCTGCCTTATCGGGCCTAAACCTGATCAGGGACTAGTCTATTCGCCTCCCTACGCTCTATTGAAAAAGACATCAGCATAAGGGGGAAACCTTAATCAAAAGGCTTCTTGCTAAGGCAACGTAAAATCGCCGCGGTGTTAATTAGTGATGAATTTATCTGCAGTCCTGGATGCGAAATAGATTTTGAAATCTTAATAGATTAACCACTATTTATTGTGGCAAGGTTCATTTCAATAATTTGAGAGATATCAAATGAGTTCCGTGGATTTTCAAGCAGGCGGTTACAGATTCATACCGGGCGTTTTTCAGTATTCGGCTGGAGTTGCAGCATTAGCTGGTTTCAGCATGCGGAGGATCCAATTTCAGAGTCCAGTGCCACTCTCCGAAGGTTTTGCGCGAGTGGAAAAAATTATTGAAGAGGCTGGGCGCCCCCTAACTGCATTCTGTGCATGCGAGTTACGCTCACCTGGCCAATTTTCAGAGGATGCATTTAGGAGTTTCAACGAACATTACGTAGACACTCTCTCAACCTGGAAAATCTTTGATGGGTCAACAAACCCGGTTGCCCGTAGCAATGTCTGCCCTGAGGTGAACGGCCCCACTGAGCCCTCTTTTCACGCCTTTACATTTACTGTTGCGCGCGAAGAAACTCGTCCATCCTTTGTGATAGCTGGCAGTGGAGAATGCCCTGAAGGTTTAGGGAACTATCGTGACAATACCGTTAGGCTTGGTGACTTGAGCGCTGAAGGGATCCTTGAAAAAGCGAGATTTGTACTCGACGAAATGCAACGCCGTCAGGAATCACTGCAACAAAGTTGGAAAACCGTTACTGCAACCCAAGTCTACACAGTGCACGATATTTATCCTTTTCTGGCCAGTGAAATCGTTGGGCGTGGGGCAGCGCCAGCAGGTATCACCTGGCACTTTGATCGACCACCAGTCGTCGACCTAGAGTACGAGATGGATTGCCGTGGTGTATTTGAGGAGTTTGTCATCTGAGCACTCATCTGAAAATTGCAGTAGCCGCTTATGACCGGACATTACCTCTTATGGCCGGCTTGATAAGTATTGAAGATGTGGAGGCTGAATACGTCACTGCACCACTCGAAGATATTTTCGCTCGGGCCTTCGATGAACAAGCATTCGATGTCACCGAGCTCTCTTTTAGCAACTATCTTTACCTAACCTCTATCGGTGAGTGCCCTTATATCGGCCTTCCCATATTTCCTTCCCGCGCATTTCGCCATTCGGCATTTTACATCAGAACCGATCGCGGCATTAGAGGACCTCGCGATCTTGCTGGACGATTGGTTGGAGTGCGTGAATTTTCAATGACCGCTGCGTTGGTAGCGCGTGGCATACTCGAAGATGATTTTGGGCTTCGTTCCAAAGATGTACGTTGGCGATACGGTCCTGCTGATGCAAAAGACAGTGATCCGATTGTGCGGATTAAACCAGCAGGTGTTGAACTAGAACCCCTTGGCGACAGTGCAAATTTATCAGATGCATTACGTGACGGAGAGATAGATGCAATGGTGGCGTATAAACCGCCACCAGCATTCCTAGATGGCGCTCCGAACATAGGACGATTATTTATTGACTGTGATGCAATAGAAGCAGACTACGCACAACGCACAGGTATATTCCCAATCATGCATCTTCTTGGCATCCGAAGGGAGATAGCAGAACGCACCCCGGATCTTTGTATTCGCTTGTGTGACGCATTTGAGGCATCGCGACGCTTCGCTGTCGAGCGTACTAATGAGACACAGGCTCCTTTCACTAGCCTTCCCTGGGGTCCCACTGAAGCTGCTCGATCGAGACGCATTTTGGGGCAAAGTTTCTGGTCATACAGCGTAAAGGCAAATCAACCTGCTCTTGAAGCGCTTTGCCGATACTCCTATGCACAGGGTATTAGTAATAGGCTGGTGAAAGTAGAGGAGTTGTTCGCACCCCCCACTTTAGATTGGGTTCCATCCTAACGCGCACGATCAAAGTGGTGCATAATTTCCACT
>Ga0255782_10001448_pt1 | contig 20487 bp, 19 predicted proteins | sample 101ome_26_FD_179980 | JGI IMG/M metagenome (GOLD analysis project Ga0255782, IMG submission 179980) | Coastal salt marsh microbial communities from the Groves Creek Marsh, Skidaway Island, Georgia - 101408AT metaG (version 2) | ecosystem: Environmental > Aquatic > Marine > Intertidal zone >...
AAACTAACATTATCATTTTATTTATTCCATAATGATTTTTGATCCAGTTTAAAGTTCCTTGGTATTGAAACTTGTAAGTTATGAGATGCCACTTCAAATATTTTGATTGAATTATCGATCACTTCTCCATCAGCTTCAATATTAATATCTCTAGATTTGGGAATTATCTCTAATTTTTTTCCTTTTAACATAGTTACATATTTTTTATAATTAACATGTTTACCTGAGAAAATTTTTGGGAACAATCTTAAAATTGTAAAACGAGCCGCATTTTTTATAATTGCAATAGTCATTCTCTCATCAGAATATCTTGCATCTGGTAAAATTAACATGCCAGAGCCAAAAGATTGGCCGAAGCCAACCGCTAAAATATTCAAGTCAACTTCAATTGCTTCCCCATCTACTTTAATAACACATTTATACGGTTTATGTGTCATTAACTTTCTTATCATTAATAATGTGTATTTTATTGATCCCTTCAACCATCTTAATGTAGTCATGCTTAACTTGGCAACATCTGCCCCTAAACCTGCATCTGCTACATTTATTGAGTATCTATCTCCAATTTTCACCGTTGATATATTTGATATATTTCCATTTGCTAAAGTGTCAATTGATTGCTCCAAACTTCCATCTAAACCTATAGCCTTTGAAAAATCATTACCAGATCCTGCAGGTATAATGCCTAATGGTATGTTTGTTTTTATCGCACCATTGGCAACTTCATGAACAGTGCCATCACCACCTAAAGCAACGACCATATCATATCCTTCATTTTTCGCATCACTAGCCATATTTATTGCCTCTAACGGTTTTGTTGTTTCTATGATGTCATATTCAAATTCTTGTTTATCTAGTAAAATAATTGCTTCATCCTTAATTTTTATTGATTTTCCACCCCTTGATGCAGGATTGAATATGATTTTAATTTTTCGTGACACTTATAACTCAAACTCGATCATAATTTATATACAAATCTACAAAAAATCATATCTTTGTATTTTATATAGAAATTCACCTTCTTTCACACATGTTTAAATTTCCTAATAAACTATAAATTAAACCACTATATGCCAGAGATGATGAAGTTTATCATTATTATGAGCATATGTGATGATTAATGATGGGCGAACTGATCTGGCTTTTATTAATTTAATATTCCCTCTACACAAATATGATATTCACTCGGAGAAGACTGTCGCACAATATGAATATTTTCAATATCAAAATTGATTGTTTTTAATTTTTCCTTTATATTTTTTTCATAATTTTTGATTTTTACAAAATCATAATAAAATATAGTAGTTCCTTTTTTAAATTTAGTTCCTACTCGTTCTAAGAAATCAAAAGCACCACTTGGATGGTTCATAATTATATAATCATATTTCTTATTATTTTTCAATAAAAACTCACTCGCATCAATACAAATAGGATTTAAGCTCCCTACTAATTTATTTTTTATTAAACTCTCTTTTACCATTTCAATAGCAATAGGATTTATGTCGATACAATCAATATGACAATTTTTATCATTAGCTATGTGGAAGCCAAATGGAGCTAAGCTACAAAATAAATCTAAAATTTCCGAATTTTCCTTTATCTTATTAGCTATTCTATTATGTTCAGTAGCCAATCTTGGAGAAAAATATGTATTCTCTACATCAACTACTAGACTCAAACCATATTCTTTGTGTAATGTTTTTGTCTTATATTCCCCTCCTATGTGAGACAATCCTCTTAATCGAAGCATTCCACTCACTTTTTTACTTTTTCTGAACACAGTTTTAACTGATTTATTTGAATTTAAAATTGCCATTCCTATCTCTTTTTCATATTTTATCATGTCTTTATCAATATCGATTATTGCAATATCGCCAATTTGATCATATGATTTTGTATATTTTTCGTCAGTTAAATTAGGATTTATTTTTTTTAATGCATCAGACAGAGATTTCGGAGATTTTTCTATCTTGTCAAGTTTGATGTTTTTCACAATAAATTTATCAAGTATCTCATTTTTATTATTGAATTTGTCAATTATTGGGATGAAAACATAATTTTCATTTTTTGATATTTTGTATTCATTATTAACAAATTTTTTCTCTTTCAGGTATTTTATGGTTTCATTGGCATCTTTAGCTTTCACCTTCACAACATAAACCATACGAAATAATGGTTTATAGTGTTATATGGTTTTTCAATCATCCACATGAAAATGGAGTATTAATTAATGTAAATCATATTGGATTTTATCTATTATCACAAAATTAGGCAATAATCATATTTTATTACCAAATGGATAATAATACTGAATATTAATATCATCTTGACTGCTTCAATGGGAGTGAAAAACTTATCTGATATTTTTGGGCAATCCAATTTTCCAATTAAAAAAGAAACTCAGATATCACATTATAAAGACAAAAAACTAGCTTTTGACGCATTTAATGTATTGTTTCAATTTTTAGCATCAATTAGGGATCAAACAGGTCGTTCATTAGTTGATGACCAAGGTAATGTTACTTCACATTTAGTAGGCATTCTATTAAGAAATTCGAATTTGATACAAGAAGGAATACACCCTGTTTATGTATTTGATGGAAAATCACACCCACTTAAAGCTAAAATTCAAGAAGAAAGACGGAAAAAACGAGAAATTGCAAAAGAAGAATATGAAAAAGCATTAAAAGAAGGTGATTTAGTTCGAGCTCGAAAATTTGCTACAAGAGCAAATTATCTTACAAGCGATATGATAGATGATGCCAAAAAATTATTATCACTTATGGGTATCCCTGTAATTGACGCCCCGGGTGAAGGAGAAGCTCAAGCTGCTCAATTATCTATAGAGGGGCAAGTATATGGGGCCGCTACACAAGATTATGATGCACTATTATTCGGTAGTCCTATTATAGTCCGAAATTTGAATATCTCAGGAAAAAGAGCATTACCTGGTGGAGGCGTAAAATTGATTTCACCCGAAGAGATCGACTTAAACATATTATCAAATAAATTAAATTTAACTCGACTTCAACTGATAGATTTAGGTATATTATTGGGTTCAGATTTTAATCCTGATGGAGTCAAAGGTATTGGTCCTAAATCTGCCTACAAATATATTAAAAAATACGGTTCTTTTATAGAGACCGAAAAAAATGTTAGTTCTGTTAAGGATGCATCAATCCCTTACAAGGATATTCTTGATATATTTTTAAAACCAAATGTGACTAAAAATATTAATTTAGATTTCACACATAATTATGATGCAGAAGCGATTACAAAATTCTTGGTTGATGAAAAAAATTTTAGCGAAGGTAGATATTTGAATATCATTCAAAAAACAAATCGAGTTATTGAGGATACACAAAAACAGACTAATTTGGATGATTTTTTTTAAACTTAATATTTTCATTGTTCAGTGATTTTCATAATTAACAGCAACTCTTTAACTAACTTTATTTTATAGAAAATTAAGGGACAAATATAATGGAAATCAACAACCGAATTAAGTATCTTACTTTCATTATTGTGAGTCTATTTTTCATACTCACAGGTTTTGCTTTATCTGAATTAGATATAATGAATAGCATCACTCCTAATGATTTTGATAGATGGGTTGATTTTCTCTCACCTTGGATAGGTGATGAAGATGGTGGACTTCCTCGTCCATGGTAGGTAGCAATATGTCAACTAAAAATTCAAATCCAGAAAATAATATCATTAAAGAGTGGTTGGCCGTTTTACCATCTAAAAGAATTAGAACATTACGTTTAGTTTCTCAAATAACTTTCTTTCTTCTATTCAATGGAGTAATATTTGGTTTTTCTCGTACTAATTTTCCTTTACCCGTAGTGCTACCACCTGGTGCACCTTATGCAACATTTTGGGGTGGTTTCAGTGCGCTACAATATATTTTAGCTAACGGTCAATTTCCATTTTTAGTCTTAGGAGTATTTTTCTTGACTGGTAGTTTATTTGGTAAACTCACATGTGGATGGGCCTGTCCAATTGGTTTTTGGCAAGACTTCTTATCAATGTTTGCTAATCTCGGTTTTGTAGAAAAATTAAAAGTTTCACGTCCAACCAATAAAGAATTACAAGATATCGGTGGATTTTTCTTGTGGGGTTCTGTAATAATTACCGGCTTTTTTGGCCTTCAAAGATTAAATGGAGATTTAACAGGTGGCGAATTTTGGACTTTCATCCCATATGGAGTTATTGATCCCGCAGGAACGATGTTTGTCACATTCTTTTATGCACTAATATGGGGTGTATTTGACTTATCAGGTAATGCGTCTTTATTAGATAATTTAGATCTTCTCTTTTTTGTGAAATCAATTGTACTTGTAGTATTCACTTATGTTTCAATTAAAATTCCCCGAGCATATTGTAGATGGATTTGTCCTACTGGTGCTTTGTTAGGTTACACTTCAGGTAATTCTTTAATTGCAATCAAAAGAAATGCAGCAAAATGTGTAGATGGATGTAATGCGTGTGAAAAAGCTTGTCCAACGGATGTTCCAATCACAGAGGAAAATCCAGATGGAATTGAAAATAATTTATGTATATCATGTGGAAATTGTGTGGACGCATGTCCCGATGCAATGAGCTTCGGTTTTCGATTTTAACTTAATAAATATCAAATTCCATAATAGTAGATATAATATATAATTAGATTAGTATGATAATAATGAATCAAGGAAATAATGATAAACTTAGTATAACATTATCAAGGTTATATTCCCAAGATGCGAATGATCGAGTAAAGGCAGCAGGAGAATTGGGAGAAATCGGTACTCCCGATATCGCTCATAAATTATTGGAAGTCGCCTATGAAGATGAAGCATCAACTGTACGTCAGATGGCAATACAATCCTACTCCGAAATATTGGGTCTTGACTCCTTAGACAAAATAATAAAATCTGCACGCACCCATTTTGATGATTATGTAAAATTATATTCTATAATGATTATGGGTCGTTTAGGTACTAAAAAAGTTTATCAACCTCTCCTTGATTTATTAAGTACACAAGATACGAAAATTCAAGCTGCTGTAATTAGGTCTATGATACATATTCAAACAAACGAATTTGCACAAGATATATTTGAATTATTGAAAAAATCACATGAAACAATAATAATTAGAAATTGTATTGAAGCTCTTTCTTTATGGAAATTCAGTGAAGCTATAAATTTTATAGAAGAAAATTATTTTTACGTTGAACATATTGACTCCGAACTTAAAACAATCTCTGCATTTTACCTATCAGTTTTCAAAAAGAAATATGGCATTAAATTCTTAGAACAAAATGACGTTGATCAATTTGTTCGTGTAAATATTAATAATATTACCTACAAAGGTGGGAATGGATTATTAGAAGCTAGCAAACTTATATGAATTTAATATTCTTTATCATCTTCATCTTTTTTAATTCTTGAAATTAACCCACTAAAACGATTATTCTCATCATCTTGCTTATTCTCATTATCTCTATCAAATTCATCTTGCTTATTATTATTTTCAAGACTCTCAAATGCATTAGATTGATTAAAATTAGTTTTCCTTTCACTTTCAGATCTATTAGCCTCATCTGATTTAGTTTCTTGATTAATATTACCTCTTGGATTTCGCTCAACTTTTGTCCCATCATATTCTCTTTGAATTGGTTTATTCTGATATGTTCTAACTTGAGGTTCTCTATAATTCCTTCCGTCTTCTTCTCTAATGTTCCTTTCATAATAAGGATCTCTTTCAGGATATTCTCTTCTAATATTCCTTTCATAATAGGGATCTCTTTCAGGATATTCTCTTCTAATATTCCTTTCATAATAAGGATCTCTTTCAGGATATTCCCTTCTAATGTTCCTTTCAAAATAAGGATCTCTTTGCGGTTCTCTATAATTTCTTTGATATTGATCTCTTTGCGGTTCTCTATAATCTCTTTGATATTGATCTCTTATTCTATCTCTACTATCTTCATATCTTTGGTCTCTGTTTTTCATCATCATGGCATTAATAATTTCATCTTTCATAGCATTCATATCAGGAGCTTCAGCAGGTTTAGGTAATTCTGCTTTAATCGCATTAATGATTTCATTTCTCATGGCATTCATATCAGGAGCTTCAGCAGGTTTAGGTAATTCTGCTTTAATCGCATTAATGATTTCATTTCTCATGGCATTCATATCAGGAGCTTCAGCAGGTTTAGGTAATTCTGCTTTAATCGCATTAATGATTTCATTTCTCATGGCATTCATATCAGGTGCATCAGCAGGTTTTGGAATCTCTGATTTTATTGCGTTAATGATTTCATTTCTCATAGCATTCATATCGGGTGCTTCAACATGTTTTGGTAATTCAGCCCTAATTGAGTTTATAATTTCACCAGTTTTAGGAAGTTCAGCTCTTATAGTATTCATGATTTCATTTTTCAAATTATACATATCAGGCATGTTATTCTGCCTTGGAAGTTCAGCTCTTATAGTATTCATGATTTCATTTCTCATAGCATTCATATTGGGTGCTTCAGCAGGTTTTGGTAACTCTGATTTAATTGCATTAATGATTTCATTTCTCATAGCATTCATATCGGGTGCCTCAGCAGGTTTTTGAAATGCATCTCTAATGTTATCTTCTCTTCTTTCATCGTATGTTTCGTTAGCAGATATAGTGTCTGGCTCACTATAATTTGTATTTTCTTGAATTTCATTTTCATATTGTGTTACTTCTTCTTCCACTAAATTATTTATGTCATCAACAAATGATCGATTTTCCTCATTTTCAATCGAATTAGCAACCTTTTCTAAAATATTATATTCTTTATCTTCTACTTGGTCATTTGAAAATTCTTGTTTTTGTTCACTATAATTAATCGGCCCTCCAAATATTCTTAATTTTTCAATATCTAAGTCATCATAAGATAAATATTTTAGATTTTCCCGAATATTCCTAAATTTAGATCCTAATTCATCTAAACTACCCGAATATGATTCAAACAATTCATCATATAATTCTTTATTTTCATGTGCTATATTTTTTAAATTTTGAACTCTAACACCTAGTGCATCTATATTAGCATTATTACTATTATTTACAACTTCTGAAATGTATTCATCAATTTTTTTGTTTTCTTCAGAAATGATTAATCACCTTATATTATTTAATTGAGTTAAAACTATATAAATAATTCAAAATTTACTCAACTATTTTCAATTTATATCTTATATTTTCACTCTATCAAAACTATACAATTTGGGACTCCCTTTTGAGATACTTGTTGCGATTAAATATCTTTTTTTCACTGATGCAGCTAGTCTACCTGCTCTAACAATTTCAATTGCTTTTAATTCTTTTTTATCTTTTTCAATATGCACTACCCATTTTGAATGATCAATTCCTGGGCCTTTTTCATAGATCACAAAATCACTTCCAAATTTCATACCAGGTCTGACTATATATCCTAAATCTCTAAGATATTTGTAAACCTGATACTTATCATAAAAATCTTCATAATAGTTATTTGCATGTTTAACAAACTCATCTATATTTATGTTCTTATCATTCAAAGATATAGAAATAATTGAATTTTCCAACAAAATTAAACCATCGAATAATGATAAAACTAACGGTCTTTTTAAATTTCCAGGTGTTGGTTTTCTTAACCCTAATGGTTTTCCAAAGTATCCATTAGAATATAATATAGAGGAAATATCTTCATCCCAAATTATAATACTTTCTTTATCAAGGATCACAGATGGAGGGAAATTTGGTTTACTTACCATATTCAATCAATTTTAATATATTTTCTCAGTTTTAATATTGTTTGATGCATTCACTTTGAAACAATTAAAAGTCTAAAACTTAATATCCAAATTAAACCAGATCGAAATATGATATCAATATGGGTGTTCATTGTATTAGGTGTTGTGCAAGGAGTTTTGGAATGGTTACCCGTATCTTCAGAAGGTCAAATAATATTGCTTGGCACTTTATTTGGTATTGAAAATTCTAATCTTATACTTTCAATAGCTTTTTGGCTACATTTAGGCACCTTGATATCCGTAATAATTTACTATCGTCAAGAATGGAAAACCGTTCTTAATATCCAAGATAAAGATGGAGATTTCTTACGAAAATTTATCATTATTACAAGTATCTTTACAGGCATCGTAGGTCTTCCAATCAAGTACTTATTGACTAATTCTTTAAATAACGAAAACTTCGGAAACTTAATTATGTTAATATTGGGTATATCTCTTATATTTACATCATTACTATTAAGATCACGAAAATATTTCCTCAATAAAAATAAAAACCTTGAAGAAATTACTTTTTTTCAAATGGCCATTGTTGGTCTTTCACAAGGAATTACAATTATTCCTGGTGTAAGCCGATCCGGTACTACCATCACAGCTTTATTATTAGTAAATATTGATAGTGAGGAAGCTTTTAAAGGATCTTTCATATTGGCAGTCCCCGCTATTATGGGCGCAATAGTTTTAGATTTATTTGATCTAATTTTCATGGAAAATAGTGTCTCTGCATTAATAGAAGAGCCAACCGGAATAATAATTGGAATTATTTTTAGTGCTGTTTTTGGATTAATAACTATGAAGTACCTCATAAAAATTGCAAATAATTTTGATTTCTCAAAAATAGTATTATTTTTAGGTATTTTCATATTGATTTATTTAGCTTTGATATCTCTGTAACTCATAAAAAGTCCAATGATAGAAATATTATAGCTCTCAATTAATAATTGGTTGGAAAGGTTTAAACATAAATTAATTTTGCAATATAATGATGTTTGAAAAAGTAAAAGAGTTCAAGGCTTTAACCTCAACGCACGAAAGAAAAACATGGTTAAGCGAAAATAGGAACTATATTTTTAAAAATTTAAGTATTTTACTTTTTTCAATTTATACATTTGTTAATATTATTAATACTAATTTGCGAATGGATATTTCATTTATAATTTTCTCTACCCTTTATGTTTTCAGCATTTATCTCTGCATTTCAATTGGATTAAATATGACTTACAAACTCATAGGTTTTGCAAATTTTGCTCATGCGGAACTCTTTATTGTTGGTGCCTACGTGGGTGTCGCTTGGTCGGAAATTTACAGTGAAAGATCACCAATTCTTCAAGATTATTTTGGTGCTCTATTAGTTGCCTTCATCTTAGCAGGTATTGTGGCACTTCTAAGTGATCTATTAGTTTTTCAACCTATACGACAATTAAATGCATCAAACGAAGCATTAATGATATCGAGTATCGGAGTTGGCTTAATTATTCGTAATATTGTTTCTATGTTTTATGGAGGGAAAGCAGTATATTTTAGATTGCCCTCATCTCAAGAAATTCCTAGAATAGACATTCCTTCTGTTTTGTTTGGTTCAATAAGTGGCGTAACTCCACTAAACATCAAGGGAACAAATTTTGCTCTTAGATACGAAATACTTCTTGCATTAACAGTATCTTTAGTAATGGTTGGTGGTTTATTTCTATTTTTAGAAAAGACAAAATTAGGAAAAGCACTCAGATCAACTGCGGATAACAAAGATTTAGCAGAAATATCAGGCATTGATACATTAAGAATGATTCGTATTACTTGGTTCATTGGAGGTGGATTAGCAGGTGTATCCGGAATTATATTTGCCTCAACCCTTCCTGTTATACCTTTTTCAGGGTTTTTATTCCTTTTACCTGCTTTCGCAGTGATTGTTTTAGGTGGTGTAGGGTCCTTAAAAGGAAGTGTTTATGCCGCTATGATTATCGCATTTACACAAGTACTATCAAATAGTTATCTTACAAGCATTGAACGTATTTTATTGGATACACCTTATGAGCGTACCGCTTTAGTAAGTTATAATACAATTACACCTTTCATTATATTGATTTTTGTAATTTTGTTTAAACCTCAGGGATTATATGGAGATGAATAATTATGAAGACAAAAAATGTTATTAAAAATATTCATAACAAAATTCAAATGGTGGATAATAGAGCTTTGTTATATACTTTCTTAGGAATGACTTTAATCCTATTTCGAAACTTGATATTCATTCCTCTGAACATTGAAGACACCCCATCATCCATAATGCTATTATTACCCATATTATTGTTTTACCTTTTTCAAAAATCAGAGGGCAAAGAAGAAAAAATGGTCGAAAATCGGAGGTTCATAGCCTTCGGATATTTTTTTGTTTGTGCAGAAATTATGTTAATACAATTAGGAAAAGCAGTGACCGCTCAAGAAATATTAGTTTTCATAACATTTTATGCAATATGTGGTATCTCTCTAAATCTTAGTACAGGTTTGGTAGGAGTCCTCAATTTTGGTGTTGTTTTCCAAATTGCGTTAGGTGCTGTAATTTATGCATTATTGGCTGTGAATTCAGGAGTAAATACAATTCTCGCAATATTTTTATCAATGATTATCACCGCTATAGTATCTGCAATAATTGCATTAAGTACACTTCGTCTGAAAGATGATTATTTTGCAATTGTCTCAATCACACTTGGGGAAATTTTTAGACAACTAATGAAAACAGAACCCAATTTACGAGGCCCTATTATTAATGGTGAACGTCCTAGTACTCCGGCAATACTTCAAATACCTCTGCCATTCAAAGAATGGCATGATACCACTAATGGTTTGTTATTTGGAATTGAAATTCCTTATCGTTTTGTAATTGCTGCTATTGGCTTTCTCATGTTTATTATTATCTACTTTATTTGCGAACGATTAACTCATTCTCCATACGGAAGAATATTACGATCAATCAGAGAAGATGATTTAGTCACTTCAACATATGGTAAGAATACATTAAATGCAAAAGTACAAATTATGGCTCTATCCGGAGCTGTTGCTGCTTTAGGAGGAGTACTCACCGCATGGATTAATGTATCTGTATTTCCAGAAAGTTTTCTCCCTCTTATAACATTCAATGTTTGGGTAGTTTACATAATTGGAGGTCGAGGTAACAATAAAGGAATGCTATTAGGAGCGACAATTTTTGTAGTATTGAATCGTGCATCTAGATTGCTTGATAATGAAAGCTCAACATTATTTAATTTACTTGACTCCATCCTAAAATTGATCCGACCAAATGCACCGGATCTAGCTATTGCATATTTACAATTAATATTCGTAGGTCTAATATTGATATTGTTTATTAGATTTGCCCCCCGTGGAGTTTTACCAGAAAGAGCTTATCGTCCGAGAGTGAATGGAGAATTTTTACTTCCACCTGGTTCCCAAGTTACAGATATAATCTCAAAGAGTAATGGTAATTTATTATTGTCAAATGAAAAAGAGATCGAAGGAGATGAAATATAATGTTACTGAAAATAAATAATATTTCAAAGTCTTTTGATGGGTTAAAAGCACTCAATAATCTCTCTTTAGAAGTCAAAGAAAACAGCCTAACTGCCTTAATTGGCCCAAATGGTTGCGGTAAATCTACTCTATTCAATATTATAAGTGCAGTACTCCCTGCAGATGAAAGTTCGGATAGCATTATTTTTGATGGTATCGATATATTGGGTAAAAAAACATATGATATCGCAAAATATGGCCTATCAAGAACTTATCAAGATACCCGATTGTTCAAAGAATTAACCGTACTAGAAAATCTAATGCTGCCTCCCAAGAAACAAATCGGAGAACGAATATTAAATGCACTATTTCGATCACATTTCAAAAAACAAGAAGAAGAATTAAAATCTAAGGCTCTTGAAATTTTAGAATTATTAGATATCACACACATGGCATATGAATATGCTAAAAATTTGAGTGGAGGTCAATCAAAATTAGTAGACATCGGTAGAGTATTGATGTCTTCACCTAAAATGTTACTATTAGATGAACCAACAGCAGGAGTAAATCCAGCTTTAACCGAAAAATTATTTCAAAAAATAGTCGAATTAAAAAATAATTTAGGTTTAACTATTCTGCTTATTGAACATGATATGGATGTAATTATGCGAGCTGAAGTTGATCATGTCTATGTCGCAAATCAAGGTGAAATAATTACTCATGGTTCACCGGAAGAAGTCAAACAAAATAAGGAAGTAATCGAAGCTTACTTAGGTAAATAGAGGTTAATAAAAATGGATAAAATTTTAGAAACTATAAATTTACATGGAGGCTATGGTCCTAAAATTAAAATTCTACATGGAGTTGATATTCATGTCAAGAAAAAAGAAATAGTTTGTATCATTGGCCCAAATGGCTCTGGAAAATCCACACTTGTAAAACTTATCTATGGCTTAATCACGCACCATGAAGGTAAGGTTATGTACTATCCTGGAGAAGAAAAAATTGATTTAATAAATATAAAATCAAATAAAATGGTGCATAATGATATAGGTTTCGTACCCCAACGAAACAATGTTTTTCCTTCTCTAACAATAGAAGAAAATTTAGAAATGGGTGGTTTTTCATTAACCGCAAATGAATTAAAAAATGCAAAAAATAAAATATTTAATACCTATCCCATACTTAAAGAGAGACGATCACTGCCTGCAAAGACTCTTTCTGGAGGACAAAGGCAAACTTTAGCAATGGCAAGAGCATTAATAACAAATCCAAAAATGATTATTCTTGATGAACCAAGTGCTGCTTTACAACCAAATTTGGTAACCGAAATTATGGAACATGTCAAAAAGTTGAGAGATGAGCTTGGTGTTGCTGTATTGTTGGTGGAGCAAAATGCTAAATCTGGTCTTGCAATAGCAGATCGAGGTTATATCTTAGCTGCAGGTCAAGTGGTTCATGAAGATACTGGTCATAATTTACTAAATAATACAGATTTAGGATCTTATTATCTTGGTCATAATACCGAACCAGAAAATGCAGATTAATTAATATATATAAATTGGATATAATTTAAATAATAACCCCTTATGGTGTCACTGCACATAGCTAGATAAGATAAAATATATAAATATCGAGTAGATTATATTAATGCTGGAACCTGAATTAATTACTAAAATCTCATTTAAGTTATCAATTTAGTTTCAAGGAGAATAAAATAAAATGAAAAGAATATTCTTTATAACACTCATGATCGGAGCTTTAATGCTTGCACCTGCTGCAGCAAACAGCTCATTAGATCAAGATGTAACCGTCAAAGTCGGTCTCTTAACTCCTCAAACAGGTGGTTTATCCGCTTATTCCGGAGGTTTTGAAAAAGCCGCAGCTTTAGCAGTTTCTGATTTAAACAATGACTCTGCTTTTGATGGATATACATTTGAGCTTTCAGTTTACGATACAGCAACCACACCAGAAGGATCTTCTGCTGCTATGACTGCTGCTGTCGATGCTGGAGTACACTACGTAGTTGGTGCTGCTGGATCTTCAAACACTATGGCTGCTGCTGCAGTTGCTGTTGAAGCTGGTGTACCAATGATTTCATACGCATCAACCTCACCCGCTATCACATTATTTGATGATCACAAAGTTGCAGGTGATGAAGGTTACTTATGGAGAACACCTCCATCTGATGCCTTACAAGGAAAAGTTTTAGCTGATTTAGCAAACGCAGCTGGTGTAACCAAAATGGTAGTTGTCGCATTAGACAATGCATATGGTACCGGTCTTGCAAACTCAACAAAAGACAATTTTGAAGCAACCTCTGGTAATTCTGCTACAATTGTAACTTACGCAGAAACCCAAACAGACTTCGCAACCACAGTACAAACTGTACTTGCAGAAGAACCTGGAGTAGTTGTAGCTATTTCATATGCTACTGACGGTTCATTATTCTTTGTAGAATTAGATGCACAAGGATATACAGGAAAAGTAATTGGAGCAGACGGTGTAGCAGATGAAGGTATTTTCTCTGAATCTACTGGTACCGCAGATGCAATGGAAGGATTTGTATTAGTCAAACCATCCGCAGCAGCTGCTGACTCTGTAACCGCATTCCAAGACGCATATAAAGCAGCATACCCAGATGCATCCGGTGATATATACACTGGAGAAACATATGATGCAGTAAAAGCTGGTGCATTAGCAGTAAAAGCTGGTGCTTCAACCGCAGGTGCTGACATCATTGCAAACTTAGGTGCAGTAAGCTTTGACGGTGCCACTGGTTCCATCGGTTTCGATGAAAACGGTGACTCAACCGCAGGTTTCTACCAAGTTTCAAAAGTTGCTTCTGGAGCAATTTCCGCTGTAGCTACATGGACATCCGCTGGACTATCATGGTCTGATGCTGATTTCCAAAGCAGTTGGGAAGCATCATCATCTTCTGGATTACCATTCCCAGGAGCTGGTTTCATCTTCTCATTATTTGCTGTAGCAATTCTTGCAAGAAGAAAATTCAATTAATAAATTAAAATAATAAAAAATTTAAAATAAAAAATAATCAAAAATTAATTTAATCAATTCTTGATTCATAAATTTTGAAAAATACCACTTACTTTTAATTATTCATTATTTCAATAAATATATGGGATTAATTCTTGAAATGGAAGGTAAGGAATTATTTGCAAAATATGGTATACCTTTGTCAAAATCAAAATTAGTTAAAAACGAAAAAGATGCAAAATTAGCTGCGGAAGAATTAGGTTTACCAGTGGCCATAAAGGCTCAAGTACTATCAGGTGGCCGAGGAAAACGAGGATTGATAAAAATCGCTAAATCTCAAGAAGAAGTTGTAAAATTTTCCTTAGATATTTTAAAAATGACTGATATTAAATCAAATAAACCAGTCACTCATCTCTTGATCGAAGAAGCAGCAAACATTCAACAAGAAATATTTATATCCATGATTTTTAATTCACATACATTAGAAACCTTAGTATTATTTTCAATGGAAGGAGGTGTTGATATAGAAGATTTAGCTGAAACCAATCCAGATGCAATTGAGACTATACGTGTACCATTTGGAAAAGATGTCTATGGTTATACATTCATGAATATACTGGCAAAAAGAGGAATGAAAGGTTCAAATAAAATTGTAACTGCAAATATTATCGCAACCATGGTCAAAATGATGCGATTAGAAGATTTGTCCCTTTGCGAGATTAATCCATTAGTAATTACAAAAAACAATGAAGTAATCGCACTTGATGCAAGAGTAATTGTTGATGACAATGCTATTTTCAAACATCCCAACCGAGAAAAATTTCTCTCTCAAGAACTAAGATATACATCTGCTGAAAAAGAAGCAAAAGATGCAGATCTTTCTTATGTCAATTTAGGAGGAGAAATAGGAATGCTATCAGTCGGAGCAGGATTAGGTATGGCTACCGCAGATTTAATTGCTGAATTTGGTGGTTCTCCACTCAATTTTTTAGATGTTGGTGGTGGAGCAGGAGAAGAAAAAGTTCTCAAAGCATTAGAAATTATGGTCAAAGATAAAGGACTAAAATCTATCTTGATTAACGCATTTGGTGGGATTACAAGATTAGATCAAGTAGCCGAAGGTATCATTTCTGCCCGAAGTAAATTAAATCTTCAAATCCCCTTGATCATAAGATTGATGGGTACTAATCAAAAAGAAGGTATAAAAATTTTAGAAAATCAAGGGTTGCAAGCTTTTGAAGAAATGGAACCTGCTATACAAGCGGCAGTAGAAGCAGCAAAAGGAGTGAATTAAAAATGGCAGTCTTATTAGATAAAAACACAAAAGTATTGGTCCAAGGAATTACTGGATATCAAGGATTATATCATGCAAAATTAATGAAAAACTACGGTACTGATGTAGTTGGTGGAACTCGACCAGGAAAAGGTGGGGAAATGGTTGATGGTTTTCCAATTTTTGACTCAGTGCTCGAAGCAGTTCACCAAACTGGTGCTAATGCTTCTGTAATTTTTGTTCCTGCAAAATTCACAAAACTTGCTGCCTTTGAAGCTATAGATGCAGGTATCGAATTATTAGTCATTGTTACAGAAGGTGTTCCAGTAGTAGACACTATGGAAATTATTAATCGTGCTGAAAATTCAAATACTATAGTAGTCGGGCCAAATTGCCCCGGCTTAATGACACCTGGTGAAGCCAAAATAGGGATTATTCCCGGAGATATAGTGAAATCAGGTAATATTGGAGTGGTCTCACGATCAGGCACATTAACTTATGAAGTTGCACATCAATTAAATAATTCCAATTTAGGTGTTTCAACTATTTTTGGAATTGGTGGTGACCCAATCAAACAAACAAATTTTAAAGAAGTCCTTCAATTATTTAATGATGACTCATCAACCGAGAAAATAGTTTTGATTGGTGAAATAGGAGGCGATGCAGAGGAAATCGCAGCAGAATATATTAAAAATAATGTTCAAAAACCTGTGATTGCATTTATAGCTGGTAAAACGGCGAAAGAAGGAAAAACAATGGGCCACGCAGGTGCAATAGTTCAAGGTGATGTTGGCACAGCAGAAGGAAAAATAAAAGCCCTATCTGAAGCAGGTGCAAAAATAGCCGATAAATTATCTGATATACCAAATTTACTTAAATAAATTATTTACAATAAGTTTTTTCGGTCCTTTAATTTTTCAATTTCTCCTTCTAATTTTTGTAATTTTATTCTTTCTTCATCTACAATATTTTTAGGTGCCCTTATCGAAAAATCAGATGATAATTTTGCTTTTGATTTATTCGCAAGTTTAGTTTTACTCTCAATTTCTTTTTCTAATCTTATCATTTCATCTTGCAAATTGATCATATCCTCCATAGGGATAAAAATACTAATCTCACCAATTACTGAACTTATCATTTTCTCTGAAGGCATTATATTTTCCATTATTTGTAATTTAGTATCATCAACTTTTCCTAAGTCACAAATTATTTTTGATCCTTGATTTAATATATCTGTGCTTTCACCTGCAGAAACTAATAAACTTATCTTTTTAGTATGTGGTACCTTATACTCACCTCTTATAGTTCTAATTTTAGATATTAAATCAATTAATTTATCAAAACTACTCATCACTTCCAAATTGATATATTCTTCATCTCCAATCGGAAATTTAGCTATTATTAAACCATCTTGGTCTTTTAATTTTTCAGGTAAATTTTGCCACAGGTGTTCAGTAACATATGGCATTATGGGATGCAACATTCTTAACACACTATCAATACAAACTAACAATATATGTCTTGGATCAAATTTATCATTTGACTCATCATATATCCTAATTTTTGAAATTTCAATATACCAGTCTGCCAATAAATTCCATGTAAATCTTTTAATTTCTCTTGCTACTTCTAAAAATTTGTAATTCTCATAAGCATCTCTTACCATTAATATTAACTCATTTAATTTAGATAAGATCCATTTATCAGATAATTCTAAATTTGCATTCTTAATTTCATCATAGTTTTTTAATTGAAAATCTTCAGGTATATTACTCAAAATATATTTGAATACATTCCATAATTTATTACAAAATTTTTGAGCAGCATCAATATTTTTCAAATCTAAATTCATATCTAATCCAGGAGTTGAATACGCAATCAAAGTATATCTAAGTGCATCTGCTCCATTTTTAGCAATAACTCTCAAAGGATCATAATCTTCAATATTCTCCATAGATTTACTTATTTTTTTACCCTTTTCATTTCTTATTAATCCATGAAGATATATTATTTCATAAGGTAATTTTCCAGTTAACTCAACAGCCATCATAAGTTCTCTTGCAACCCAAAAAAATAAAATATCATATCCAGTTTCTCTTAATGTATTAGGATAAAATTCAAGAAAATCTTCTGTTGTCTCAGGCCAACCTAATGTAGAAAATGGCCAAAGTGCAGAAGAAAACCAAGTATCAAGAACATCTTCATCTTGAATTAGTTCGGTGTCATCACACATAGTACATTTTATGGGTAAATTTTCTGAAACGGATACATGTTCTTTTTTACAATACCAAACAGGTATACGATGCCCCCACCATAATTGTCGAGAAATACACCAATCTTTTATGAATTCTGGATCTAACCATTTTTGAAGTCTTTGCATTTGATTTTCAGGGACTATTGTTAACCCCTCTTCTTCAATTTTATTTTGAACTTGTTTAGTTAGTATCGATGCCTTTACCCACCATTGTAAACTATCTCTCGGCTCTATAATGGTATCACATCTCTGACATTTAGGAATGGAATGGGTATAATCCTCAATTTTTACAATCAATTTTTCTTTTTCTAAGTCTTCAACAATCTGTTTTCTTGCCTCAAATCTTTCTAAATTACTATATTTGCCGTAACCATTTTCTATGTATCCTTTTTCATTCATCATTGTAATAAAATCTAAATCATGTCTTTTACCTATTTCATAATCATTAAAATCATGTGCAGGCGTAATTTTAACTGCCCCTGTTCCAAAATTTTGATCCACATATTCATCTTCAATTATTTCTATCTCTCTATTAGTAATAGGTAAAATTAATTTTTTTCCTTTATACATTGAATATTTATTTTTTTCATTTGATATTGCAACCGCTGTATCTCCAAGCATTGTTTCTGGCCTGGTAGTTGCAATCTCAATAAAATTTATAGCCCCATCTAACCAATTTCCAGATCCCCATTCAAACTTAGGTCCGCTCCATTCGTCATCAATTAATGGATATCTTATGAACCATAATTTCCCCTCAATTTCATTTGGTTCTGCCTCTAAATCTGAGATTGCAGACTCACATCGACCAGGACACCAATTGACTAAATAATTTCCTTTATAGATTAATCCTTTATTGTAAAGTCTGACAAAAGCAGTTCTCACTGCTCTTGACAAATTTTGATTCATCGTAAATGCTTCTCTTTCCCAATCTGACGATAATCCTAATTTTTTTGATTGCTCCGTTATTATGGTATGAGATTTTTCTTTCCATTTCCAAACTTCATCAACAAATTTCTCTCTCCCTAAAGTTTTCCTATCTACACCATTTTTATTTAATTCTCTCTCAACTACATTTTGCGTAGCTATACCTGCATGATCTGTACCAGGAACAAATAGTGATTTTCGTCCATTCATTCTTGCATATCTAATGAATAAATCCTGTATAGCAATCGTCATTGCATGCCCTAAATGTAATACTCCGGTTACATTAGGTGGAGGTAATGTATTAACAAATGGTTTGGAATTTCCGTCAATAATCCCAATTTTCTCCATTATTTCTGGTTTAAAATATTGGTTCTCTTCCCACCAACTATAAATCATATCCTCTATTAAATTAGGATCATAATTTTTACCAATCTCATTTTTCATTTAGGTAAGTTAATTAAAAACATATACAATAAAATTATATCGTTTTTTTCTGTATCATTATTATGCATATCTGTTAAATAAATATATAATTCCAACAGGTATTGTAAACACAAAAATCAATGTAACAAATAAAGAACCTAAAGAAGGTGTTGTGCTTGCTTCATCCTCAACCTGAGCATCAAATAGTGAATATGATTGATCTACACATATCTTATTGATATCAGAGTCTCCAACAATTTCTAAATTCCAAAATACCGAGGTAGAATTAAATACTGTTATATCATGCATTTCTACATAATTTTTATCAGAATTATTTACAGTGTTATTTTCGGTTCCTAACTGAAAATAATCCCAATTAGCACTATAAGATACATTATTACCGTTGAAGGTAACATTTAATATTGTAAAATCAAATTCTAAAATCATAGTGTCTGTTTTATTTACCACATCATACTTGAATTCTTGAAAGTTTGATAAAAATGAACTTCCTTGTGAGTTAAAACAAATTTCAACATGTCCACTATCTATCAAAATATTATCGCTACTTGCCTCTTCAGCTCCTGAAATGAAGACCGGAGATATTAAAATTAATAGACAGAAATAAAATGTAATTTTATTCATGAAACTCATTAAATTCCCTAAGATTATTGATTAAAAAGAATGGCGAAAGGGTATCATTTTTTTCCTTGATATCTAATATTACAATATTTACAAATTGAAAATATTTCAAGTCTTAGTATGATTTAATATATGGATAATTTCAAAAATGATAACATTTATTCAAATATTATGAGATGTCCAGATTGCTCATCACCCGACATGCGAAAACATGGTGCCTTTTATACATGCCCAGTTTGTGGTTTATCTGCCAAACCTTGGGATTTAGAAAAAGCTAGAATACGAGCCAGAAAAGAATTAGATGATTTGGAAGATGAAGATCCTGAATTAGCCGCTGAGAGAAAAAGAAGACAAAGAATTAGATATAGAAATTGGTATGAAGGAAGACAATCAGTAGACTAATTTTAACTATAATTTACTCCATCCCTTTAATATTTTTATTCCTTCAGCTCTTGGTGCTAAAGCTTGACACAGTAAGGTGACATATTCTCTTGTTATAACAATTTCTTGATATCTTTTCAATTTAAATTCATCATTCATATTTTCCTCTGCAAAAACAATTTTTTCAATCTTTTTCTGAGTCTTAACAGACCATCTTAACAATGGTTTCATCATTTCCAAAAATGCCTTACTTATATCATATTTTAAATCACTAAGG
>Ga0255782_10001451_pt1 | contig 20449 bp, 14 predicted proteins | sample 101ome_26_FD_179980 | JGI IMG/M metagenome (GOLD analysis project Ga0255782, IMG submission 179980) | Coastal salt marsh microbial communities from the Groves Creek Marsh, Skidaway Island, Georgia - 101408AT metaG (version 2) | ecosystem: Environmental > Aquatic > Marine > Intertidal zone >...
TCTTTCCGGCGTACACACACATGAAATGAGCGACGAACGCGCTAAATGGCGCGATTGTTCCTACACATAGGCCTTCTTAGCTCAGTTGGCAGAGCGCAAGCCTCTTACACGAGAGGTTTACCGACGACCATGTCGGTGTGACACTCCCACTTCTTCTATCCTCTACCACGCATAATCGCGTGATTAAGACCATGAAAGTAAGCTTGTGGTCGCGGGTTCGAGCCCCGTAGAAGGTATTCTTTTGTTATATAGCGTTATTTCTTTTAAAGTACACATCAAATGTCCGACTTTCCATAAATATATTTATCGGTAACTTTCTGGTTTATATTTACCTTCAAGTACGAATCAAATGTCCGAATTATAAACGTAGAAGGTATTCTTTTGTTATATAGCTTTGCACTTCCCTTTATGCATGTATCAAATGTCCGATTTGTTTTTTTATCACACGAATTCTGCCATTTTCGCGACGCGCCAAATCGTCGAACCCCGTCGCGTCGTGTTGAGGTGTGTGTTATTGATGGTGGTCTCAAACGTGGTAATTATTTCAAAAGTCTCGCGATGTACAGGGAGAAGCGAACAGAGAGAGATTTCTCTTAGACGACGTGGATGAGCGTGGACGGCGTCGTCGAATTTGACGACTGGCTCTGCGTCGACGCGAGACTCGGCGGAGTCTTGGCGCTCGGCTCGAGAACGAACGTGCGGGCGGCGAGGTAGGCTCTCTCAACAACCGTGGGAGTGCTCCCGTTCGTGCTCGTAGAGGTGTTGTCGTCGTCGTAGACATCATCAGTGACGTCGTTTGCTTTGACGGCGCCAGTCACCGCGGCGACGGGCGGAATGTTGGCGACGACTTGAGTCACCGCGGCGACAAAGGCGAGAAACGCCGCGCAATACCCAAACGCGACGCTCATCGAGCGCAAGAGCGCGATCGTCCTCTCTGCGCGATTTGCCATTTCGATTCGCGCCGATTCGCGCATTTGTTGCGTGAAGAAAGCGCCGTAGGACGCAAAGGCGTCTTCCAATTTGAACAAGAGGACGAAACGCGTCGCGTTTTTGCCGGTGCGGTACCACCACCTGTACGCGAACGCGGCGCCCTCGACGAGGATTCGAGGCCTCGCCGGCGTTACCATCGCACGAAGTGGAAATTTGATCGCGTACGCGACCGCCGTCGTTGCGCACGCCGCGCTGCAAAGCATCAACGTCGCGACGGCCATCAGGATGACGAACGCGGCGAGTCGCGGCGCCGTCGAAATCTGTGTCTCAGGTGCGTTGCCGATTTCGACGGCGTCGGACAAGCTCATCGAGGTGATGATTTTTCCAATGAGTCCGTTGCGAGGCGACATGAGCCTCGCCGACGTCATCGATGGGTCTCGCACGACGACGGGGGACGCATCCGCTGTCGTCGTCGTCGTCGCCGCTTCAAATCGGCGCAAAAGAACGTTGGCATCCGACGCGGGCGTGTTCGCCGGCGTCGGTGCCGCTCGCGTGACTTCCGACGACGACGGCGGCGAAATCGCCAAGTTGGCCAAGGATTTGAACAGTTCGAGCGTCTCGTGTACCCGGCTCAGCCTCGAAGCCTTGCTCGTCAACACGAGCGTGTCCGACGTGCCCGAGTCGTCCTCCGATCCTCCAGGTGTCACCACGTCGTCCACGACGTTTCCGGTAAACTCAAACGAAAACTCATCGTCCGCCAGCAACACGGACGACTCTCCTTCCTCCTCCTCTTCCTCTTCCTCCTCTTCCTCCTCTGCTCGAAGCGTCGCCAGCCTCGACGCGTGTTTCGCGCTCAGCGCACCCGGCGTCGAACCGGCCATGTACGTCGTCGTCGTCGTCGTCGTCGTCATCATCGTCGTCGAACCAGTCTTACTCACCGCGCTTCGCATGCGTCTCTCCTCATCTTCCGACGACGGCGACAGCGCGTTCGCATCGATCTCTCCGAGCGCGCTCCTCGTCATCCTTCGGCCAGCGTCACCAGAAGATTTCGTTTTCCCTCCTCGAGCGTCGTCGTTTTCGACGTCGATCGGCGTCGCCAACCCATCGGTGTCATCGCGCCAGCTCAACCTTCGTCGCGTCGTCGTCGCCGGCATGCTCTTCGCGCTTCGTGCGTCGCACACCGCGTCGTCGCACACCGCGTCGTCGTCTGTCGTCCGCAATGCGCGCGCGCGCCCCGACGCTTCGTCTTTCCCCTCTTCCCGTCGTTTCGAGTTCACTTTCTATGGGTAAACAGTACAAACAAAAAATATGATGGTTTAAATCGTAGATTGAATACATGAAAACAACCGAGGCGTGGGAACGATCCCTCCGAGACACGCTCTCTATGAAGAAATACTTTCTTAATAGCGTACGTGTATTACATATTGAAGCAAACAAAAGTGTTAAAAAAACCATGCTTTCTTTGGACACCTCGAACGTCCCGAGGACCGCCCGGCGGCGGGTTCGTTTGGAGGAAGGACTCGCGCGACGCGGAACTTTGACGACGCGCGAACGGGGCGCGCGTCAGAGCGCGACGGAAAGTGCGCGGCGTGACGCAACTCGTTCATCTCTTTGTGCCGCCGCCGACTCGACTCGTGACGACTCGCGAACGCCGCCGCGTAAAGGAAAAGGGACGACTGTGGATTTTTGAAAAACAATCATCATGGCGACTGAAAACGTGGACTGCGTCGTGGTGCTGGACTACGGTTCGCAGTACACGCAACTGATCACGCGACGGGTGCGAGAACTGGGCGTGTACAGCGTGTTGCTCCCGGGAGATGCGGACATGCAGAGGATTGATTCGCATAAACCGAGCGTGATCGTGCTGTCGGGAGGGCCGAATAGCGTGCACGTGGAGGGCGCTCCGAGCGTGCCAGAGGAGTTTTTTGAATACGTGGCGGAAAAGAAGATACCGGTGTTGGGTATTTGCTACGGGATGCAGTTGCTCGTGCAGAGACTCGGTGGAAAGGTGGAGGCTGCGGTCGGGAAGGGTGAGTACGGACGCATGCCCGTCGTGTTGCAAGAGGACGACTCGTTGCTCTACGGACCGGGTTCGAAAAAGAGCGAATCGCAGCAGGTGTGGATGTCTCACGGGGACGAAGCGACGGTGCTTCCTCCTGGGTTCTCGTGCGTGGGTAAGTCTGAAGCCGGAGCCGTGGTCGCGATCGAGGATCGCGAGCGCCGGTTGTTTGGCTTGCAGTACCACCCCGAGGTGACGCACTCTGAGCGAGGACAAGAGACGCTCAAGCGCGTCTTGTTTGACATTGCTCAAGTCAAGCCGGGATGGTCGATGAAGAACGTCTTGGATGAACAGATTGAAATCGTCAAGAAAAAGGTGGGTCCGGATGCGCACGTCATTTGCGCGCTCTCCGGTGGCGTCGACAGCGCCGTCGCGGCGACGCTTGTGCACAAGGCCATCGGTGACCGCTTGCACTGCGTCTTTGTGGACAACGGTTTGTTGCGCTACAAGGAACAAGAGCGCGTCATGGACATGTTCCGCGAACACTTGCACCTTCCGGTGGACTGCGTCGACCACTCCAAGCCGATGCTCGATCGTCTCGCGGGCGTCACCGACCCAGAGAAGAAGCGTAAGATTATCGGCGCTGAATTCATCGAGTGCTTCAAAAACTTCAAGAGCGAAATCGAAAAGCGCACCGGCGTTCGTCCGACGTTTTTGGTGCAAGGGACGCTGTATCCGGATGTCATCGAGTCTTGTCCGCCGCCGGGTAGCGACCAAAAGCACTCGCACACCATCAAGTCGCACCACAACGTTGGCGGCCTTCCAAAGGAGCTCGGCTTTGAACTCGTCGAACCGTTGCGCATGCTCTTCAAGGATGAGGTGCGCAAGCTCGGCGCCATCATGGATGTACCGCGCGCCTTCTTGGCCCGTCACCCATTCCCGGGTCCGGGTCTCGGCGTGCGCATTCTCGGCGACGTCACGGCAAACGGAGCCCTCGAGACGCTCCGCGCCGTCGACGAAATTTACATCAACACGATTCGCGAGTTTGGTATTTACGACGAAATCTGGCAAGCCTTTGCCGTTTTCTTACCGATTCGTAGCGTCGGTGTTCAGGGTGACCAGAGAACTCACTCTCACGTCGTTGGTTTGCGCGCAGTGACGAGCAGCGACGGCATGACGAGCGACTGGTATCCGTTTTCGCACGAATTCCTCAAGACGGTTTCCTCTCGCATTTGCAACCAAGTGGCGGGCGTCAACAGAGTCGTGTACGATATCTCCTCGAAGCCACCGGCCACGATTGAGTGGGAGTAAACGCCCCCAGTACACAGTGAACGTATATGAACAACTTTTGTAACGAACGCGTCATATATATTTGACAGAAAAAACGCGTTCACTTCTTCGCGCTCTCGATTCAATCGCTCATTCTAATCACAGCCGACTACGCAACTAGACTCGCAAGAAGCATCGCGTCGCCGCGCGAAGGGTGATGGAGAACAAAGATGTAGAAATCGGGTAAAATGAAAGAAGAAAGTAAAAAGTGAAGTGGTGGAGCGTGTTGGCGCATGGCGTGAAGTCACATCGAAGGCGACGTGAATCGCCAATCTTGTAGACGGAAGAAGAAGAAGTCTCGAAAAACCGAGCGTCATCGTCGTCGTCGTCGTCATCAGAAATCAAAGTTTGCTTCTCAGCGATCTTCGACGTTGATGACGCGGCGTCCTTCCTCGGGTCCTTCCTCCTCGAGTTTTTCCTCGGGTTTGAGCTTCATCTCAATCTTCAGCATGCCGTTCTTCATCCCCGTCTTGATGGTATCGACGTCGGCGCTCTCCGGTAAGCCAATCGTACGCTGGTTTGTGCCGTGCGTGCTCTCGAACGCGTGGTATTGCACGGACCCATTGTCTGATCCGCCATCCTCTTCGTGTCGGTACGTTCGAGTCGCCGTGATGAAGAGCAACGAATTGTCATCGTTGATCTCAACTTTGACGTCACGCGCGGACAAACCAGGCAAAGCGGCGGTGACGATGAGTTTGTCACCCTTGACGATGGCATCTGCGGCGAGGAACGCGAAAAAAAGCCCATCCGTCAGTCTTACGATGCAACGATGAACGACGACGAAAACGACGCACCGACGTCCATCGGTTTCGCGAGCTCCGTCTTCGCCGGGATCTTATCCCCGTGAAGCCGCGGCCCACCGCCAATCAATCCAGCACCAAACGGATCCTGCATGAACGCATCCATGAAATCCCGCATGGTATCCTCGAAATCCATCAAACGACTCGCCAGCATCGGAGACGCCGTTCCGGACGCCAGCGGGTACGAGTACGCCGGCGGAAACACCAAAGGTTCACTCATCCCGCGTTTCTTTCGCATCACCGGCGTTCGAGACCCCGGCGGCACAGACGATGACGCCGACTCACTCGACATCCCACGCATCGGGTCGTTCCCACCACCCGCCGCGGCGCGCACCGCACCAACCGGTGTCTTTTTCGCAGTCGCGGTTGCCATTCGCATCGTCTTGCGTCCAAGCATCATCGTTCCCGTCGTCGTCGCCGTCGTCGTCGTCGTCGTCGCTCGCAACGCCGCCATCATCATTCTCTTTGTCGTTCGTTCCTTATTTTTTTCCGTTCGTGCGTCGTCGTCGTCGTCGTCGCGAGTGCGTCACAAAGTGAATCAATCAATCAATCCACTCGGCCGTCTCGTCTCTGTCTCTCGTTTCCATCGGAGTGTGACGGTTCATTTCTCATTAAAATCTCACGGGGTGAGTGACGGTTGGGATTCACGCGTTTTTCATTGTTTTTTTTGAAAATTTTTAATTTTCCTCATTCACGCGCGCGCGACTGGATGACGACGACGACGACGGACGCGCCGGAAGGCGCGCGAACGACGGTGCCTCCGCCGCCGACGAATCGAATGAACCCGACGGAACTCATGCGCGAGGCGGAACGGATGATGGAGCGGAACGCGCGGGCGAGAGCGGTGAGGGAAGAGCGGGCGTTGGATTTGAGTGGGTTTCAGAGCGCTGACGCCGATGCCGCCGCCGACGACGATGTCGTCGTTAGAGGGGCGACGAAACCGGGTGAAGACGATTGGGCGATGACGACGAAGTGTGGCGAGATGGTGACGACGCGGTCGGGTGGTCCGGGTGGGGTTGGTTCGAGCGTCGGGACGGGTGACGACGTTGATGACGTCGACGAAGACGACGCCATTTTAGAGGAAGAGGAAATGGTAGAGGCGGAACGTCGGCGGGTGTTGTTAGTAGAGGAAGAGTTTAAACGCGGGAAAGCGGCGCTGAGACGAAGGGATACGAAGGAGGCGTTGGCGAGGTTCGAGGCGGCAGCGCGGGCGTGTCCGCCGGAATCGGTGGAGGTGCGTGAAAAGCTATCGAGAACCATTGCGCAGATTCGCGAGCTCGCGATGGATGAAGAAGTCGGATACGGCGACGCGGATGCGATCAAGGATGAGATCGCGGCGAGCGTGAGAGACGGAGACGACGACGGGGACGATGTCGAGGAAGAGAGAGCGACGACCCCGTCGACGCAGGGGGGCGACGACTTTTTCGAGCGAGACGCCGCGGTTTCAGACGCGGGTTGGAGCGAGGGGCAGTCTCTCGCCGACGATGCGTACAGAACGGCGCTGTGGTTGATAGAGTCGGCGGGCGAGGATGGACCGCAGGATATAGACGAGATTGTAGATCTGTTAGAACGCGCGAGAAGGTTGTGTCCGGAATCGAGACCGGACGCCATCGGGCGCATCGATGCGTTGTTGGCGTCAATGCGTTTACAATCGTCAACGTAGAGCGGTGCGGTACACGGTGGCGTAGCATCTTTTTTAGTGATAGGCAACGAAACAAAATAAAACAATGAAACCTATGCGCTAGCTACTACACTGTACTACCGGGCCTCACAACCCGTGGTCGCGAAACATTTCCTGCGCGACGCGGTGCAAGACGGCGTGCCTCGACGCCAACTCATCGATATCTGGCGAGTACCCGCCACCGACGACGCCCGCAAGCGGTATCCCAGCCCCAAGCACGGTGTCTAAAACCATGCGTTCGCGTCTGTACAACCCTTCCACCGTGAGATCGAGGTGACCGAGGGAATCGTTTGCCGTCACGTCCACTCCCGCGTCGTACAAGACCAAATCCGGCTTGAAATCCTGCATCGATTCAATCAAAGCCGCCGACACCACCGCCATGTACTCGTCATCCTTCATCCCGCGTGGAAGCTCCACGTCCCTCGAGCTCGTCTCTTTCCTCGTCGGGAAATTCGACGCCGCGTGCGCCGAGAGCGTGAACGTCCCCGGAACGTCCTTTAAAATCCCCGCCGTTCCGTCGCCCTGATGCACGTCCAAATCGACAATCATCACCCGCTTCGCCATCCCGCTCTCCAGCGCTCTCAGCGCGCTCACGGCGAGATCATTGATGATACAAAACCCCGACCCCCGCGCCCGATGCGCGTGATGCGTCCCACCCGCCGTGTTCACCGCCAATCCGCACCGAGCCGCTAAATCCATCGTCAGCATTGTTCCGGAAACCTCCATCAGCGTCCTCTCAACCAACGCGTCGCTCCACGGCAAACCAATCTCCCGCCTCGCCTTGTCGCTCAGTTCCGACGCACACACCGCTCTCACATACGTCTCATCGTGCGCCGCGCACAATTCATCCAGCGTCGGCGCCCGCGCCGGGGTGAAACAGTTGATTCCAGCCAACGCGACGCCCTCCTTGCGCAGCGCGTCAAACGTCGTCTGAAACACGCGCATGGGAAACCTGTGTCCCGGCGGCATCACGGGTTTCGAGTACGACGCGTGGTGGACGATTGGGACTCGTCCATCCGCCCCGGGTCGAGGGACCGTTCGATCGTCCGGCGCGTGGACGCGTCCGGCGTCATCAAACGCGGATGATGACGCCGATGTTGAATAAGATGCTGAAGCCGCCTTCAACTTAAATGATGACGATGACGATGATGATGCCGCCGTTGCCGACAACAAACCCGTTTTACGCATCGCAGTCGCCCTGACGAACCAACGAAACGTCATCGACGCATCCCGCGCGCGCATCGCCGCGACGCGTCCAAACATCGAGCCCGAGCCCGCACGACAGACGGACTCAAAGCGTCGTCGACTGAAGCAGTGTACACGTCATTCCTCTGCGCATCTCATCGCGTTCGAGGATGCTTCGACGAGTAGCCACCGAAGCGCTCGCGCGTCATCGCTCGATACCGTCGTTCGTCCTCGCGCGAAGAACGTACGCGTGACGATCAGCGCTCGGGAACGCGCCACCGTTGACGATTCACGTCGAGTACGATGAGGATGCGCACACCAACGCATTCATTTCGCTCGCGGATGCCGTCGAGGAGGCGTTCCCGCGCGTGCTCGTGGATGGGAACGACGCGGATGTGATGGCGAGAACGGTCGTTGGAAATGAGGGGCCGAGGACCGGGGCGTTTGAGGTGACGTTGGAGGGTGGTTTGGGGGCCTCGGGTTCGGAGGGGGGTTCGGGCTCGGTCGCGTCGTCGGCGTTGTTCAGCGCGTTGAAGGAAGGGCGACCGCCGACGGCGTTGGAGATAATCGAAGCGTTGGAGAGAGAGGTGGATGCGGCGACGCTCGGGTTGGAAGACGGTCCCGCGGGGGATAGGTGTGGGTAAAGGCGTCGGCGCGTCAGCGTCGGCTTGTTTCGTTATTCAACAGTCATCGACGTTGCGCGCATGCTGGCGATGATATGATGGTACTCGACGCGCGTGCGTGACACTCGCGCGACTCAACATCCTACGGTCACTTGAGGATGCGTCGCGGCGCGTGAATGATTTCATGAAGAGATTGGAGAAGTATACGTTTTGGACGGATGTCGCGACGTGTGCGCGCGTACATCCATCCAGCCACTCGTTCGTCTCTCTCTGTTTCCATTCGCGCGCGTTTCCGGGTCGATTACGCGCGTCGAGCGTCCTCGTTTCGCGCAAGCACAACTGGCATTGTTTGATTTCGACGCGCGCTGTATCCATCCATTGTAAAATTGTTCATCATTATACATCAAACTCGCGAAACCAAACTGACGCGGCACTCATCGACGCGTGACGCGACGCGACCCGACGGGGAGAGAAAAAGGACACATCGTGGGACAACATTTCGCGTGCTCACCATGACGACAAAGCGCGCGACGACGGAAATACGCACGACGATGAAACGCATAGAGTCCACTCGTGCGCACTGCGCTCGCGTCGTGGAGAAATTGACGGCGTCTGGAGAGTCTGGAGACATTGCCGTCGCTCGACGAGCCAAGGTGCGCGACGTGTGCCCGTTTTGTCGATGCGACTCACGATGAATGCGCGTCGATGACGTTAATGTGAGTGCACGGAATGGTTTGGTCAACGCTCGGATGATTGACGACGCGACATGCGATATCGACGCAGGCGGAATTGACTCGAGAGATGGCGCGTTTACGAGAGCAAGCGGAGTGTTTGGAAAAGCAGAAGACGCAGATTTTCGGTAAACGCAACGGTGGGAAGCATATCGAGTCGAACAAGGGTGGAGAGTCGATGTCCAGTGGCGATGCGTTGTACGAGAAATTGGACGAGGTGACGAAAGAATTGGAATCTGATTTGAAATGGTTCGAGAGCGCGATGCGAAAGGTCAAGACGTCGACGACGGCGTGGAACAACGGTGATGATGATCATAACGAGCCAGAGGCGCCGAGCACGCCATCGAAATCGCCGCAGAGAGGCGGTGGATCGGGAAAGTCAACGAAATCTCCCTCGACGCCATCGAGCCCGATTGAAAAGAAGAAGCGTTTGGGAGACGGTGGTAACGGCAAAAACTCTCCCGACGCAAAGAAATCACCACACAAAGATGCAACAATTTTCGACCTTCCTGGAAACGGCGCTCTGACGCTCGAGGAGCTCTCGGCCGGTGGCCACGCCTATGGAAAATATCCCGACGGGAGCGCCAGCGTGGATGAGCCGCCGCGCGGCGTACAAATCGGCGGCACTTGGATCAACGACGCCAATGTCAACGCGCGACTCCTTGAAGTTTCTCTGTTTAAAACCCCGCGAGACGTCCGCGACGACGATTGGGAGCTCTCATCCGTGCGAACGCAACGAAAAGTGAAAAAGATGCACGAAAAGTCGGCGTCGTCCATTCCGTCGAGTTATCCAAAGCAGTCCATCGCCGTCCTCGAAGACGCCGAGCTCTTCAAACGTCTCGACGCCGACGCCCTCTTTTGGACGTTCTACTACAATGGCGACCCCAAACGCGCCGCGCTCGCCGCGCAGGAGCTCATCCGATCGAATTGGCGTCTCCACAAATCGTACAACACGTGGTTTGCTCGAATGGGTCCGCCGACGCAAATCGTCGAGGACGAGCGTTACGAAGTCGGCGACGTCATCTACTTTGATCACAGCATGCACGTCAACGACGCCGGCGGCGTCAACGCCAGCGGGTGGTGTCAACGCACGAAATCCGGGTTCAAGTCTAGATATGATGATTTTTTGTAGTCAGCTGTCATTGCCAGTTGAAACTCAAGTTGAAATTTGTAATCCAAACGCGCATCGTCACTCCGTCGCGCGATCAGCGCCGTCCCCGTCGCCGTCGCCACGCGAGAGTCACTCTATTTTCCCGTGTTTGTTAACGCCATGCCGTCGTACGAATTCGACGTGCGCGATGCCGCGGGCGAGACGCGTCGATTCGTCGTCGGTTTTCCTTACGAGGCGTACGACTGTCAGATAATCTTCATGCGACGCGCGCTCGAAGCGATGTGTGGACGCGCGTCGGCGCTGTTGGAATCGCCGACGGGGACGGGGAAAACGCTGTGTTTGCTCGCGGCGACGTTGGCGTTCGCGAGAGAGGAGCAGCGGCGGGGTGGTTCAGGTTCAAAGGAGGACGCTTTGAACGAGAGGACAACGACGATGAAGGGGGGTGGTTTAACCGCAGATGAAGGAGACGAAAGGGAGAGTAAGAGACGGAAAAGAAGTCAACCGGTGGTGATTTATGCGACGAGGACACACTCTCAGGTGAATCAGGTTGTGCGTGAGCTTAAATTGCTCGACCCGTCGACCGAGGCGACAACGTTGGCGAGCCGGCAGCACTTGTGCGTGCACCCAAAGATTAAAGAGCTCAAAGGGAACGCGCAGAAGAACGCGTGTGCAAACGTCGTGTTGGAACGGAAGTGTTTGCCAAAGCTCGCGCTAGATGGGCGTATGAAACCTGGGTTGGATGCCGAGAGCGCGGCGACGAGCGTGAGGGGAGAGGTGCAGGATATTGAGGATTTGGTTCGAGCCGGAGCGAAAGGGCCGTGTCCGTTTTACATGGCGCGAGCCAGATGCTCGAATTCGGAAATCATTCTCATGCCTTACAATTACTTACTAGATGACAGCGTTAGGAGAGGTTTAGACATAGATTGGGCGGATGCGATTGTCGTTGTGGACGAGGCGCACAACTTGGAATCAAGTGCGTCTGATAGCATGAGTTACACGCTTACAGCGGGTAAATTGGCGAAAGCGGTGGACGAGGCGAACACAGCGTATGAAACAAAGCTGACGTTCGACGACACGAGCGAGGAAGGCATCGTCAACGAGCAGGAAAGAGAATTGATGAAGAAAGGTTTGGAGAATGAAGAGGTGACTTTCACGGCTGACGATTTTAGAGTGCTAGCGGAAAATCTCGTGCGGCTGGAAGACATCATTCAGTCCATCTCGATCAAAGCGGGAGAACAGCAACCCAAAGGTGGACTCGGGGAACAGATCGGTGACGGTGGTTTCATATACCAGATTCTGTCGCAGTTGAACATCACCTCAGGCACGTTTAAGCACTTCACAAGCCTTATGAAGTGCGCGGCGAAAACGGTCGTGTACGGCGGGTCTGTCATGAAAAATGTGGGACAAAACAGTGACACACCGTTGGCAGATCTCGCCAAATTTATCGACCGGCTTTTCATGCGACGGGCTGAAGAACATTTCGTGACGCGCATCGGACCGGAGATTGACAAATTTTCGAGTGGCAAGGCGCGTCAGGGCGCGTCCCTTTCTTATTGGTGTTTCTTCCCTGGTCTTCCTTTGAAGGTGCTCATCGACATGGAGGTGAAAACATTTTTGCTCGCGTCTGGTACCCTGTCACCGATGCAATCCTTTGCCTCTGAGCTCGCCTTAGACTTTCCCGTGCGCTTGGAGAATTCGCACGTGATCAGCCAAAGCCAAATCTGGGGTGGCGTCGTGGCCAAGGGCCCGGGCGATAAGACTTTGAATAGCTCTTATAGATTTCGTGACACCATCGAGTACAAGAATGAAATAGGTGCGGTGGTTTCGCAAGTTGCGCGAGTGGTGCCGGATGGTTTGTTAGTATTTTTCCCTTCGTACGGCGTGATGGATTCGTGCATTCAACATTGGAAAGCGACAAGGGTATGGCAAGATTTGGAGTCTTCAAAGGCGTGTTTCATCGAGCCAAAGAATACTGAAGAATTCAGATCTGTGTACGACGCGTACAACAAAGCGCTATCGGGTGGAGTTCGGACGGGTGCGGCGTTTTTTGCAGTGTGTCGCGGCAAGGTGAGCGAAGGCATAGATTTCTCAGACAAGGCTTGTCGTGGAGTCATCCTCACGGGCATCCCTTATGCAGGAGCAACGGACCCATTAGTAAAGAACAAACGCGCGTTCCTCGATAAACGCAAGGCGAAGAGTGGTGACGGATACTCTGGAAGTGAATGGTATTCTCAGACGGCGATGCGTGCGGTGAATCAGGCGCTCGGTCGCGTGATTCGTCATAAGAATGATTTCGGCGCCGTCATCCTCGCTGATGAGCGCTTCGCGCACGAAAGCTCGCGTAATCAGCTCTCATTATGGCTGCGGCCTTCGATTCAGAACCACGTAGACTTTTCGAGCGCCATTCGTGGGTTGAGAGAGTTTTTCAGGAACCATGCCATGTCAACGAAGCTCGTCCGCGCAGAGCCAGCCAAACTCGTGGATTTTGTCGCCGTCAAGTCTAAGACGCTCGGTAAGGAGAAGAGAGAAAAGAGGGAAAAAACGAAGACAAACAACAATGGCTCGTGCATCGCATCCTTGGTTCGGCAGTTTACGAGGGATCAGAAGGAGGAAGAAGCCAAGGTTGATGAAGCCATTGCGAATCGCCAATTTATGCTCGTCTCAAAGCGGAGCGTACCGCTCCAAAGTAGCGTTGCATCGCACGACTCTGCTCTAAATAGACGAGCCAAGGCAGCGATGCGCAAATCATCTTTACTGGACGAGCTTTCAAAGTCGCACGCGTTGTCGCAGCAGTCCAACGCCGAATCAGACCAAAACGTCGAGCCGACAAATAGAAAGCTCTTCATGCGCCGAGCCCGCATGGAACTCTCCAGGGAAGCGTATGAAGAGCTGGATTCAGAACTTGAAAAAGTAAAGAGAGACGATTTCGACATTGGCAACCTCCTTCGAGTTGCCAGTCGCGTCCTCAAGGCGCCCGAGAACCCGAAGGGCCTCTACTCGCTCTTCGGCGAGTTCGTTCCAATCGAACACAAGCCCATCTATGAACAGCATCGCGCCAAGCTCATGGAACGCCAAGCGCAAAAAAGAGCTGAGAGAGCCGCAAAAGAAGACGGCCACGTCATGCCCGTAGCTTCGGCTCCTCGCATATGCGTTCGATGCGCCGAACCGTGCGTCAAGCCATTTGAAGCCTCCGGATGCAAGCACGTCGCCTGCTACGCCTGCTGGCTCGCCATAGTCAAACCTAGAGGGCCCGGGGCGTGTCCTCACTGCAAGCACGAGGTGCTCAAGCGTCACCTCGTGAAGAAATTCTTTTGATTCGGGGCGTGTATAGACGCTTTTCTTGCCGCGCGAATGTAGCTGTCTCTTTGAATTCATACTGTTTAATCATATACATTTGAGTTTTGAACACAGAACCCACGTCATCACCCACAACCCTAGGCCAATTCAACGAATTCTCGGCATAGCAACGCGCCCGCGCGGACCGCGCTGTGGCCGGTCGACCGCCATTGGCGCGCGATTCGACGCGCGACGGCCACTTTAACGCGAACACCTCTCGCAGAGGCGCGCCGTGGACGCCTCGCGTCGATCGAACCGGTCGAAAAGGCTGATCTGAGTGAATTCTCCTGAGATCGCCGATCGGGTTTGAATACATTTACCGTTCTGGAATCGCGCGAGAGGGGTTTGAGTGAGGGAGAGGCGCCATGGCGACTCGACAAACATCATTTAGAGCGCGCCCGATCGATATCACGGCCCAGTTGGCCGTGATACGGGATCCGGACGCGATCAAGGATGAACAAGTGGTGCAACGCGAGGTGACGCACGCACACAAAGCGCTCGATAAGGAGAATGAGGAGGTTTTGACAAAGGAAACGACGGCTGGGGTGAGCGAGATTCCCATTCCTGAGATTCTCAACGTGTCGTCGTACGAGAAGGACTATCCGACAAACTTTAAGCAGCCAGAATATTACTTGCGCTCAAAGTTGATGTGCGGGTTGCCGACAGAGACGACGAGTTACGTTGAATACGATTTGGACAACGACGACGAGGATTGGTTAGAGACGTTCAACGAAGGTGCGGACACGTTGACTGCCGAGAAGTTCGAAGAGATGCTGTGGAAACTCGAGTTGGCGTGCGCGGCGGCGAATGAGAAAATTATGAAGGCGAACACGGCGATGGCGGCGGCGAGAGGCCAAGTCATCAGTTATCAAGAGAAGGTGGACGCCCTGGGCGTGGTGACAAATTTGCCAAAGGACAAGGCGCTCGAGTTACTGCAAGAGATTAGCGGTAAGCAGGCGATTTTGGCGGCAGTGTACGAGTATTGGGTTGACAAGCGTAAGGCGATGAAGAAGCCGATTCTGCGTCGTCTGCAGCCTCCTCCGGCGCCAAACGACACGAATCCTTTCAACGTTTTCCGTCCTCGAGAGAAGATTTCTAGACCGCAGACGAGGCGTCGTCGTGAGAACGACGCGTCGAGCTACGACAAGATGCGACAATTGCGGAAATCGCTCGACATTTCCATTGGTCTTCTTGAGCTCATCATGAAGCGCGAAAAGCGCAAGACAGAGCTTCTTGCGGTCGAGCAAGAGCTTCAAAATCTGCAAGTGAAGCTCCGACACGAGCCGAAGACGTCGATCGAGGGTATCGAGCAAAAGGTTATGGAGGCGGATAAGAAACGAATCAAGGGAGAGACGCCCGAGGTGCAACCAAACAAGAATGTCGTGCTTGCGGGCGGAGCGGTGGAGTTGATCAAGAGACCGGATGGCCAGTACGTCGTATTGGGAGACGACATGGGCGACATCGCCGGAAGAAAGCGCAGACGCGAGGCTGGTATGATTGGTATCGGTGGATACCCTCCGCGTACGAGAGTTCCGGTCCAGCTGTTGCCTTACAAGCCACCACCAGAGATTCCAGACATCGAGATGCTCTTCACGAAGTCGCCGTCGATGCTCGCCGTGCGTCCGTTTTCCATTCCTCTGGGCGTCAATCTCAAGCACTGTCGCCCTCGGTTTGGACGCGCTGGTCGTATCATTTTCGATCGCAAGGACCCCATCACTCGCGAGGCGTACTCTGTGGACAATGACGATGACGGATCGAGCGATGACGAGGATGGCGGTAACCCCTTTATGATACGATCGGCGTTTCACGCATCGTCCCAGCCAGTGCGAGGATGACTTGACGAGAGGAGGATAAAAAAGTACAAAAAATTATTTTTAGCAAACCAGACACCATTGGAAATTCAAAGATCCAACCCTTAGTAGAATTAAAAGTGCTACAATTCGTTTCTCACTCGGACGCCTCGGCGTTCCACTGCGCAAACATGGCGCGACGAGCGTCGTCTGACATGCCTCGAGCCGAAACCTTGCCGTCGCCGTCGTCGTCGTCGTCTCGCGAACGCTTCCGACCCGGACTCCTATCGCGGCTACTATCTCTCCTGCGATCCCGATCTCTCGAATCATCTCGGCGTTGTCTTCGTTCTTCGCTGTCTCGCGCGCGGTATCGTCCGTACAGCTGCTTACGCATCGACCGTCCAATCGGTCGCAAGTGCATAAAGTTGCAATACCCGCCTCTCGCGCACGAGTTCTCCTCGTACTGCCGGCACGTGCTCTCCTTAAAATCCGTCACCGGCGAAAATTCAACCAATATCGGTCTCCCGTCGTAATACCGTCCTCTCAGCGCGTTTCGCGCCTTTTCCGCCGCTTCTTCATCTTTAAACTTGACGTACACGTTTCCCATCATGTGATCCGTCACGTTGTCGCACACGTGTACCCCCTCAATCTCTCCGAACGGATCGAGCTCCTCGAACACGTCCTCCACGAACGCCTCAAAGTGTTCCTGCCCAGCCGTCGATCCCGCGTCTCCGCCGCCGCCCGCTCCCACCGGTGGTCTATACATGTTTGTCAACAAAATGGTTTGCGACGCCGACGGCTTGTTGTGTAAACGCGAGCATCGGTCCCCGTGTCTACACGCGCCAATTTTAAAGTAAAACGGGCAGTTGACCCGGTCCTTTTCCGTCCCAAAAATCGATGCGAGGTGTTCCGCCATCTTCTCTTCGTCGTCCTCTGCGTCGCGTCGTCCGTCGTCGTCGTCGAGCGCTTCTCAGTGAGTGAAAGAATGAATGAATCAGATGGAAATCGAAACCGATTCGTCTCTCCCACCACCGCGTCGTCCGTCCCGTCCTTCACACGCAAACGAAGAAAAGCACACACGCGCCCCGTTGACCTTCTTTCGCGGTGCGCGGTGCGCGTCGCTTCGTCGGATCGATCGTCGAGGTGTGACGCGCCGAGCTGGAAGAATTCGATCCTCAGAGGAAACCCCGAGCCACGGCACACGCCATACTATAGACACAAAACCGTTATGTAACACACCCAACATAGATCGGTTTTCGTATTGAGATGTACGAAACGTCTAATTAAACGTCTTTGGACCATTTCCTCGAGCGAACGAACACGCGGCGGCGCGACGCCCGCGACACACGACGACGCGCTCGCGCGACCCCGACGCGGCGATCGCACCGGAAACCGCGCGCGACGGCGACGGCGACGTCTCGCCCTTCGTCTTTCGACGCGTCGATACGGATCCTACATCATGACGACGCGACGCGCGACGGCGAAACGAAAAGGCGTCTCAAAGGCGGTTGCCGCCGACGTGCACGACGACGACGATGACGACGCGAGACCGACGACGCGAGACCGGGCGATGCGGGTGAACGCGGACGCGACGCGAGTGAATGATGCGGTGGCGCTGCTGCGGACGATTGATGGGACGTGTTGGAAGAGACCGGTGGATGAGGTGTTTGACGCGTTGTGCGCGCTCGAAACCTTTTTCGGCCGTCGGCTGGCGTCGGGCGAGCTCGCCGAGGCGAGACGGGTCGCGAAAGAAGACGCCGCGAACGCTGGAAGCGGTGACGGTGACGGTGATGATGAGCACGGGAAACGCGCGGCGTATTTGCGTTGGTTTGAGAAGCACTATAAATCCTTCGTGCAGCGGGCGTTGAGAGTCGCGACGGACGCGCGATGCGACGCTCGGGCGAGAACGCTCGCGTTGGCGTGTTTGATGGAGTGCGCGAGGTGCGAAACGCCCGGGACGTTTTCGAATGAGCTCTACGATTCCATCCTTCGACGCTGCGTGACGTCGGCGACGCTGAGCGAGGAGTTATTGGGGGCGTTGGCGAAGAGGTATTTGACGCGCGTCGACGTGCGGTACTTTACGTACGCTTCGTTGCGTAAAATCGTCGAAGACTTGAGAGACGACGAAAAGAAGAAGACGTTGACGACGACCGTCGGTTCCGACGGCGGCGATGCGCTGGACATTGCGAGAAACGTGTACGACGTGCTGAATGCCATTCCGAGAAACTTTGAAGACTTTGATGAGCGAGGCGTCGTCGCCGGGGACGACGGGGCGAACGATTTCGCGGCTATGCTCGCCAAGCTCAGGGCGGCGCGCGCGGGCGAAGACGCGGAGGATGACGACGAAGAGGCAAAGAAGCGCGATAACACTCCGTGGTGTAAGGATACGACGGGCGCGGTGGATCTGGACGCCGCCGCGGCGGCGGCGGCGAAGAAGAAGAAACGCCGAACTGGATCGGAAGCTTTGGCGCCGACGGGGAAACCAAAGTGGATGGATGGCAAGCGTCACAGACGCGCGTTTAGCGACGCTTGGTTGGCGCTCTTACGTTCCGACTTCCCCCCGGACATTTACCGCAAAATCTTGATGCGGTTACACGTCGACGTCATGCCGCACATGGTGAACGCGCAGTTGCTCTCCGACTTTTGCGTCAATTCGATTGACATTGGCGGATTGACGGGGATGCTCGCGCTCAACGGATTGTTCGTGCTCATGACGCGACACGGATTGGAGTACCCGACGTTTTATAATCGTCTGTACGAGCTCTTGGACGCGTCGTGCTTCCACGCCAACCATCGACGGGGGTTTTTCCAGCTCATGGATGTCTTTTTAAAGTCACCCGCGCTTCCGGCGTACCTCGTCGCGAGCTTTATTAAACGTTTCGCGAGGTTGTCTCTGTCGGCGCCGCCCGCGGGGGCGTTGACGTGCGTCGGGTTTATTCACAACCTCTTGCGTCGTCATAAATCCTGCGTCGTGCTCGTCCACCGACCGAGTCGCGAGGGCGAACCGGCGGTGATGATGAAGGATGATCCGTTTCTCGTCGACGAGCGGGATCCAGCCAAGACGAACGCGCTCAAGAGCTCGCTGTGGGAAATGGAGACGATGCGATCGCACTACTTTCCGCAAATTCCCAAAATGGTTTCTTTGCTCGAGCGAGACTTGACGGATCGAGTCAAGACGAAAGAATTAGAAATGGTCGATCTCGTCGCCGCGTCGTACGGGTCGCTCATGGCGGAAGAGCTCGACGTGCGGTTGAAAAAGGTGCCGTTGGCGACGCGAGCGCAACCGTTTACGTCGATTTTTACTACGCCGGAAATGTTGGCGGGTTTCGGCGACGCCTTTAGCGAATGATTTCAATCGGATCGACGCGTCGGTCGGTCGTGTCACCACCACTAGTACTACCACCTTGGAATTATAACAATAGCTACCACGCCTACCGCGCACTCACTCCCCCAACGCGTGCCGCAACGCCGGATTGAAGACTTCGTACACGATCGTAATCGGCGCCCCGCCGCTCCAAAAAATATAATGCCTCGCCCAAAACGGCCCCGCTTCCCCGAACACCTCCTCCAACCGCTCGTTCCTCCCGCAACACACCTCTCGAATCTCCCTGTGCAGCTCGACGTGTCGCGCGCGAAGGTTGGTCCACATGGACGACGTTTCGTCTGGCATGAACTCGCGCGCGTCCTCGGCGTTCCACCACGACGCCGCGTACACCGCCGGAACATCCTCCGCGCCCTCCCCACACGCATTCCCGGCGCGAAGCAACACCTCCCGACGAACCACCGGGGCTTTAATCATCGTTTCCACCTCTCGCGGTCGGTCGTACGACGCCTGGGCGTCGTCTTCCGGTCCTTGCCAAAGCACCTCCACGCGCGTTCGCCTCGCCCGACCCAACGCCGCCAAGTGTCTCGTCACGCTCCCGTCGCTCAACAGCGTCATCCGCCACGTCGGCGAGAGTTCAAGGAGCGGTTCGCGCGTCAGCGCGTCGATGTCCGTCGTCGTGAATTCCGGGCGCAGGAGCATCGGCGGCGCGGGCGACGACGACGATGACGATGACGCTCGCATGGTTTTTCGTTCACGGTTCGCGTCATCGCCATCTTCATCGTCATCGCGCGCGTTCGCGGCGGGCGATCGATGGGCACGGCGCTGTCGCCGTCCAGAGCGAACGACGCGCGGTGCCGTCGCCGCCGTCGTCGTCGTCGTCGTTCGTGAAACGACGAACGACATCGCGTCTCGGAGTGAAGTGTCACTCACGCAGTCTTCACTCTGTGGACCGCGAACATCGATCGTCGTCGTCGGTGACACCGCCGACGCGCTCGACGACGATACGGGGAACGACGACGACGACGACGATCGGTTCGCGCGTTCGCGCGGGTCAGCGAACGCGCGCGGACGACGGACGCGCGACGACGACGCGTGCGCAACGAAACTGGCAATCTTCAACGAGAATCGAACGACGACGACGACGACGACGAGACGGACGCGCGATGCCGATGGGAACAGGGGACGAAGACGTCGAGAACATCACCGCCACCGCGGCGTCGGGTTCGCTGACCGCGTCGACGGTTCGGTGGAACGACGACGCGGAATCTGCGAGGGCGTTGGCGCGCGCGTGCGCGTCGCTCGCGTCGTCGTCGTCGTCGGAACGCGCGCGTCCGCGCGTGGACGTCGTTTCGAGCGATGGTTTCGCGCGCGTGGCGTCGCTGTGGAGGGTGTACGACGTCGTCGCGTGCGTGGCGCCGATGATGGACGTCGTTCCGAGGTTTTCGGTGAGTCGGGGCGAGGGCGCGGAGCGGTCGGGAGTCAAAGAGACGCCCGGAGGGGCAAAGCGAGAGGACGACGAACGGGAGGAAGACGCGCGTCGAAGGATTGAGCGAGCCGAACGCACGGCGGACGCGCGCGTAGAACGATGGAACGCGTCAAATGACGCGTC
>Ga0255782_10001461_pt1 | contig 20387 bp, 10 predicted proteins | sample 101ome_26_FD_179980 | JGI IMG/M metagenome (GOLD analysis project Ga0255782, IMG submission 179980) | Coastal salt marsh microbial communities from the Groves Creek Marsh, Skidaway Island, Georgia - 101408AT metaG (version 2) | ecosystem: Environmental > Aquatic > Marine > Intertidal zone >...
CAGAAAGTGTTGTCGGTGCGTCGAAACAGTCCTTCCTGACAGTCCCTCACTTTTCGACGCACACAGTCATGAAAACCAGCCGAGCGTATCTCGACATTGACATCGACGCGCACCGGGAAAAACACGCCCGCGCGTGCGCCTTTGTCGACGCGACGGATTTACGCTACGGGTTTTCGTCCAAGACGCTCGCCGAACTCGGTGGGAGCGAAAAGGCGCGCGTTCCCGAACTGTACGCGAGCGACTACGAGTGGTGCGAACGGGGCCCGATCGAACTCGAACCGGCGACGCGCGAGCGGGTCGTCATCGAGTTGTACGATGAGAAGTGCCCACTCGCGGTGGAAAACTTCAAGGCGTTGTGCACGGGGGAAAAAGGGACGTCCAAGGCGAGCGGGGCGATGATGTCGTACAAGAATGTGCGCTTTCATCGCGTCGTTTCTGGATTTATGATGCAAGGCGGGGATTTCACGCATCAAAACGGCGCAGGCGGGGAGTCGGTGTACGGGAAAAAGTTCAAGGATGATGTCGGGGGGTTGAAGATGAAACACGATGGGATGGGGGTGGTGTCGATGGGGAACACGGGGAAAAATTCCAACTCGTCGCAGTTTTTTATTACGTTTGGTGCGTGTAAACAATTGGACGGGAAACACGTCGTGTTTGGACGCGTGGTGGAAGGGATGGAGGTGATTGAGCGGATTAATGAGGAGTGCGCGGTGTTACCGGGTGGGACGACGGAGGAACCGAAAGTGCCCGTCGTCGTGGTCGATTGCGGGTTATGCTGAGTTTCCGCGTACTTAGTTGTTTCAGCGCCGCTGCGGCGCTCATTGAATTAGTATAAATATGATGTTGGTTTTAATACAAGTCTAACATTCAAGCAAGGGGTGTTTAAGCCTCAGCCTCGGTCGTCGGCGGGGCGGACACCTCGACGAGGCCGAGCGTTTCGGGTGTCAACTCGCCGTCCAACGCGCCCGCCTTGCTCCAAATCTTTTTCCAAAGTGTGTCTTCCTTCTTCACGCTACCGCCAGCGCACAACACTAAGAGAACATTCTTCACAGCCTCTGGCACCGCGTCGACGAGTTCCTCTGTCTTGGCGTGCTTGTGAAGAATGGACAACGCGTCCATCATCGCCATGAGGACGAGCGAAAATGCGTCGTCGTCTTCGCTTCGCATCTTCGGCGCATACTGGAGAAAGGTCTTGGTGACGCACGAAACGGCGATGCGAGCCGTGTTTTCAGCTGCTCCGCCGTCGCGAGCTCTAGATTTACGGACCATCTCCGTCAGCTCTTTCACCATCGCAAGCAAGACGGTATCAAACATGTTGATCCACAAATCCCCGCCGGCGTTGAGCGATTCCGCGCCGAGCATGACGCGCTGCAGCGTCAAAATGGCGTCGTCACGAACTGGCGCTCGAACATCTTCATAGCTAATGCGCGCGAGTTCGCGCACCAAATCGCCCCAAGCTACCGCAACGATTTCAGACTTGGCTTCATCCGTCACGGTGGAGCTAGCGGCCCACGTGCACATGGTCGTGTTGGCGTCGGACAACAGCTGCAAAGCCGCGATGCTTCGCTCGTCATCACCCTCTTCGCTATCCACGAACGCACTCGCAGCTTGCAAACACGATCGCACATTCGACGCGCTGACGTGCGCCCCCTCACGCATGACTCTTGTCAACCCACTGAAGCCCTTCTCAGACGCGACGGGGTGTCGCGCGCTCGCCATAAGCATTTTGCACACCGTGTCCCAACCTTGTTGACTCTTGATGCTCGGCGCGCCAGCCTCGATCAGCTTGTCTACATCCGCGGCGATTCTCCCAAAGAAGGCATCAGCGACCGCGGGCTGAAGAGCGAACAACAATCGAAGAGTTTCCAAGAGATCATCCGCGACGCTCTCATTCGTCGGGAGCAGCTTGGTGCACATGAGAATGAGATCGAATATGACCCGCTCGCAAACCGGCGACGGCTCGGCGGACGCCTGGAGAACCGCCTTCAAGTAGGAAACAAAGATTGGGAGAATACCGCGAATACGATCGCGGTTGCGCAGCGTGACGGTGAACATGGCGTCCAAGCAGAACAACGCGGCGTCTTCGTCGTCGGCAGTCGACGAAACGAGCGCCGGATCCCCCGAAGCCCAAATGAGCGCGCGCATTAAATACGTGAGAGATTCGAGCTCGAGAAACTTGGTGTCGGCGAAAAGTTCCTTCACACGACAAGCTTCGGCGCACGCCATGGCGATGTCCTCGATGCGCTGTTCAGCCTCAGTCGGTGGCGGCAGCGGGGATTCTCTTCCATCCATGGAAAGCATGGCTGAAAACGAGCGCAGCAACGATGGACCTTGATTGCGCTTCGCCTCTGCGAGATCCCTCACCCTCATCGTCTGCGTCTCCGCTCTGTGCGCCGCGTCCCCATCCGGAACGACGATTTCTTCGGAAACCAAGCCAATCTTCACCATGCGCAAAATGGTATCCAAAATGTTGCACCATCCTTGTCTGAGTATGTCACCGTGTTTGTGAGCGATGGCAAAAATGGTTCGCGTCGCGGCGCACGCCTTGATGTCTTCACCAAACATCACGAGCGGTCGCAGGCGTTCACCGGTAGACGATACTGGCTCTCTACTCAGGCCGTCGTTGGAAAACTTGCACAACGTCGCGACGAGTTGATCAAGAACATCAGACATTCCATGCGCTGCCGCAATATTCGCCACGGACAAGAAACCAGTCACGCTCGATTGGAGCACCATGTCGTCCGCCGTGTTTTCAAACACAGCCGCTATGGCGACCGCGGTGGATCCCCAGATTGTGCCAAACAACTCACCGTCGTACGCCGCAGATTCGACCACATTCGGCGTAGGCGGCAACGTGCCCTTACCCGCGCGAATATCTCGCAGCAACTCTGCCCATCTGCTTGGAGTGAGACTCAGCGCACCACCGTCATCTAGCTTGATTTCGTCGGTAACGATGGAATCGAAGATGCTCACAAGTGTTTCCGCCGGCCAATCCTTACCACCATTTGTGCCGCGGTTGTTGCGAATGAACTGCTCCAAAGTCATCTTCTTCTTCACCTGAGCGTTGTGCTGATCGGTGTTGAGCATGATGATACTGTACGATAGCACGTACGCAGAGTCTGCATCCGCCACAGAGTCGGGATTAGAATCGTAATATCTTGCCGCAAAGCATTCGAGGATGCGCGAAATTTTTTGCGCTTCGCCAGGAAGCTTGAAACCAGAGAGGAAGGAACGCAACGCTCGGTCCAAAGTCACGTCTCGGAAATCAAAGAGCTTGGTATATTCATCCAAAACGCTGATGATAAACTCTGCAGGTTCACCCAAGTAATCACCGACGACTTCTTTGTCGAGCGCTGGGGCGTACTTGAGAAACTTGGCCACCGCGAGCGGTTCAAGTGGATCGGGAAGAAGTTTGATCTCCTGCATAAAAGCGAATCCCTTCTTGTACGACCGGTTAAAGTGCTCGGCAGCGCTCAACAAGCGACGTTTGTAGTACTTCGTCTTGGCGAGAGCCTCGAATCGAGCTTCTCCGGTGACGTTTGACCCATCCGGCAAAGACCAAGGGTCAACCAACGCCGAGTTTTCAAAGTCAAAAGTCTGTCTGTGCTCAGCGGCGCCAGCTCTGTTGGACACGGCTCGAACGATTGAAAGCAAACCTTCCAGACTAAGGAGATGGACGAGCGAGAGCGTCGTGTTGCCCGGGTACGAGCACTGAGCCAAGACACTCGTAACCTCCTCAAACACGTTCGGCTTGGTCAAGTCGCAATCGTAGTGCATATACAAATCCGTGGCGAAAAATTCATTTCTACACAAGTCAACGAGCGCCTCGAGCGCCACTCGTTGCGTCTCCTCTTCGACACCGGACGCACTCGAGCAAAGCGGCAAGATGACCATGCGGACAAAGACTTCCAAATGTAACTTGAGCTCCTCTCTAAATTCCGCGTAAATCATCGTGATGAGCGAAGTCGACGCCGCGAGCACGTGCGGAGAACACGAAACGACGACGCCACACAACGCTCTCGAGAGCTCATCGAGCACAAGGTTCAACAGCGCGCGGTTGGTTCTGAAGTATCCACCATTTCCATCAACCATGATTGCGACGAGCTTCAAACCAAAGAGACTATTCGCATCCTCCGAACCTCTTCCGTGCGTATCCGGCGCGATGAGACTCGTCGCAAATCTGAATATCTCAACGAGTGCAGGCAAACCGTAAGGCGCCTTACTCGCCTCCGTGTGTTCGTGCGCCGTAACGTCCGCTCCCGGACCAGCGGCATGGGGGCTCTCCACGCCTTCCTCTCCCTCTGCCGACGCCGGCGGCGGAGTGGCTGGGATGACTACGGCATCTCTCGGCGGAGTGAGTCTAGGCGATTTGATGGAGACTTCATGCTCAGCGCGAGCGGCAATATCTCCGATGCGATGGCTGATGTGATGCGTGATGTCGCTCAACGTCTGTTTACTGAGCTCCCGCAACAACGGCGTCTCCTTGCCGCTCTGATGTCCGATGCGATAGCACGCTTGAAACACGTCGCACAAGTCGTCGTCGCTCAGCGCAAATCCACACTCGCAGCTCACCGTCGCCGACAACACGTGAAGAATCTGGCTCAAAACCGCGTCATCGTCCTCAACGCTCGTCGCTTCAAACCTGCACAGCGTCACCGCGTCTGCAATCGCGTGCATCACCGCTCCCGGTCCTCCTGGCACGTCTGACGTGACGACGTCTGACTTTAAAATCTTCAAGATCGCGCTCAACGCCTGCGAAGTGATCAACCCGCTCGTCTCCACGCTTCGTATCACCTCGAGAAAGGGTTCCAAAAACTTCAACGGGAGTATCTCTCCCGGAATGACCGTCGCGACTCCGCCCCTCGTCGTCCCAGAGCTCGTCGTTTCAGATCGTTCCTCGACGTCATTCGCGTCTTCATCTTTAATCCGTCCAGAACCTTCACCCGCGTACTTCGTCGGCGCCGTCGACGCGCACTTCACCGACCGCAACGCCGCAAACGAATCCAACAACGCGTCTTCAACCCCGCCGTCGTCCGCGTCCGCGCCAACGCCGTACAACCCGTACGCGTTGAGCGCGCTAGATGAGCTCGACCTCGCGTACCAACGGGAGTTGGAGCGCATTTGCGCGACGACGTTCCGCGCTTCGTTCCTCGCGAGCGTCGCGAAGCGTTCGGGTTCGAACGACGACGCCCCGCGTGCGTCGGCACGCCGTCGCGACGTCATGTTGAGCGTCGTTCGTAAACGAAACGCGCGCGCGTCTGCGTGTGAAGTGCAATCGGAATGGGTGCAAGCGCTCCTTCAGTCCTTGAAAGTTGTCACTGTTTACCTCTTAGCCGAGTGAAAGGAGTTGATTGAGCGCGCCGTAGGTGCGTACGTACGTGTATTGTGTGCGTCCATTAATAATCGTTTCTATTCTCGCGGCGAGTGTTCGTCGTCGCGAGCGCTAGCGTGTGTGTGTTCGTCGTTGAAGCTCTTCAATCACTGAAACTTCTCCTTCAACTCGTTAAAGGCAGCCTTTTGAGCCGTCGTCATGGCGTCGACTTCCTGCACTTGTTTGCGCGCCTCGGCGTAGGCGGCCGGAATGCCGCCCGACTGGGTGAGGAACTTTTCGGCAGCTTGCGGCGGTAGCGTCACCGCGAGGTTGATGCGCTCGTCGTCAGACATTTGGCAGAGGTAGTTTTCAACCCAATCTGGGGCTTGCATATCCTTGGTCGGATCGGCACCGTTGCCCATGGCGTGCCACTGATCCTTGACGAGCTCCCAGAAGCGTCCGCTTCTTGGCTCATCCGCCCACACGGATAGCATGAGATCGTCCCAATACACCTCCTCTTGATCGCCCCAAGCGACGTCCCAAACGTCGAGTGTTTGCTCGCGCGGGATGCCAGCCTTGTCGAAGGCGTTGGACAACTGTCGACCAGTGAGATCACGAACGGTGAGCAACGCCTCGCGAAGCGTAAAGAGCATTTCTCGGTTCTTCGGTTCGTGAAGAATCATCACCGCGCGCTGGCACGCCCGGACCAGCGTCTTTCTGACTTCGTTGTACACTAATAAATCCAATTCTTCCGACATTTGACTCAACGCCTCAATATGGTCCTCCTTACCGACTCGCAAATAATCTTCCTCTCTCGTCGACTCAGCCGCGAGCGCGATGGGACCCAAGTCGCTCCAACCGTGGCGCATCACCATGTCGCACGCCAACTTGGTCGCGGCAGCGATGTCTTCAGAACCAACCGTGGAGACGTTTTGCGGACCGTACAGATAGCGCTCCGCCATTTGACCCGCGACGAGCACGGCAAGCTTACTTTCATAGTAAATTTGCGAGCGCACTGATCGCGCCGCCGGCGAATCAACCTCATCTGGGACATAGGAAATTTGTCCCGTTGGCTTGCCAGCCATAAAGACAGACACTTTGCTGAGTTCATCAAATGCGGGCACTTGCATGGCGATGACGGTTTGCGCGGCAAAGTACGTTGCCACGGTATCGCGGATGTACGGGTTGAGCTGCGCGACCAACGTGTCTTCTAGCATGACGTCGCGAGACAAGCTTCCCGCTCCGCTACCCGCGCGGACAAAGCTCTGCGATCGACGAATGTCATCGATGCACCACAAAAAGTCACCCGTGTTGGCGACGCCGCGCTCAGACTGAGCGACGCGCATCACCGCAGACTTGGTGAGGTTCTCAATATCGGCGCCGCTAAAACCTGCACATTGCGTGGCGAGGTGCTCGTAATCTAAGTTGACGTCCACGCTCGCCTTGAACGCGGGCTTGTTGCAGTGCAAGTACAAAATCTCTTGACGAGACTTTTTGTTTGGCAAACCCATCTCAATGACGCGATCGAAACGCCCGGCACGAATTAACGCCGGATCAAGCACCTGAGGTCGGTTCGTAGCCGCTAAAATCATGATACCCGTGGCGGTGGAGAAACCATCCATCTCTGTCAACATTTGGTTGATGGTTGCCGTCGCTTCGTCGTTGCCGTACACTTGACCGCTTTGCGTCTCGGAACGCTTGGTACCGACGGCGTCAAACTCATCGATAAAGATGATGCACGGCGCAACCTTTTTGGCTTGGTCGAATAAGTTGCGAATACGCGCCGCGCCGACACCCACAAACATTTCCATGAATTCCGTACCGGCGCACGAGAAAAATGGAACGCCCGCTTCGCCAGCGACACAGCGTGCGAGCAGCGTCTTACCGGTACCCGGCGGACCGCAGAGCAAGACACCAGCCGGAATGCGCGCCCCCATCGAGTTGTACTTGTCGAAATCCTTAAGGTACGAGATGAGTTCGAGCATCTCCGCCTTGACGGTGTCGATGCCGCTGATATCAGCCAAGCTCATGCCTTGACGCACTGTGGAATCGTACTGGCGCGTCGTCATGTTGCCAAACATGTCCTCAGAGCTATCCTTGAAAGTACCCTCGTAAATGGCCCATGCGTAGAAGAGAATGACGAGCGGGGTGAGGGTATTGAACGCAAACTGCGTCATCTTCAGCCAGGACGGGTACTGCTCCATCTCAATGGTGATGAAACCGTTAGCGCCTGGTCGCTCTTGAAGAAGCTTCTTGTAGAGGTGCGGATCGTAGGGCAAGTTGCACCCAAACACCTCTTCGGTATCGTCAAGGTAGTATCGAACACTCGTCTCGTTGCCTCTGTACACCACTCGATTGACGCGACCGACGTCGAGCATACGCTGGAACGCCGTGTACGACGTCTCCGTCGGAAACTTATCCGTCCCCATCATTGCGTACGGATCGCGCAAGTACGTCAAGTTAACGTTGCGCACAAACCTCTCCCCGCGGTTGGCGAAAATCTTCTTGATCGGGTTCTTAATCTCCTCCTGGTACTTGTTGTACTCGTTAAGCTGCTCGGCGAATTGCTTTTCAGCCTTGCTCAACTGCATCGCTCTACCCTCCGCCGGCACTCCCGTCTTGTCGCTCACGCGTCTCAGCGCCTCCATCGCCGCAGCTTTTCTCGGCGACATCTTCTTCTTCCCCGCCGGTCTCTCATTCCCGGTATCCACCGCATCGAGGTCCAACTTTTCCTTTTGTTGCGTCATGCGACGGCGTCTTCTTCGCGGTTTCGACGCTTGCGCCTCTTCGTCGTCATCTCCTCCGTCGAGGTCCGCGTCGGCGGTGTCTTGTTCGTTCCCGACGCTCCCCGCGTCGCCACCACCGCCCGCCGTCGCCACGTCACCACCGACATCATCACCACTCTCCGCAATCTCAAACACCGCTCGCACACTACCTCGTCGCGTTTCAGACGTCGTCGGCGCCTTTCCGACCGCCGCTCTCGCCGCGGCGGCGGCGCTCGCCGCTTTCGGAGCCCCCAAGAGCATCAACGCCGCCACGGCGCCGATCTTCGTCGCCCTCTTTGCGTTCTCCCACACCGACGGCGATGCGTTCGAGGTCGTCATCCCCTTCCGCGCATTCTCTTCCCCGCCGTCCAAATCGTCGATCGCGTCCGCGTTTCGCGCCGCGTCGATCCTTCCGACGACGCCTCGAACGCCGGGTCGGGCGCTCCTCGGCGAGCCCACCGCCGCGCGTCGTCGTCCAACGCACTCACTTCGTCGTCCTCCGACGACACCAACGCGCGCGCGGTGAGACGTCGACATCATCGACATCATCGACATCGTCCCTCTCGTCGTCGCGCGAGCCGAGCCACGGGAACGAACGATGCGTTACGCGCGACCGGTTGGTTCACTAGTAAACCTAGGAAGCCGCCCTCGCCTCTTTGCGCGAGTGTTTCGCGATCTCGCGAGCGTCGTCGTCCGCGTGCGCGCGGCGATTTCCGTCGGCGAAACTTTTTGACGCGGTTGACGCCTCGCGCGACCGGGTGTGACGAAGAGGCGACGCGTCGGCGGGGCGTCGAGCGTCGGCGGGGCGTTCATGCCCTCTGGACGCGCATCTTTTCATACTGGATGATATCTGCCGGTTTTAGGGCATACGTTATTGAGTTATAGTGCATACTGTGTGTCACTATCATGGTGTACATACGTATTTCAATCACAGTGTAACATGCGATTCTGGAGCCTGACAGGTTTATATCATAATTAAGTAAAGGTACTCTTGGTTTTTGAGAAATATAACGATTTTGAAAATATGAACATATAGCTCTGTGATACAGCCAATACGTAAACATCGGACATTTGGAGCGACAGGTGAAGACGAAAATCCATTTTTCGAATCTTCGCGCGGCGCACGCGTCGCGAGTGCGCGTCGCCGTCGACGACTCGCATCGACTTTCGCGCGCGCGACATGGCGACGCCGACATCGCACGCGTCCGCGCGCTCCGTATCGACGACTTCGCGTCGCGCGCACCGAAAACGCGTCGGTGGTCGCGCCGAAAAGCCGAAAACGTGCATTCGAAACGGCTCACTCCTCACGAATCGCAAAAGCGCCGCGCCGCGCGCGTCGACGAACGCCGATGCGGCGGATTTCTTTGTGACGGATTTTAACGGCGCCGCGCGCGGTCACGCGCGGGAACACGCGAGCGCGCCGATGTCGCTGCGGTTGACGCGCGAGCTCGGGCTGGGCGACAGCGGCACGGACGTCGCGCTGTTGCAGAGACTGCTCGGAAAACGGGACGGACACGGGGTGTACGACAAGTCGACGGCGGATGCCGTGGCGAGATGGCAGCGGAGCAGAGGGTTGACGCCGTCGGGTTTTTTCGGTGCGCGATCGAGGGAACAGTTGGCCATGGAGGAGGAGACTTGGAGAGAAAGCGGCGGACGGGAGCTGCTCGTGCGACTGCACGCCGAGGCGCTCGATCCGGCGCTAGTTACGGAGAGAAGGAGTATGAAAACGAACGCGTCGACGAGTAAGACAACGACGAGGATGATGGCGCCGTCTTGGTCTGTGCGCGCATCGCACGGGGCGGTGGCGGTGTTTGTGGTCGGCGCGCTCGGCGCGTCCGCGGCGGCGGGATACGCAAAGGCGAAGAAGCGCGAACGACGTCCAGAGTCGGAAGAAGAAGAAGAAGAAGCGGTCGAGGCGGAGAGGACGAAGAGCACCGGCTTATCCGGGTTCTCATTCACTGTTCCACGGGTAAACATCACCGTCGAAACCTTGACCGGGACTCTGGGCGCGTTAGGAGTCCGATGCGTCGACTTTTTCGAGGAATTATCCGACGCCATGGCGTACTGGCGCGAAGTCATGACGGACGCCGTCGTCGACCTCCCCACCGACGGATCATCCCCAGAAACAACCCTTTTGGGGAGTTACGACGCCCAAGGTCGCTGGTGGGAATCCCCCATATCCCCAATGGCATCCAAACCTCCCTCTACCCCCGTCAAGAGCGGCGCCAATTTCACCGCCGGCGCCGGCGGTCCCTCCTCCCGCGAGCGCGCAGAGCGCATGCGAGAGCGTTGGGTCCACCTTCGCGGGTCCAAACCTCGCGATCCGGGCGTCGTCGACGAGCGTCAAGCCATCAAGCGCGTCTCTCAATTTCTCGGGGATTCTGGAAAGCCCCGCGACGGCGACGACGACGACCACTCCGCGTAGCAGCGTCCGCGTTTAATCATGATACACAAAGATGAACCGTCACCAGTGCGTGCGCACAGAATGCATTCGGCGCTGAATCCGATCGTCGCGTCACTCCTCGACCGGGCCCCGGACCGCGATCGAACGCGTCGAGCGGGAGATCAACCGCCGAGGAGCGTTCGCGCGGGCTTCGTTCGCGCGTCGTCGCACCGCGCGGGAACTGCGCGAGAACCCGTCGAGCGTCGGGTTTCGATTCGATTCGGATTGAGATTGAGAATTGAGAATTGCGAATGCGTTGATCGCCGCGCCGTCGGTTGAGTGTCGTCGTCATGCCCGTGGTGCACGGGACGAACGATGCGCACAGAACGCGCGGGACGAACGGAACGCGCGGAACGAACGGCGTCGACGGCGCGAGAGAAGACGCCGTGGAAGAGGCTGTGGAGAAGAAGAAGCGAACATCAGCTTCTGAAGAGCGCGGCGGTTCTGACACGTCGGATAGCGACTACGGCGAAGAGGAAGACGACGCGCCGTGGTGGGGCGCGGCGGTGGTCGAATACTTTGAAGAGTGGGCGGGATCGACGAGTGAGAAACGAGACGCGAGGAAGCGATGGTTCGTACCGGTGACGGTGTTGACTATTGTGGACGCGTTGTGCGCGTTGATTGTCGTTTTAGCGTATTCGATGGTCGGGTACGGCCACGACGTGTACAGAGGATTGTCGCGGGAGGAAAACTGGAAGTGGTCTTGGATATCCGCGACGATTTCGTGCGGGATATTTGGTGTTTTGTGGCTGTTGGACGCGCAGGAGGTGTACACGCAGAAGCACACGACGCTTGGAAAGTTGATCGCGTTGACGTTATCGACGCTTGCAGGATGCGGGCTCGTCGTAGCCGGTTTGCTGAGCGTGAAGGAATATAGCACTCTTCCGCTCGTTTTTTACGTACTTTTGAAGACTGGTGCGATACGAATGATGAAGTCGTCGATATGGAAGCGCATGCACATCGGGCTGTACCTGAGCTTCACCGCGATTTCGAGTTACATCACCGCTTTCATGGCGCTCGGCTGCTGGATCATTTGGGTGAGCGTGTTTGATAAGGTATGGCAACGCGAGAGCTTCATCGCGTATCAAGAGCGGCTCGGCTGCAACATCACCGAGGCGATGATGAATAGTAACTCGTCGACGTACTTTCAAATCATAAGCGGGAGCGATGACGCGGGATCCTGCGGGAACGTCGCGTATGTCATGTTCGGTGTACCCCTCGCCGTCTTTATGCTCAACCTTGTCTATGGCTTGGCGTGTCGCAAACTCTCTAGACGCGGCGGCGCCATGCAGTTGGTATTTGTGCTCCTCGCCATTTCAGTGATTGGTACCTGGACGTCGGCGTCGCTGTCAAGCGTACAAATGGGCATCGCCGACGATATCATACAGTTGCTCATCCTCTTCACGGCGCTCTTCGCGTTTGGATGCATGATTGCCGTGGGACCTCGTCGGATTTACAGACAGGTGCTTAGACTGCGCTTGACGCGAAAAGTCATCGGGTACTCGCACACCGACCTCGTCAAGGCTATCTTGTTCGTCGTCACGATGACGCTCATTCCCTTCTTTCTCGCTCTGTCAGCCATCAGCGCCGCCGCGAGACGCGTAGGTCTTAGTTTCCATCGCGCCAGTCCGGATGACGAAAAGGATGGTTTGCTCACGGCATCGACGTCCGCATTTATGAAGTGGTGGTTTTCGAATCCACAGAAGGTTTTCAAGTACGCCTCTTACGTGAGCATCGGTTACTTTTGTTTCACAATCGGAGTAGGGAAGCTCGCGGTGCTCTTCCTCGCCTGGTTGATTGGCGTCATGCGTTCACAACACGTCGCCGTGGTGCTAGTCGTCTTCTTCATCATCGGTGTCGTCATGTTTCTGCTTCCACCGATCCCCGGTCCACCCGTGTACATCACCGGTGGTCTCCTCATCGTCGGTGCACTCGAGGAGGACCTCGGGTTCTGGCCCGCCCTCGTCATCGCCATCTTTGTCAACGAATTTACCAAGCTCTTTTCGAGCATGTTGCAACAGAAACTCATCGGCGAGTGGTTGAGCGGCAACGTGTCCGTTCGCTACCAGGTTGGTATAAACTCGCTACACATGCGAGCGATTCGATACTGTCTCGAACAAAACGGGCTCACCGTGGCCAAGGTGGCGATTCTCTGCGGTGGTCCGGACTGGCCGACGTCCGTGTTGTGCGGGATCCTTCGCATTCCGTTGTTCCAGTGTCTCATCGGTTCGGCACCAGTGCTCGTTCTCTACCTCGGGTGGACGACGACGGTGGGAGCGCTTTTGCTGAAAATCGGCGGTTCGTGCGACGGCGCAGAAGATGAAAACGCGAACGATGCTGGTATCTGGAGCACGCTGAATTCGATCGCCCTTGCGATGACATTCGTGAGTATGCTCTTTACGGCAACGTCTGCCCTCTACTTTGTGGAGAGTACCATCGCCACAAAGCGAGAAATTTTAGACGCCATGCCTACGGACAAAGAAGTCGAGAAACTCGAAGAAGAGCAGCTAGCCCGCACCGAGGCATACGAATCCGTCACACGCTGGAGCAACCTCTCAAATCGTATGCGCGCGTACATCACCATCTCTGCCATTTCTGGCGCGCTCAGCTGCCAACTCGGCGTCGTCCTCGCCCAACGCTCCTTCGAATCCTTCGCCGTCTCATGTCCCATCCCTCTCGCTGACGTCGTCAAACCAACCGGTTGGGTCTCCATCGGCCTCATCTCCGTCTCCATCGTCTCCCTCTCGCGTTTCCGATCCATCGCAAACCGTCGAGTCGAGGTTAAGTTGCGCGCGATTCGCGACGCGCACGCCGGAGAGTTGCCCGTTTCGGCGCGTCGAATCGCCATGTTACGCGACGACGAAGACTCAGCCTCTGATGAAATGTTGTAACGCTAATAGGTAGTAGTATCAAAACGTAACTTTTCTTCGCGAACGATTCAATCTTCAACCTCTGAGCGATTGAATCTTCAATCTTCACGAGCGATTGAAGACGCAATCGGCGAAACGCTTCCATTTTCAACCGGCAAACGCGCACGGCCGCCACAATCTGAATGCGATTCGTCACTCTTCAGCGCGCGTCATGCTCGGTCTCGACGCGTACGGCACGTCGTCGTCCGACGACGAGGTCGAAAAGGATGACATCGCGAACCAGCCGTCGTCCGCGCGCGCCTTCGTCGTCTCGGCGGCACCGAAAATCGACGCGTCTGCGCTCACGTTGTCAGCCCCCGACGCGACGACTGGTGAGGTTCGAGTCGTTCCGATCGCGTCGACGACGACCGCCGTCGACCCGACGTCGCGCGAGATGACGACGAATTTAACCTACGATGAAATGACGGCGCCGATCGAGGGACCGACGCACAAGTACCGCGAGGACCGGTTGACGGGACGAGGAGCGAGGAACCACGCGTTGGGCGACGTGCGAGCGACGAGGGTGAGCGAACTGTCGTTCGACGCCGAGTTTCACACGTACAACTCGAGAGGATACGCCGCGGCGCCGTCGGGACGTGGAGGCGTCGTCGGGGATATCGAGACGGCGGAGAAGTATAAAGGGGAGACGATGCTTGGGATGTCGGGTAAGACGAGGAAGAGAATCAGAGCAGAAGTGTTGGCTCGAGCGGCGACGGATGCGAACCTGGAGGACGGACCGGCGGATACCTCGGCGTGGGCCCCGGCTAGGGCGGCGCAAAAAGTGCTCGTGCACGACGATTTGAGCGAAAAAGAAAAGGAGTACGTCAAGTGGCACATGCAGAACCGAGAGGCAAAGTTGCGAGCCAAGGGTAAGTTGGACGAGCCGACGTCGAGACCGGGCGAGACGCCGAACGCGGAAGAAGATTCAAAGACGTCGACGTTTCACGGGAAAGAGGAGAGGAATTACGCCGGGGAATCGTGGATGGCGGCGCCGAAATCTGAAAAGCGTGAAGGTGGAGCGTGTTACGCGCCGAGTAAGTGCGTGCACACGTTTAACGGGCACACCAAGGGGGTTTCAAAGATACAGTTCTTTCCCACCACTGGACACTTGTTGCTGTCGGCGGGTATGGACAACGTCATTAAAATTTGGGACGTGTACAACTCGAGAAAGTGCATGCGGACGTACATGGGACACAACAAGGCGGTCAAGGATGTGTGCTTTAACTCGGACGGCACGCGGTTCGTGTCAACGTCCTGGGACAAACAGGTTCGATTGTGGGATACCGAGACGGGGAAGATTATACAAACCGTGTCGAGCGGGAAGATTGGGTACTGTTGTAAGATGCACCCGACGCAGGAAAACCTCGTGCTCGTCGGGCAGAGCGACAAAAAAATCGTGCAATGGGACATGAACACCGGGGACTTGGTGCAAGAGTATGATCAGCACCTCGGTCCGGTGAATTCAATCACGTTTGCCGACAACGGCGATCGCTTCATGTCTTCGTCCGACGACAAGACGCTTCGCGTCTGGGAATTCGGTATTCCCGTCACGACGAGATACATTGCAGACCCCTCCATGCACTCCGTTCCCGCTGCCGCCATCTCCCACGATAACAAGTACATCATCGGCCAATCCTTAGACAACTCCATCATCACCTTTAGCGTCCAGGAGCGTTTCCGTAGAAACAACAAGAAGCGTTTCGGTGGTCACCACAACGCGGGTTACGCCTGTCAACTCGCCTTTTCCACCGACGACACCACCGTCGTCTCCGGCGACGGCGCCGGTAAACTCTTCTTCTGGGACTGGAAAACCTCGCGAATCATCAAATCCATCAAAGCGCACGACCAAGTCGCCATCGACGTCGCTTGGCACCCGCTCAAGTCATCCGTCGTCGCCAGTTGTTCGTGGGACAAAACCATCAAGCTCTGGAAGTAGTGACGCGAGCTTTGTGACATTACCTCGTTGTAATCGCACGCACTAACGACATCACACAGTCACGTGGGTATCACCCGCATCGACCGCACCGATGGGTGCGCGTTGAAATCAAAACGAGGCACCGCGCACCCTTCGGCGACGCGTAGGCGCCCTTTTTGTTGTCAGATCTCCTTCAAATTCTACTTTAGATTTGCGCGCGCACGCGATGCGCCCACGGATGAGAAAATCTAAACCAACGACGACGCGCGTTGTCCTCGCCGTCGTCCTCGCGACGATGACGGCGACGGCGCGCGCCGCGCGGATCATCGACGAGCCGACGACCAATCCAGAATTCCTGATGCAATCGACGCTGACGAGGCTGATGCGTTCGTACGTCGATGCGGCGCGTTCCTCCACGTCGTGGTTGTTCGGTGAGCGCGAACACCCCGCGGTGCGACGGGCGAAAGCGTTGACGCGAGACGCGGGGAAACTCGAAGCGGCGTTCGAAGAGTTCTTGGATGCGTTTGATAAACGCGCCGAGTACGCGGACAAGACTGTCGAGGAGTACGCGAGACGGGTGAAAATCTTTGGTGAGAATATGCTTCGAGCCGCGACGCAACAAGCGAACGATCGAGGAAGCGCGTCGCACGGGGTGACGATGTTTAGTGATCTCACGCCGGAGGAGTTCGCGGAGCGGTATTTAGGACACGTGAAGATGGCGAGCGAGGAACGAGCCAAGTACAGAGAGACGCGAGGCGTCGCGCCGAGGTTGCCGACGAAGAAGCTTCCAGAGGAATTTGATTGGAGGTTTAAGGGTGCGGTGACGCGAGTGAAAGATCAAGGAATGTGCGGGAGCTGTTGGACGTTTTCCACGACGGGAGCCATCGAAGGGGCGCATTACATTGCGACGGGGAAGCTCGTCGAGTTGAGCGAGCAACAGCTCGTCGATTGCGACGTCGGTTGCGACCCGGACATTCCGTACGCGTGTGACTCTGGATGTAACGGCGGTTTGCCCTCCAACGCGATGGAATACATCATCGAACATGGGGGCGTGGACACCGAGAAGTCTTACCCGTACGTCGGGGAGAAAGGCGAGTGTAAAGCTTCGCGAGGCAAGGTGGGTGCCACGCTTTCCAACTTTTCCTTCGTCGACAACGACGAAGAGCAAATGGCCGCCGCACTCGTCGAGTACGGTCCGCTCTCCATCGGTATCAACGCCGCATGGATGCAAAGTTACATCGGAGGCGTCGCATGTCCGTGGTTGTGCGATACCGAGGCGCTCGATCACGGCGTGCTCATCGTCGGTTACGGCTCAAGCGGCTTCGCCCCAGTTCGCTGGGCGCCCGAACCGTACTGGATCATCAAAAACTCTTGGTCTCCCGCCTGGGGCGAGGGTGGATACTACAGGATATGCAAAGACAAGGGTTCTTGCGGTGTCAACAACATGGTTGTCGCCGCACACGGCGTCAGATGAGTGAGCGAAAGAACCTCGCAAATATTCCAAAATAAAAATTTGTTTCGACCGACGCGCGTCTCTCGCAGTGTACCACGCAGTTTTAAGATGAAAAAGAACATACTTTACAAAGTACCCCTCGTCGCGCGCGCGATGAGAAACACCGCTATCTCCACTAGATATCAATTCTTCGCCGACCCCGCCGCGCGCGGTCCATCCGCATCGAACGCCGAGCTCCATCTTTGCGACGGAATCGGGTGCGCCGGATACACTGGGCGTTTCTGCGTCGCATAACCCAAACAAAGCCTCGAGTCGTCAGTCTCGTCATCATCATCAGTGTACCCACTCAACACGCGCGACACGCAACGAAACACATCAACACACGCGCTCGACGCACCTCATTCTTTCTCGAAAAGTTCCACGTCACGAACCCCAACGCCCCGAGGGCGACGAACCCGGCAAACGTGTTGCGCCTCCACGCCTTTGGATCGGGAAACCACCCACCGTACGTCGTCCAGACGTGTCCTCGGATCGATCGCGGGTCGTGGTGCGCCGGCGCGCCCCCGTTTCCACCCATCGTAGCTTTTCTTCTCTTTCCCGTGCGTTCGCGCGCGACCGCGTCGTCGTCGTGCGGCACGGCGTCGACTGACGTCGAGGGCGTGGGATCGCGGGTTTATACGAAACGATGTATGTGTAAACAGTATAACAAATGGAAATTTGCCGTTCGAACAAAGTCTCGCAATCTGACGCAATCGCTTCAGTTCGCGGCGCGTTGTCGTCGCTCGTGTGAAACGCGCGTCTCGACGCATTCGTGCGGTGACTAGCGGTGCGACGCATTCGTAGACGAACGATCGATGTTTCAAACGCGATCCGAGTACGACCGAGGGGTGAACACCTTTTCCCCCGAAGGACGGTTGTTTCAAGTCGAGTACGCGATCGAAGCCATCAAACTCGGCTCGACGGCGATCGCGATACGCACGTCCGAGGGCGTCGTGCTCGCGGTGGAGAAGCGAGCGACGTCGCCGTTGATGGACTCGTCGAGTCTGGAGAAGATTGCGGAGATTGATTCGCACATCGGGTGCGCGGTGAGCGGATTGACCGCCGACGCGTGGACCATGGTGGAACACGGACGGGTGGAGTGTCAGAATCATTACTTTACGTACAATGAACCGATGCCGGTGTTATCGTGCACGACATCGTTGTGTGAGTTGGCCATGTCATTCGCGGGTGGAGGGGAGAAGAGGATGTCTCGGCCGTTCGGGGTGGCGTTGCTGGTGGCGGGGAAGGATGAAGACGGGTTTCACTTGGTGCACACGGATCCGAGCGGAACGGCGGTGCAGTACAAAGCGAAAGCGATCGGGAGTGGGAGCGAAGGGGCGCAGACGGCGCTGCAAGAAGAATACAGAGATGATTTGACGCTCAAAGAGGCGGAGACGCTCGCGCTCAAGACGCTCAAGGCGGTCATGGAGGAAAAGGTGAACACGACAAACGTGGACATGGCGTCGGTGGCGCCGGCGTATAGAAAGTATGCCGACGCAGAGATTCAAGAAATCATCGATAGGTTATAGTATTCGACGACGTTTAAATCAGCATCAGCATCAAACATCATCATCCGTTCTTAAATTCGTGTATGTTGATTTTACAAACATTTCGCGTGCGTGCGAGTGGGCGTATTAGTATTCGCATTCATCGTTTAACTAACGAGCGCTCGTAGTACAGTAGACCGTCGCTCTTTAAATCTAATTTTTCGTTCGCTTAACTCGAGGCGCCGATGTCGGGGACTTTCCGTTGCCACGGCCGGGCGTCGATAGTCGTTTCTCCGTGGGTGTCGCCTTGCGTTTGGTCGGCATCGGCGATTTTCCATTCGGCGTCGTCATTGGCGTCGACGTCCTCGGTTGATTTTGCTGCTGCGGTCGCGGCGCCGGATCCGGAATGCGTTTCTTGTGTAAAGCGATCATCTTCGTCAACACGTGGAATCCATCGTGCACCTGAAACGGCGTCTTACCGAAGTCAAAGTGTACGGAACGTTGATCGTCTGAAATCTCAATCTCCACGTTTGCATCCTTCTTCGTTTGTAACAAGATGAACGGAAGCTGAATGCCCGTCGGTGGCGGTCCGCCCTTGGCTATTTGTTTCTTGTTTCGATCGACGAGCGCCACCAGCGCGTCGTGTTGGTCGACGAGCTCGGCGAGATAATTCGTCTTTCGCTCAAACATCTCCAACGCTTCTTCATTCTCCTCATAGTTTTCTCTCGGGTTGGACTGTGCCGGAAGCGTTTTCGTCGGCGGCGTTTGCATCGTTGTCGCCGTCCTGCTCGCGCCGTCCGGTTTCACGTATCCCTCTGGAAAGCCGTTCCAAAAAATGAGCTTCTTCTTCTTGGTTATTATCTCCATCGCAGTGAGCACGTTGAGCGCGTCGTACACCCGTCTTCGGAGATTGTTCTCGTCAAACTCCGTCTTTGCATCCTCAGCAATCTTTCGATTTTCCTCTACTAGTTCATTCGCCACTTCGTTGTATGTCGTCTCTTTTTTATCTTCAACCACTTCGCAGACGCGCATGCTAAAATGTCGCAAGCCTTTCGACTCACGTTCGCACGTCCCGGGCGTATCGGGAACGCCGTCGGGGTGCTGGCGACGTTGACCACCTTTGGGCGTCGCGTACGGGTTACCGTTTTCTTTCCTACTCGCGGCGAATTTGGCGCGAACACGCGCGATTTCCGCGCGCGCCTTTTGCACGACGATCGCCGCTCGACGACACTTGTCCTCCGCGTCTGCGGCGTCGTACCTCTTCCCACCACCTGAAGTCGACGGTTGATCCGCGGCGCGTAACCCATCGACACGTACGTTGGCGATATTTATCGATGGTGACATCGATGAAGACTTCAAGTGTCCCCGGTCCGGGGTACCGAACGCTGGGGTCGAACCACCGCCCGCGGATAAAATTGTCGCTTCGGGCGACGCTGAAGTTGACGGTCTTCTCCTCTGCGCATCCTCGAACGACACAAACGCGTCCAAGTCGGCTAAATCTGTTGTTTGTAAAAGTAATTGATGGTTAGTCTCTCGTCGTCGACGATCTTTCGTCCTCGCATCGAATGAAGAGAAAAAATCAACGCTCGTTTGTTCGTTCTGACGAGACTACGACGACGCACCGCCCGCAGTGCCCAAAACATCCTCCGCATCTGCGTAATCCAAAACCCCCTACACACCGCATAAAACAAAAGCAAAAGATTCATCGTCAGTACAAAGAATCGTCGTCATCGTTCAAGAGAGGGACACGATTCACACACACACACACACGACCCGGCTGTTCATCCGACGACTGAGTCGACGCTCGAGTCTGTCCAACGTACCGCGTCCCGTAAACTCTCATACAACTCATCCACCAACCCCGGAGCGAGCTCTTCCCCACCAACCCGCGCGTCCTCTTCGTCTGCCTCCTCCTTCGTCGTCGCGCCAGCGCGTTCATCGCCGACACCCCGGACGACAGCCCGAGACGCCATGACTGCTGTCGGTGAAGCCGTTACGATCCCGATGCCGACGATTCGCAACCGATCCCTCGTTTCCTCCGAGCGACCGGCTCGGGGCGAGCGCG
>Ga0255782_10001473_pt1 | contig 20300 bp, 4 predicted proteins | sample 101ome_26_FD_179980 | JGI IMG/M metagenome (GOLD analysis project Ga0255782, IMG submission 179980) | Coastal salt marsh microbial communities from the Groves Creek Marsh, Skidaway Island, Georgia - 101408AT metaG (version 2) | ecosystem: Environmental > Aquatic > Marine > Intertidal zone > Salt...
AGGCCAACTACCACCAGTCTTTTCAAAAACGTATACAAATCCATCGGTAATAGTAGGTCCGTATGTACAACATGTTATTATATCACCGTGTATCGCAACAGCCACAGGGAAGTATGAGCTTGATACAGGGCTCGCCGCCGTCATTTTCTGTACCTGTGTCCATACCCCGTTCGTCTTTTCAAAAACGTAAATGGCGCCATTTCCACTCGTCGAGCCTACGGCTAAAGTCGAATTCGTGCATGCAATAGGTATAACGGAATTACCATAACCAGATGGAAAACTAACACCATCACTCGTGACGAGTGATTGACTAGAAGTTGCACTAAAGGACTCAGTTGGTGAAACACTCCCACTCACCACATTACTCACCAACGTGAACGTATTCGCATCACCCGTCGCGAACTTATACGTTCCCGCGTCCTCTATGTATACGTCCGTTGCCGTACCGATATCGTAGGTGTTCGAGCCGTACTTGAGGGTCGTCGAAGTAGGTGTAAGGTTCTCGATGGAAAGTTTGTTGTAGGTGTCGAAGGTTAGGGAAGGTATTATTTCTTGAGATGTTACGTAACCATAAATATATATTTCTGCTATACCTAAACCAGCCACACCACTATTGTTCCTATTAGCATTTTGAGTTGGAACTACAAAATTTTTTAATACTAAATATTTATACGAAGAAATACTCGAAGAAGGTGAATATGTACTTGAATTTGTATTATTTGTAGTATCCCACTGCGAAGTGGGTGAATTTGTCACAGTAGCTTCTCTGTACAAATTATTTAAATCGTTACCCAACCATATCTCATATTGTGTATATGTCCAATCTGACCTACCATCCCACATGGTAAATGTTGTTAATTTTATAAAGTTTTCAAACTCAAATACAAATTCACGATCCACGGGATTACCCGTCGAATTTGTTCCACCAGAAAGCATACCAGTTAGAGTTAACCACGCATTTGTATTGTTATTAAATATACTTAAGTCTGACAATGTAAAATTGTGATCACTATTAGTACTTTGTTCTATAGGAGAATCTATAACCGCATTGGTTGCCCAAACACCATTTACAGAAAACGAAAAAGTAGCACCAGCACTAGGACTCTTGCATGTCAAGGATTTTATCAAAGTTGATCCTGATTGAGGTGTATGTAATTCTATAGTAGTTCCAGTGGAAGGTGGTGGGGGTCCAATAGTTCCCGTCACATTCGTCTCCACGATCGCACTCTGGTCGCTATTCGTCACCTCGAGGACGTAGTCACCCGTATCCTCGATGTATATATCGTTTTGCGTTTGACCCAAACTGTACGCGTCGCCGTTCGGGTCCGTCAGTTTGGCCGTTCGGGTGTTTCGTTGATAAAAGCGCATTTCCATAATTTCTAAATAATTACCACCGTTCGTATCAGATACACTGATCCTATAGTGTTTATACGCGGTAGAGTTACCAGTTACAGTAAATTTTTGGGTAGGCACGGTCGCCCATGTATTTATACCACTTTGTGTATCGAGCGTTACCCACGTTGAACCGTCGTGTGAACCTTGCATAGTAAAATCTTTGGGTGCGTACGTACCCGAACCCGACGCTGAATTATCCATATCTCTAAATTCGTATGAATCAACCACAAAAGATTCCGGGAATTCTATAGATAAGTTTCCGAGTCTATCGGCACCAGAAGCACTATGAAATTCACCCGAAGTAGAATTTTCGATTCTATCGAATACATGTCCAGGGTGATAACTACTGTGAATAGTTTTATCGTATTTTGCTTTATACGTACCGTTACCGTAAGATGCACCCGATATTGTCCACTCGGCATCCTTGTTCGAATTTGTTACCGTAAACGAACTAAGTGTTCCATCCGCAGGCGGCCATTGTTTATTCACTGTCGTAAAGTTCTCGATGGAGAGTTTATTGTACCCGTCGAAGGTGAGGGAAGGTGAAGACGTGTTCTTTTCATTACCTTGACCTCTAAGTTGACGAACACCAACTGGGTTCGGTATAGGTAAAAAGTGTTTATACGTTCCCTTTGTTAGATTATACGTGTCTATGTTCCACGAAGGTGCAATAACAATATCTGAGAAATACAAGAATGGATATGGTGAACCAGTACTAGTACCATTGTGAGTATGAGCATTATATACCGAATTATCCCCTAACGTAAAACCACTCAAACTACACCCCGTCGAAAATGTACCGTTTGTTGAGTATGCATTACCATCAATATAAAATGTTAAATTACCCGTCGTCCCGTTATATTCCAGTGCCATATGGTGCCACGCCTCCGGCCAAAATGCGTTATCACTATTGTTACCCCCGTGTATAGTTTGTTCATTATTCGACCCGATACTCGAATTAACCTTCCACTCGAAAGTATTTGTATCCGAAGAAGCTGAACCACTTGACTTTTCGTGTAAAATCCAATTATGATGAGTTCGCAATTGAAATTCTTTACCATCGCTCATGTGATACGTAAATATCGCGTGCCAATTCCACCCAAAAGTTGTCGTATAACTCGAAAAGTCCGAAGGAATATCGTTCGAGTTCGACGACCCGTAACTCGTAATATACGGTATGAATACCCACATACTCACGCACCAATCCGATAACGCAGATGGTAACGTAAAGTTCTTATTTATTCCTGGTGTAACTTTTAACGACGTTTTACCATCTTTACGTAAGACATCCGCCTCAAAAGTTCCCCCCGAACTAAACGTTTGTGAATTATCATTTTCATCCGTAATAATACCATCTTCTAATTTGAATCTATGTGTACCCGAAACAACTGGTGTACTAATCGCATTCACAACGTTACTACTCAACGCAAACACGTTCGATCCCGACATTTCGAGTCCGTACGTACCCACGTCTCTTATATAGAATTCTGTCGCACTTCCTAGCTCGTACGTGTTCGAAAAATACGTCACGTTCGCCGATACGTTACTCCCGGCATCTATGAGTGTCAATTTATTGTACCCGTCGAAATCGATAGGTTTGGTCGGTGCACCCGCGAGGTCGACCGACGACACGTATACGTTCGACTCGACGTACTTATCGGTCCCGCTTATTTTAAACACGTACTCGCCCGCGTCTTTTACGTACATGGTCTTGGCCGTGCCTAAACTGTACGTGTTGGAATAATAGGTTACCTCAGTCGTATCTTCGTAGTTCGTACCGGATATGGTTAGTTTGTTTTTATCATCGTACTTGATATCTGGTGAAGTTAATAAATTTTTTACATTTCGAGTTTTAGTCCACGTTGTAGTTTGACCTGTTGTCGTATCTTGATCTGTTAAATAATAAGCATTTAAACCATGGGTATAAATATCACCGTCATTTGTTAATATAAAAGATGTATGCATGGTTTTTGTGATACTGTGTATATCAAAAGCAGATGCTGTGTCTGATTTCGTTGGTGTTGTAACAGTTGAAGTATTACCACTAAACCCTAATTGTTGATTCGTATTATTTTCACCCCATGCCCAATATTCACCCGATTCGGTTAAAACTAGTGTTGAACCATAATGTGCAATCACCTGTCTAATGGGAACGTTATCGAACGTTGTTAATTGATAATGTGTCGAACCCGTAACATTATTGGTATTTCCATTACCTATTTGATACGAATGGTTCCACCCAAAGGTAAAAACCGTGTTATCATTTTTTGCGTATATAACGTGACTTGCTTGTACAGAAAACATTTTTACGTTAGTTGCTACAACACTCGGTGTAGATTTAGTACCAGTCGTAGAAGTATTATCCCCAAGTTCTCCACTTTCATTACTACCCCAAGAATATAAATCACCGTTAGACGAAAGTGCGTAACTCGCCCAGGTACCTACAGCAACTTCCACGACTTCAATTGTATCTAATCCTGTAACGCGAGCAGGTGATGTAGTAGTACCCGAACGCCCTAACTGATTATACGTATTTCCACCCCATGAGTACACATTACTATCTGCACCAAGTGCTAGTGCATGTCCACCGCCACAGCACTGTGTTATGAGAACAGGTACTCCCGTACTTGCATCGTTAGGCATGACGTGTTTATAAGGAATACCCATACCCTCATTATTACCAAGCGCAGGGCCATATGCTGAATTAGTACCTCCCCACCCCCAACATTCACCAATTGTATTACATACTACAACGTACGCAGAATTATACCCCGCTATAATCCCCGGTTTACGAAATACAAGTGTTCCTATATCCGTATTCGTGTTAATTTGACCGGGTTGATTATCGGTACCATGACTTAAACCGAGGTACCCGTGATCGTTCCTACCCCAAACCCAAAAATTACCACTCGTATCAGTTGCATATACCGAATGAGTATACCCCATTATAGTCATGTTTAATGGAGATTTAGTCACTGCACTCACAACATTACTCAATTCCGTCACGTACGCGCCCGAACCTTTCACTTCCGCCGTATACGTTCCCGTATCCCTAATGTAAATCGTATTCGACGTCGTCGTCGCGAACGCCACGTCGTCTTTTTTTATAGTAGATATAACGGTATTTGGTTGTTCATGATACCTCAATTCACCTATAACAATATGACCTCCACCGTCAATTGAACTTATGTACATTCTGTAATGTTTATACGCGGTCGTATTATCCGTAATCGTATACGAACGTAATGTATCACCACCTACGGGAACATCTGGACTATATACCTGTGAGGTTTGTGTATCTAATACAGTCCATGTAGACCCATCATTCGATCCTGATATTACCCAGTCTCTGGGTGCATTACCTTCATTTGTATTAACATTATTTCTATGGCGCATATCATATGAACCCAATATAAATGCCTGAGGAACTTCTAAATCGAGATTACCTGCAGTTGTTCCATTTGCATGAAAACACTCGTTCGACCCATATATTTTATTAAAAGCCTTACCAGAATGTCTGTTTGCGTCTATAATATTAGCACTCCATTTAGATTTATACGTCCCGTTACCATAAGACGCACCGGATATGGTCCATTCAGCATCTCTATTTGAATTTGTTACAGTAAAAGAACTTACTGTACCATCCGTAGGTGGCCACTCATTCGCAGAAAACGCAACATTATCGATCGTCAATTTGTTGTACCCGTCGAAGTTGAGTGCGGGTGGGTTCACGGGACCGAGTTTTTTTATGAGAACGATACCGGAACCACCGGAACCACCGAAGTTATTGTTAGAAAGGTGATAATGGCAACCACCACCACCACCACCTGTGTGTTTCTGTGCACCTCTCCATCTTGTTGTACTGGTCGGGTCGTTAACACCATAGTATCCACCACCGCCACCACCACCCAGTGGAGCACTGGTTGTACTATCACTTTCACCAGAACCTGTACCACCAGACGCAAACCAACCCGAATCACCATATGTCGTTCCAAAAACACTTGAATAGTCTACACCAACACCACCGATACGACTATTTTGATTTTGACCGGTTCCACCGGCACCACCACCACCGGCACCGTTAAAGTTATCAGTACCTGCAGTACCACCCGCGTTACCCTGTCCCGGAGGTGATGGGGCTGTAGCTGCACTCGTATCTCTACCACCTGCACCTGACGAAGATCCACCAGTTCTACCAGCAGCCTCGCCACCACCGTAACCACCACCTGCAACTGTTGTTAAACCAGTAAATGATGTTTCATTACCAGGTAGACCTTCGATTCCACCTGTACCAGCATAACCACCACCCAAACCACCATTACCAACAACGATCGTTTTTGCATCCGATGATAAAGATTGACTTGTGTGAAATAAAAGACCACCGGCACCACCACCACCGGAACGTGTATGTCCAGCACCACCTCCACCAGCAACCATCAAAACGTCTGCGGTTATGGTACCGGGTGGTGTCCATGTATATTTTGTATAATCATCGTGAACTGTATCATTTTCATTATTAACTGTATATAAACTCCAATTTTGTATAACCGCATAATTACTCGTACTATCAGTAGCACTACGAATCGTAGTTGTGATTTTTAATTGGTATTTTGTATATGCCGTTGTATTCGTCGAAACGTCGAACCGTTTAGTTTCAGCTGGAAGCCACGTAGTGATAGTTTGTTCTGAACCAATATCCACCCAAGACGAACCGTCGTACCCTTGTAATTTCCAAACACTGGGAAAATTTGTATTCGTAGCATCATAATATTTAGACGTTATCTTATATGACTTTATAACTTGTGAACTTGGATATTGTATTGTTAGTGTAGCTGGTGTACTACTCGTCACACCGCTTGAGTGATTACTTTGCCAAAATTTTTGATCCTTAGAAAATGCCTTCCATGCACCGTAATCAGCTTCGCTATTATTGTATTGAGAATCCGCACTCGCGACCCACCCGCTATTCGTCGTCCACCCATACTTCGAACTATAATCCGTGTGAAGTGTTGAATTTGCGGTAAAATCAGGGTTCTCGCGTTCCTTAACTTGAGCGGCTAATGTTCCCCAACTATACGTACCCGTTGCCGTATCGGCAAAGACGTGACCATTCGTTGCCGCCGTCGTCACGGATCCGTCGCTATATGGATCACCGCTATCCGCAAACGTACCGTGGTGGAAGGCGAGTGTAAATCCCGGTACATTATCTATTGTATCGGCAGACACTGTATGTGTACCTAAAAACGCTTTACTCGACCCGTATATGTTTGCACCATACACTCCTGTCCCAGTATCGGTTATGTATAAATCGCGCGCAGTTCCCATCTCGTATGTATTTGAATAGTACGTAATGTTCGAGGTCGCACCCGTATCACCTTTCGTATCTACCGTAACTTTACCGAACCCGTCGTACGTTATAAATCCCTCGTCCTCGTCACCGTAATACTCGATTTGTGATAATACCGTATAAGTTGAACCATTCGTCGCAGAAACGCTATATTTGTACTGACTAAAGTATTTCGTATTCCCCGTAACCGTATACTCGCGTTTCGTATCGCGATGGTCAGTTTGTGAACCCCATGCCGTTACCGTTTCATTCGTTCGGGAATCGAGTTCCGTCCAATCCGATCCGTCGTTTGATCCGTATACTTTCCAATCTCTAGGTGCGTATGTATATTCACCCGTATAACTACGCGAGTATATAGCATATTTCGTCAATTTGATCTTTTGGGGCATTTCGAGTATAACAGACGTTAAGTGTTGACCATTAGCGCTATGAAAACACGTTTGGTTAATGTGACCATCAAAACACTCGAACAGAGATTGGTTCGCCGAGTTTAAACTTCCGGAAGAATATGCTGTATATCCACCATTACCGTATACGGCACCGTCAACCGTCCACGTATGTTTATGGTTTGCCGACGCGGATCGTGATCCTAAACTTTTGCGCGTCCCCGATTTGGGTGGGTAAACACGCCCCGTTGGTCGAGAAACCGTAGACGCGACGTTACTCAAGTACGTAAGTGTTCCCGAACTCGTATCTGAAACTTTAAACGTGTACGTGTGTGGATCCTTTATAAATATATCTGATTTCGTATCTAAGCTTAGTGTGTTTGACCCATATGTAATAGTCGACGTTACCGAAGAATTTTTACCAAGTTTTAAAGTATCGTACCCGTCGTAAATTAAAGTTGTACCAGTACTCAAATTGTTACTCGTGGGGTGGTAAATATGTGTATCTGATATTACACCATGGATCCAATTCTGTGCACCGCGTGTACCGTTACCCCAAGTATACACTTGTCCAAACTTATCGATACACCCACACTCGGTATGTCCAACTGATATAGTTTCTATATTTGTTTTTAAAAGAAACGGCCAGTGAGTGTTATTCGGTGCATCCACTTCATCTCCAAGTGCACCTACACCGTCTTGACCCCAAACATACATGTTTCCTTGATCATCAAGTGCTAAACACACTGTATTAGTATGCCAACCACACTCCAAATCAACGAGTCTAATGTTCTTACGGGAAAACCACGTCATTTCCGTGGGTGTTCCAACATTACCCGTCGAACCGTTCGGTAACATTGAATATGTACCTTGTCCCCACGCGTATAATTTACCATCCGAAGATATCGCGTATCCGTTTTGGTGCGAACACCTAACTTTAACTATATTCTTACCATCGAGTGTAGTTAACTGTGTCGGAGTTGTTCTCGTACCCAAACCACCCATGGCACTATTGTTATCGTTACCCCACATATATACCGTATTATTTGTTGTTACGGCTATACCTAAATGGTGTGTTACACAAAAATCCATGACATTTTCAATATTTAGACGAACAAACTGATATCTATTTGTAGTAGACCCATCTGCAAGTTCATACGCACCATTATACCCACACCCCCAAAGGTACCCATTATCCTGTAACGCGAAGTTAGTATAGTATCCAGACAAACACCGCGTAAACGTATTCGACGATTGGGTATCGACCAACCATGGACCTTGATTTTCGTAATTACTCACATTGTTTCGACCCAAAGAACCGTGTCCGTTATACCCCCACGTGTACAATTTTCCATTACCTGATATTGCACACTTTGCGTGAGAATCACCCGTATTACCACCTATATGTTTTATACCACCAGGGATAGCATTAAGATTATCGTGTAACGTTGGATTCACAGTCTCTGTAGTATTCCCCATACCGTTTGAACCATTGTGAGATTCACCCCAATACATGACTTTACCGTCTTTTCTCAACAAAAAACACGTTCTGTGTCCTATTCTCAGTATCGATTCAGTTTCCGAAACGGTAGTTACGGTAATTTTGTTCGAATAATACTTATCGTCGGAAATCACTTGGTATACACCCGTTTCATTTATGAAAATCATCGATTCCGAATTCAACGTTTCGTAAAGTACACCGTCCTTATACAATTTATCCGTCGTCGTTGTAAGTCCACCAGTTTTTGTTATCGTTATACGGTCTTTATCGTTATACGTGAGTGTGACTTCCTTTTTAGGGTAAAATTCAAAAAGGTGTTTACTAGTTGTGTTACCACCCGCGACGTACTTATCACCCAAAAATATACAATAATCTGTAAATATTGTGTTATTAGTGAATTCCGACTGTACTTCGGTTTTTGACGTCCAATCACCCGCATCGTTATTTTTGAATATTTTCTGATTACCAGCTATGACATATTTACCATCTGGTGACATGGCACATGCATAACCAACTGAAATACCTTCTTCCCATATCTTTTGAAATGTTTGATTTTCTAAATCAACACTTAAAACAGCAACATTTGTTGGATTAGCATAGGATGTTAAAGCGGCATATTTTTTATCGCGCGAAAACTGAAACCCAAAACGCCCCCATTTCGCATCCGCTGTAGTTCGTGTTAAACCACCCGATGTTGGATTTTCCCATGTCCATTTTTCTGTCCATGTGTCACCAGAATTTTCAAAGTATACTACTCCAAAACCATAAATATTATTATTTGCATGCATAGTCATAACAAAATCGTATGAGTTTGGTATAAATTGACATGCACCCCATGAACCTACATTATAATTAGCACTCCTAAGATTGTTTATAATTTTATCATATTGCGAGTCGGTTTCATTGTTTTTATAAACTGTAACATCTCCCCAATAATAATGTTTTAAGAGCATATATTTACCATCCCATGACATGGCTGATCCTTCTAAAGGTGTAGCATCGGCTACATAATCCGCGTGTCGGTATATACCATCACCATTTGTACCACCATATAACGCATACGATCCAGTAGACGGGTCACCTTTATAAACAAACATTTCTTCACCGTTAGACGGGTTATACACACACAAATATTTAGCATCATCCGAACCAAAAATCATTGCAGACTGATTACTACCGCTTGTTCCATAAGTAAAAATAGCATTAGACGTACTAAAATCCGTATTTGGTACCGTACCGACTTCCTCCGTCGTCACCGCAAACGCGTTAGAGTACGTTTCACCACCGATAGATAACGTGAACGGGATCGTACCAACCTTCGACGTTTCCTCGAAAACGTACGTATTCGAAATTTCATCTATATCGTACGGATCAAAGTTTTCGAAACTTTTATCCAAGTTTTCCTCGGTAAAGTCAGTTAACGATAACGTTACAACATTCGAACTCGATACGGTCGCAGATGCCTTAGCCGTCGGTTTAACCCAAACGCGGTGGTATAAATAGTCTCCGAACGCGAGGAACTCTTTCGATTCGTCGTCGTTCTCGTTTTCGCCCGTATCGTCTATATCGACCCACGCACCGTTCGTAGTATTTCGACCCTGGATCTTAAAGTTTATACCGAGGTACCCGTGGTTATTCTTTTTGTGTACACGCACCTTCGACGATGGTGATATATTAGGTACGATCGTCGTACTCGTATACTCATTACCGGCTAATGCTAATTTTTCGAAACCAGGGGTCGAGTTCGTTTCCATCGCGTAACTTATCCATTTTCGCGGTAAATCGTATTTGGATTTACGACCCAAATCGTCCTCAACTTCGAGTGTATACGTCACGTCACCGGGCGTTGATTCCGTGTACCCAAAGTTTACACCGCTCCCCGATTTTGCCGAAGTTACCGTCGTCAGTAACGTTCCGTCAGGTTTATATAACTTTGCCGTTGCCCCGTACGTCGACGTTAACTCCGAGATATCAAACCCCGTAAGTGCATTACTAAAGTTTACCGCCGGGGACGTATAATCGGCTAAATCGAAATCCACGTACGTTTCACCACCGTTCGTGGTTATGAGAAGAATTTCGAAATCCGAACCCGTTTTTGTCGTCGAACTTACCGACGATGCCGTTACATCGTCGTTAGGGACGTACGTAAAGTTCCCGGTACCGTTTGTTTTTACGCTAATTTTGTGGAGTGAAGGTTGTTTGATATTCTGTAAAGTAAAAGTGTCTACGGTCGTATCACCCGTTAAAGTTACCGTCGCCTCCCCTGAAACTTTCGAACCACCGTCGATCGTCAGTGTCGTTCCACTTATCGATGCCGATATAGGTTCGGTTATTTCGACAATACTTGGATCCTCTATGTCTTCCGTAATCAATGCGGGGATCTCTATGAAGCGCATTTATATAGAAGGAGATTTTTAATTAATTAATATATTTCGTTCCGTCCCATTCACGACGTCTTAAACGAAGATCTGTCATTCTATTAGTAGGATCTGTGTTGTTAACGTGATGACTAGTTTCAAAACGTACACTTTTACCGGTACCCCACGATGGAACAGAATATTTTAAATCGTCACCATTCCAAAATTCAAGGTCGCCATTTATTTTATACACTATATAGTGTTTTTTGTTATTATACCAAGCAGCACCACTAGAAGTTGTTAATCCTTTACCCGAACCCATATTATAATTAGATGTATAATGAGGATACATGTAATAATCACAATTACTACTCATGTTACCAGATGCAGCCGCTACAGTTGGAGTACTAGTTATACCGATTTGAATATAAGATATACCGTTATCATTTGGATCACCAGCTGTTTTATAAAACTCAAACGTTATGGGTGCAGTAAAAGTAGGGGTATAAAAACCCGTATCCCACCCATTACTACCACTATTTTTATAAACTGATGTTATGTTATCTGTACCATTACCTGTTATTGCTAATGTTGTACTTGCATTTGCGTGTCGAGTTATTGTAAATACTTCGTATCCATACACGTATTCCAAACTTTTAAGAAACCTAGAACTCAATTGGTTACCGAGTGTATCTATAACATAACCTCTTACCGTAAACGTATCGCCTATAGTAGTAATACCGTGTGCTACGTTTGATGTTGCACTTGGTGCGGTTATTTCGGAACCATTGTTTACGTTATACTTTATCGAACTTATACCCGTACCTTGTGTCGTAAAACTTATGTTAGAAACGTTAGACGATTCTATTTCTATATTAGTTATTCTCGGTGTGGTTTTACCCATCGTTACATTATCACCCGTTCGAATAATAACAATACCCGAACCACCTACACCACCCCATTCACCGGTTGAGTGATCACCACCACCTCCACCACCACCAGTATGTTTACCACCAGCACCCCCAGCTGTATTTGCAGATGGTTCTTGTGTATTTGAATTTGTACCATCATCACCATTCTCACCGTTTGTCAAACCATATGTATCCCCTAGACCGTGAGATCCATTAGTGTGTCTGGCACCCCCACCACCACCACCTTTACCACCATTACCTGCACTGGTTGAATGACCTGCACCACCACCACCGCCAGCAAACCAGTAATTTGTAAACCCGGTTATAGTACACTGTTTACCATTACCACCGTGTCCTATTGTTGTATTACTAGAAGACGTACCATCCCGACCGTAACCCTTTTCACCAGCACCCCCACCACCACCGGAGTACCATGTATTCCCTGATCTCGCACCATCATAACCTTGACCTGATCTACCTGTACCCCTTTCACCCCCATAATTTCCGTCCGAAGCTCGGCCACCGGAACCACCACCACCGGAACCACCATTACCCGCATAAAAAGTATTTACATTATGGGCAGTTGCACCTCCACCACCACCGAGTGCGGTTGTAAATCCTGTCATGGATGTTTCTGCCCCGTTCCTACCGCGACTATCATAGTTACCTCTTATACCCCCAATACCACCACCACCAACAACAATTGTTCTTTGTCCCGAGGATATGGTCGTTCCTTTAGTTTCGAGGTAACCACCGGCACCTCCACCACCACCTATATCACTACCACCGCCACCACCGCCACCAACAAGTAAACAGTCAACAGATGTTAACTCATAAAATGAAAATTTATACGAAGTATATCCAGAACCGTCACCAGCAGCGGCAGTTTCTTGTTGAAATATTGGCGTTTCGTCGAGAGTTCCTAAAGGATACGTACCAGGTGATGTATCTGAATAAAAATATCCGAGAGCTGCAGCTGCTGTAACACTTCCGTGACCGTACGGGTCACCACCATTTGCAAACGTGTTATGGTGAAATACAGCATACGGTGAACTCGGTGTTATTGATGTAGCTGTAGTTGTATCACTCGAAGACGATTGTATTTTATCCAAGTACAAAGTATACGTATCTCCGGAATTCACACCCGAATCCGTAAACGAACCGGACGCTTCCTCGTTCGTCGTATCTAAAGCAAAACGAACCTTTTGCGTTGAACCTCTATATATTGCACCAAACTCCGAATTCGAAACGTTAAATACATCGTAATCGATAGTTGTCATGGTACCATTGTTTCCTATTTTGAGTGTTCCCGTAGGTACGTTCGAGTTATCGGGTATACCTAACGGTGGACGCGATTTTGTTTTTAACCCGCTACTTGGTCTATAATACGTAACACCCCCTATAGTTTCGGTAACTAAATTTGCACCCGTACTTTTATATAACGGGTACTTATAATCAACACCATCTTTTATATAAAACGGTGTGTTCGCGGTATCGAAATCCGTTGCCGTCGAACTAAACATTTCGCGTATGAATAGGGAAAGTACGCCCGCAACTTTACGTAACGTTAACATACCCGTTTCACCCGGACCTATAACGTACTCGTCCGTATAGTTTACCTTAACGGTATCGTCGTTCGCAAACGTTCCAATAGTTATGAAATCACCTTTATTACTCGACGTATTCTTCAGTGCAATGTGGATCGTCGTATTATTACTCACGTTCGCGTGGTTTATATCCGTTATATTTGCCGTTGTTCCTCGTTCAATCTTAGCCACGCCCGAGGTTTTCCCCGCGGTTATGTTGAGTGTCGTGTTATCGGCATCGATTTGTGCCGTAACACCACCGAACCCTGTCGCATCGTCCGTATACGCGATACTTCCTGAGACTTGAACACCCCCGGAAACTTTAAGTCGTGCACCTTTTATAGTAAATGTATCTCCGTTTCCGTTTATAGACATTCTTACTATACCTACATAAAAGAATTACGCCAGTTTATCCCAGAATAAAACATGTCGATCGGAATTATCGGAACCACGACCCAAACCCTTAAAATCACAAACAAAGTTCAAAAGGTAAACAAAGTACACGCCTACGATGTTTCGCACGCCGTAAACATGTTCAATGCACAAAATTATATGTGTGTTGCCGATCTCATGGTCAATATGGATCGGCCCCGAACTATATTCACGGCCTCGCCCAAATCCGTTCCCCAAATCCTCGCGTGGTCGGATCCTGAAGATACCGTCATACACTGTACCCTCGATCACTTCGATCGGAGTTTATTCTACGAAAATCAGTGTTCCGAAAAGCACGTGCATTACCTCAGTGCTTCCCTTACGAACGACGCGTTCCTCGTCGGAGGTAAAAAGCGGGTTTTCAGTACCCACGAACCCTTATTCTATGCGTTCGCCAAAAACGTTCAACACGCCGGGGATATGCCTGGTTCGGGACATTTCGCCAAAATGGTTCTCGACGCACTCGAGTGTGTCATGTTCCAATCCATCGGGGACGCGTTCGCATACGCTAACGGGAATATACCGGTCGTACTTTCACTCATGGACAAGGCTTTACACATGGACATTACGGGTCCCGTTATCGAACGCTCAAAGAGTCAACTTTACGTAACCCGGAACTACCTCGATGTCGCACAAACAAAAAATACAACCGCGTGGTTCATGGAATACGCGTTTAAAACGCGAACGCCAACACCCGTCGTCCACGCCGCCATTAACGCGCGAACCTCGAGTCAATACGCCAAGTTTAGCGAAACGCGCCAAACGTATAACAAGTTTTACGACCCGAACGTCATTCTCCAAACCGTTCGGTTCTGTTACGCGATGGCGTATTACGAGTGTCGCCAACTCTCGAACGGGAAAGTTACCACGTGGGTTCAAAACTCGAACGTGGCGTGTCCCATGTTTGAAATTCACGATCCCATGGTTATCATGGATACCACCGTCGAATACGTACGATCGTTTGTCATGCACTGCGTGCACTGCGGGATTCCCGTTCCGACAGTGCAGGCCGCGTTAAGCCAATACGATTTTATGAAACAAGAACGAACGTCCATGAATTTTATCGCGTCGTTACGTAATGTTTAATTTTAAGCGTCGCCCCATAATTGCCATTCGCCTAATCTCAAACGAGTAGAAGATGTGTTTACTGTATTTACCACAAACAATTGGTAATATAGATAACTCGCCGGAGAGTCTATACTGTGTACATCCCCGTATATAGATGGAGGTTGATTCGTTACAGTATCCAAGTCTGTCCAGTTAGTTCCATCGTTCGATCCCTTTAGTATCCACGAATTGGGTCTTGAATAATCATCTATAGTCCCAGCTTGAAACGTTGGATCCGTACTCGAACCAGGTAAAGCACCCGAACTTAAACTATGATCTACCGGGTACATTATATACTTTCGAATTGTTTTTGCAGAAGGTAACTCGAGTGTAATCCCGAAATTTACCATGGTTGTAGATACAAGTTGTCCAACAGAGTCGTCTATATCGTTATTAAACGCTCTATATGCACAATAGTTAGTACCATCCGTAGCATGTGTTGTTTTTGCTTTATATGAACCGTTCCCGTTCGTCGCACCCGATATCGTCCACGTACTCCATGTATCTGCAGATGCGCTTTCCGTTAAACTCGATGTCGTTCCGTCAATGGGTGGGTACTGGTACAGGGGGAAATGGTCGTCGGTTACCGTTAAGGGTTTTGTTATCGTAAACGTATCGGTTCCCTTAATTTGCGCGTAATACGTACCCGCGTTCGAAAGTAAGTACGAACTCTCGTTACACGACACGACGTATAAGTTTGAAGTATCGTTCACGTTACTCTCGTATATCGTTATTTCCGACCCCGGTTCCGTGTTCACGACATTTATCGCGTTGAGTCCGTCGTACTCGAGTTTGGGGCCGAGACCAACTGATTCAGCTAATTGCATAATCTCTTTTTTGTTAAGTTCGGAATAATAACATCGTGACGTGGATGTTAAAAATGTACGCGTAGGGTGATTATCTACACCTATACGATAAAACATAGCAGTACTTTTATCAGGGTTCATACTTGACCACCTTTCGGATGCAACGAGGTACCCATTCACGTACGCCTTTGCATTCCCCAAATAATCCGTCGTCAAAACGAGGTGGTACCATTTCCCGTGTTCCATGACATAATCCGATGTCGTGAGTGTAGTAACACCATTATGACTCACATTGTTGTTATGTTGAATATTCAATTTATTATTACCGTCTATACCAAGTGTCATTAAATTAGAATCGCTATACATTAACGACGCAATGTGTGTATAGTACCCCGTCGATATAGGCATAAACACAGATTCCACGGTCTGGAAAGATCCGTCACCTTGAATAGTGTTATTTTGTTGTACACCAAAATATGTATACCCAGATGCGCTATAATATACAGGTCCTTCAGACCCGTTGGGTAATTTCACAGTTTTTATCGTGTTAGAATTATAAGAACCTCCTGGTATGGGACCTCTCGATACTGAATCTAAATTGTCGTTATAAACCAAAAATCCATCGGTTTTAGGGACTTTAACTTCACTATTCACGTTTGGTGTTGCAACATTCGTTTGGAGAAGAACTATACCGGAACCACCCGAACATTCAAAATAGTTCGAGTTGCTACCACTCCATCCACCACCACCACCACCACCACCTGAATGAGATTTACCGTGTATTGGTTCATTTGTGTACGAATTTCCGTTACCCCCACCACCTTTACCACCGAAACCCGGGGGTACACCAGGATGATTAGCATTATTGCTTCCACCACCACCACCACCGGCAAACCAACCGTTCTCACCATAATTCGTACCAAATACGTTCCCGTAATTTTTACCTATACCACCATTTCCACCTGTAACACTTCTATTACCATTTTCACCGGCGCCACCAGCACCACCACCGCCACCACCAGCTCTATCACTATCGTTAGTACCACCTTGGTTACCGAAACCACCCGTCGTACTCGTAGGTTGTAATGCATCCGAAGATGACGCACCTGTACCCGCACCACCAGAGCCACCAGAATGTACAGATGATGATGTAGAAGATCCAGCACCTCCACCTATAGCAGTGTACCCTAAAAATATTGTATCTTTACCAGGTACACCACTTCTATCAGAAACTCCAGTATTAATTCTGTATCCACCATTACCAACGACAATCGTTTTTGCACCAGTAGATATACTCTCATTTTGTTTATACACGAGACCACCAGCACCTCCACCCGAACCAGATACTACACCACCACCACCTCCACCGGCGACCATCAAAACGTTCGCGGTTAAGGTTGATGCGGGGGTGAAGGTATATATAGTTCCATCGTCTTCACCGAGTGTATATGCAGTCCAATACATATTATAAGGACTACACCCCATTTTATTGTTACCATTGTTATAACAATCAATTCTAAATTTATGTAACACTTTATTCAGAGTTATTTCCCAAACGTTACGACTATTTATAACTTTTAAAATAGACGAATCTCTAGAATTAATAGACGTTGATGATGTTACTGTACTCACGTCATTTGCATATTCCAATAAAAATATAGTTTCACTTTCGGGTTGACTTGTACCAAAATCTACGTATACTTTTTCTATATAAACCTTTTCAATATTATTATAATAATCAAAAGCACACCCTTGATCATTGGGTGCATATGTAGCAGTGGTATCATCATTATCTAAAATCTTATAGTTCTCACTATTCACACCGTTATAATAATTTGTAAATTGTGTTATGAAACCATTATTGTTAATACTTGGGTACTGAGTACTTGTACTACTCGTTAACCACCCACCATTAGGATATTGTGTACTTGCACCGGGTACACCTAACGATGCACTTATTGTCCCAATATCCCCCGTATAACTCGGCGTATCGGCATAGAACCGACCGTTATCGCGCGCCGTAAGTATATCACCGTCCCCGTACGCGTTATCGAAATTACCGTGGTGGAATGCCCACGTATACAGACCCGTGGTTGACGTATTAGATACGTTTGCTGATGTTAGGGTGAAATTTTCGGGGTCTTTTATTTGCGCATTATACGTTCCGGGATCCGAAACGGTTATGATTTGGGCTTGGTTTGCGTCATAGGTGTGGGCGTCTTTTGTGTATTTTGATGATTTTTCACTCGTATACGAACCCGTAAGTGTATATGTAGCATCTTGACCACCTTGAGTACTCTGATTACCTTGTGGTATATCATACGTCATACCATCGGCATCAAGTCTAGTTGGTTGTATATACATTTGTCTATCCCAAATAACTTGTACTTGTGCAATAGATCCCGACGCTGCTTTTACGTGCATCCATTCCGTACCAATTGGATACGAGTTATATACACTTTCAGGTGCATAAAATAATCTATCTTCTTGTGGAGTGTTACGAAATGCACATCCCGACGACTGACAATCAACCTGAGAATAAGAACCATCTGTAACCGCACTAAACAGTGAATCTGAAGGTCGTATATACTCAAGGTTTTGATAATGACTACCATCACCCAATGGAAAATAAATATATTCTATGGGAAGTATATTACCATCTTTATCTTTTATACGTACATCTGTTATAAGAATTTGTCTTGGCCAAGTTTGAGTAGTTTTTGAAAATTTAACAATCTGTCCCTGTACATACGGTTTATTCACGAGCACCTTATCGTACCCGTCGAACTCGAACGAAGGTGCGAGTATGTTCGGTAACGTGTCTATGTATTTGGGGTAGGAAATGTCACCCGTGGTATTGTCACCTCTCTTATAATTCCCACCGTTACCCCACGCGTAATATTTACCGTCTTCGGTAATCGCGCGAGGACATTGATAAGACCCAGCACTGAACACTTTTATATTCGAAACGTTCGTCCATTTCGTTGGTGACGTTAAATTCCCTGTACCCCCATTCCCAAAAGCACCATGACCCCCGCTACCCCAACAATAATACCCGTCACTCGTATCGGCAAATACGAAGTATGCCCCTCCATATATTTCGTTTATCGTTATATTGTTCGCCGAAAAGTAATCAATTTTTTGCCATGTCGCGTGACCACCAGATGTCGCTGTACCATCACCTATTTGACCATTAGTGTCTTGTCCCAACGCATAATACGTACCGTCACTTTGCCATGCGTATAGAGTAAAAAATGTACTCGAAACACCAACAATATTGTTTCCTGTCATAATTTCTTGCGGAACAGACTCGGCCGTACCCATAGATGCGGGATAATCTAAACCACCGCCACTGGCCCAGATCTGTCCCCAAAACCATACGTCACCGTCAGTATCGAGTGCGATATGATGGTCGTGTCCACCAGCTAACCTCGTTATATTATCAGTTACACCACCAAATGTAATTTGTCCAGGGTTTGCTTGTATTAAACTAGTTGCGGTACTCCCGTTACCTAATTGAAGTCTACCTGAAACAGAACCACCCCATGTCCAAACATTACCAGTTTCAGTTAAAGATGCACCAACACTTCTAGAATAACATATACTCGTAACAGTATTTGATGATAAAGTTTGATCACCAAAATATGTAGTTCTATCAGATGGAGTTTGTATATGATTGGTATTTGTTGTACCAGCAACCGTATACCATGTATTATCACCCCACATAAATATTCGACCATCGGAAGATATACATGCACCATTTTGACATGCAGGACTTCGTTCATGTAATTTTTTTATTGAAGGTAAAGTTGATAATAACGTAGGATAAGAAATATCTGTAGTTGTTCCTAAACCTGTTTGGTATTGAGCCGATTGACCATAAGAATAGACTTTACCATCGTAAGTCAGTGCAAAAGATGCAGAATGACACTCTGATAATTTCGGCTCTATCGTTTTAAGTGTTCCACTCACAACGTTACTCGCAAAAATGAAATCGTTTGAAGTCTTTGCCTCGATCTCGTACGTTCCCGTATCTTCGACGTATATGTTCGTTGCCGTACCAATATCGTACGTGTTCGAGTCGAATCGGAGGGTTGATGCCGTAGGTGTAATGTTCTCGATCGAAAGTTTGTTATATGTATCAAAAGTAAAGTACTGTGGTGGTGTAGAAGACTGTGTCGCGTCAAAGTTTAGTATCACCGTACCTGAACCACCATTCGCTTTACAACCACCACCACCACCTAAATAATTTGTACCGTTACTACCATCAGCGGTACGCTGTCCACCGTTACCACCACCACCAGCACCACCACTACCACCGGCACTGTTTCTTGTACCACCACCACCACCACCACCGTATCTAACATTATTAAAACTCCAAACTCGACCCGTACCACCAGTACCACCAACATGGTTACCTGCATTACCACCGTTACCACCGGCACCACCACCACCACCACCGGAACCGTAAT
>Ga0255782_10001477_pt1 | contig 20267 bp, 16 predicted proteins | sample 101ome_26_FD_179980 | JGI IMG/M metagenome (GOLD analysis project Ga0255782, IMG submission 179980) | Coastal salt marsh microbial communities from the Groves Creek Marsh, Skidaway Island, Georgia - 101408AT metaG (version 2) | ecosystem: Environmental > Aquatic > Marine > Intertidal zone >...
TAGAGATGCAACTCCAGATACAGCAGGGGCAGCCATAGAAGTCCCACTTAATGATTCGTAATCATTTTCCGGTAAAAGAGAATAAACATTATATCCTGGTGCAAATATGTCAACATTGTCTGCTCCGTAATTAGAAAAGTTTGCAATTAGATTTTTATTATAGTTTATTGTGCTTGCGCCAACAGTAATAAAATTATTTGAAAACTCTTCTTTTCCTAGATACTGATCATTTGGATAATTTTCATTTTCAATAACATCTAGGTCTTCAGCATCATTTCCTGCAGCATGAACAATAAGTACATCATTCTGATCAGCATATTTTATTGCATCAATAACCCATTCAGGATTACTAGAATAGGATTTTCCAAAACTCATATTAATTATTCTTGCTCCATTATCAACAGCATATCTAATAGCTAGAGCAATGTCCTTATCATATTCATCACCGTTAGGAACAGCTCTTAAAGCCATTATTTCTAGATTATTATTTACTCCATTATTTCCAATATTATTATTTCTAATTCCAGCTATAATACCAGCTACATGAGTACCATGATTCTCAGATTTTTTAGAATGTAAAACTTTGGAATCTCCATAATTTGTATCATTAATATCATAAATATCATCTCCAACTATGTCTCTACCATTAAAATTAACATTATAATGATAATTTATTTGATCAGAAAAGTATTCAATTCCTTCTTTTAGATAATCAACATCTACATCAAATGAATTATAATATTGAATCATTTTTTTTGAATCTAGGATTATGCTATCGTTTGTGATAAGATTTTCAAGATCTTCATCTGAAAAAGAATCCTTTTCTAGAAATGTTTTTATAATTTCAGATGCATTTTCGATTTGGGATATTAAATTATTGTAAAAATCAATATTCTTGTTACTGTCATCTAATTTTGATTTAATTGTTTTTTTAGCCGAATCATATCTTCGATTTTCATTTAAGTTGTCTCTAATTAATCTTGTCATCTCAAGAGTTTCGTTATAAGATTCTCCTAAAAAATTCCATCCATTGATATCATCAATAAATCCATTGCCATCATCATCAATATTATTACTAGGAATTTCATCTTTATTTACCCATATTACATCTTTGATATCTTCATGATTAATATCTATACCTGCATCAATAACTGCAACAATAACTTTTTTAGCTTTTCTGCCTTTTAATAATTCATTATATGCTCTTTCTACACTCATCCCAGGAATAGAATCATAATTAAGATCAAGATTATGCCAATTATTTCTTTGAGATTCATTAAATTTTTTATCAATTTCAGAACTTGAATAATTTAAATAATCATAATCAAACTTAATTGAACTACATGAATAAGTAGTTAAAAGAATAAGAATTAGAAGTATCTGCTTCATATTTAATCAATTTTTAATAATTTCTCCTTTAGTTTATTTATTTTCATTTTTCTCCACCAAACCTTATTTTGCTGGTCTTGAGATTCTGCTCTATGAATTTTTTTATTAAGCTTATTAATTTTTCGTTTTAGGTATGATTTATCCATTTTTTTCATACACATAATTTACAAAATTGAATTTAATTTTGACGAGATTTTCTATTGTCAATAAAACTTTTGATAAAAATAATCATTGCAATTGCTGAAGTTGAAATCATCAATATAACTCTGATTAAGCCAACACCTCCTCTTTCAACAACACCTGGCAAGACTTGTATAATTAATGCCAGTAAAATTAATAAAGTAAATAAGACTATTAAGTGAGCAGATAATTTTACAAGCTTTTCATTTGTGAGCATTGTTCCAAGAATAAATAATAGAACTCCAAAAAAAGCGGGAATTAGAGCTGTGAATGAATTAGTGTCAATATACCCCCAAGCTGACATTGAGATAAGTGCAATTGAGTTAATTAAATTAAATTTTTGAATACTTCTTATTTCCATTTTCTATGATTTATTGATTTGCCCAAATATATTATATATCATAATTGCTGTAAAATCATTTAACAGATTTTTTTGAAGAGTATGCTATGATTAGACAACTGGCTAGCATTACTGATGCGGGCATAGATTTAATGAGTTCATCTCCTACATTAATATGCATATAAACCGCAACAAGCATCATAATGCCAATACCTGAAGAAGCGAAAAAGCTCAGTTTCTTATAATATAAACTCAAAAGAAGCATAATTGCAAGAGAAACTTTAATAATTCCAATAATTAAAAAATAATCTTCAAGTCCATAAACTTGAAATTCTTCCAGAAGACTGGCTGCATCACCGCCTCTGTAGGATGTTGACCTGTTGGATCTAAAAAGCCAAACATTGATAACTGTTAATCCAACAACTACTGATAAAATTTTTGATAATACTTTCATTTTCTTTTTTTAGCTATATGAATTTAATAATAATTTTTTTGATGATTTTATTGCTTCAATTGGATCCATGGTAAATGCTTGCGCTTCAACTCCAATAAATCCGGAATATCCGGATTTCTTAACTATTTGAAGCATTTTTTTATAATCGATATCTACATCGTTACCTTCTAAATCAAAACCATGAGTTTTTGCACTTACACCTTTGGCATATTTCATAAGTTTTTCAATACCTTCATACATATCAAATCTTTCTACACATGTATCATAAAGAGTAGGAGGTCTACCTGAAGTTTTTTCAGCTCCTTCAGTAAACAACTTGTATGTCTCAGCTAACTTTTTTTCATCTTGTTTTAAACAAAAGTTTCCAAAATCTGGAAGAGTTCCTACGTTTTTAAAATTAACTTTCTCAATTACATTAACTAAATAATCAGCATTTGAAGAAAATCCTCCGTGATTCTCAACTATAATATTTATTCCTAAAGGTTCTGCGTATTCACAGAGCTTACTTAAATTATAAATTGAGTTTTTAGACCAATCAGAAAGACTGTCATCTGAGCCTCTTAAATTTACTCTTACTGAATGACATTTCATTTCACTGGCACAATCAATCCATGTGTGATAATCATCATAATTCTCTACATAAGTCCCTAAATCTGGTCCCATATCGATCATTATTAAAATATTTTTTTGATTATAATCATCAGCCCTAGTATTTAAATCTTTTGCTAGTTTCTTTATTCCACTTAATGTAGTTTTTTTCTTTTCTCTTAAAAGCCCTCCAGTGTATGAGATCTGAAGATACTCTAGACCCTGAAATCCTAATTCTGAAGAAATTTTTGCAAAGTCCATTGGATCGAATTTTCTCATCATCTCAAGTCTAAATAATGAAAATTGTGCTAAAGAAAGCTTGTATGGAAAATCCTTTAAAAAGGGATTATAAACATTAGTAAAATTTAATGAACTAATAGCTGTAGTTCCAAGGCATAAACTATTTAAAAATTTTCTTCTTTTCATATTTCTGAATACACAGTAAACACTCAAAATAGCAATTTTTTTAGATTATTAAAAAAAAAAGATAAATAGGTTATTTTTTTAGAAAAAAATTATAAATTTGCACCTCGTAAAAAAAACAAGAAAAATATACTGTTATGGCTAAAGAAAATTTTGATAGATCGAAACCCCACTTAAATATTGGTACTATCGGTCACGTTGATCACGGAAAAACTACTCTTACTGCAGCAATTACTAAGGTTTTAGCTGACGCTGGTTTGTCAGAAGCTAGAAGTTTTGATTCAATTGATAATGCACCAGAGGAAAAAGAACGTGGTATTACAATTAACACATCGCATGTAGAATATCAAACAGCTAACCGTCACTACGCTCACGTAGATTGTCCAGGTCACGCTGATTATGTAAAGAACATGGTTACTGGTGCTGCTCAAATGGATGGTGCAATTTTAGTTGTTGCTGCAACTGATGGTCCTATGCCTCAAACCAGAGAACACATATTATTGGGAAGACAAGTTGGTGTTCCAAGAATTGTTGCCTTTTTAAATAAGGCCGATATGGTTGATGATGCAGAACTTCTTGAATTAGTTGAAATGGAAGTTAGAGATCTTTTATCATTCTATGACTACGACGGTGATAATACTCCTGTAGTTCTTGGATCTGCTCTTGGAGCTCTTAATGGAGAGCAAAAATGGGTTGACAGCGTGATGAAATTGATGGAATCTGTTGACGCATGGATAGAGCTTCCAAAAAGAGATATTGATAAAGATTTTTTAATGCCTATTGAAGATGTATTCTCTATTACTGGTAGAGGAACAGTTGCTACTGGTAGAATTGAGTCTGGTATTGCTAACTCTGGTGATGAAGTAGATATCATTGGTATGGGTGCTGAAAAGCTAAAATCAACAATTACAGGTATCGAGATGTTTAGAAAAATTCTTGACAAAGGTGAAGCTGGAGATAATGCAGGAATTCTTCTAAGAGGTATCGAAAAAACTGACATTTCAAGAGGTATGGTTATTTGTAAGCCAGGATCAGTTACTCCTCACTCTAAGTTTAAGGCTGAGGTGTATATCTTGAAAAAAGAAGAAGGTGGTCGTCATACTCCATTCCACAACAATTATCGCCCTCAGTTCTATGTAAGAACTACTGATGTTACAGGTAATATTGTGCTTCCTAGTGGTGTAGAGATGGTGATGCCGGGTGATAACTTAACTATTGAGGTTGAGTTAATTTCACCTATTGCTCTAAACGTTGGTCTAAGATTTGCTATCCGTGAAGGTGGAAGAACCGTCGGTGCAGGTCAGGTGACAGAACTTTTAGACTAATAAAACAAAGTTTAATTAACTCTAAAGGTGTCTTGCTTTAAGCATGATGCCTTTTGTGTAAAATATAAACGGGTTTAGCTCAGTTGGTAGAGCACTGGTCTCCAAAACCAGGTGTCGGGAGTTCGAGTCTCTCAACCCGTGCACAAATAAGATGACGTCGATTATAAACTTTATTAAGGAATCTGTAACAGAACTGAGGGACAATGTCAAATGGACACCCCGTTCAGAGTTGTTAAATCTGTCTGCTTTGGTGATAGTTTTTTCAGTGATTTTCTCTTTAGCTATATGGGGAGCTGATTCAATATTATCAAGAGTAGTAAAATTATACTTTAATCTAATAGGATAAATGGTGGAAGTTGCAGAAAAAAAGTGGTATGTAATAAGAGCGGTAACTGGTCAAGAGGTTAAGATAAAAGACTACATATTGACTGAAGTTACAAGGGTTGGGCTGGCTAAACAAATCGAAGATATGATTGTGCCTACTGAAAAAGTTGTACAAATAAGAAAAGGAAAGAAAGTTTCAAAAGAAAAAACATATTTTCCTGGTTATATTATGATGAAGGCTGATATATCAGGTGAGATCTTACATGTGATCAAATCTGTTTCAAATGTTCTAGGATTTCTTGGTGAGACAAAAGGAGGTGAACCAATTCCCCTAAGACAGTCTGAGGTAAATAGAATGTTAGGTAAGGTAGATGAATTAGCAATTTCGGGAGAACAAATTAACATTCCATTTACTGTTGGTGAAAGCGTAAAAGTTATAGATGGACCATTTAATGGATTTACAGGTTCAATTGATGTTGTAAATGAAGAAAAAAGAAAGTTAGAGGTAATGGTTAAGATTTTTGGAAGAAAGACTCCTCTTGAATTAAGTTACATGCAAGTTGAAAAATTATAATTATGGCAAAGGAAGTAGATAAGGTTTTAAAATTACAAATTAGAGGAGGTGCAGCAAATCCATCTCCACCTGTTGGACCTGCATTAGGTGCTGCTGGTGTTAACATTATGGATTTCTGTCAGCAATTTAACTCAAGAAGTCAAGACAAACCTGGTAAGATTTTACCTGTTGTCGTTAACGTATTTAAAGACAAAAGTTTTGAGTTTGTTATCAAGACTCCTCCTGCTGCTGTTCAACTTCTAGAAGCATCAAAAGTAAAAAAAGGATCTGGGGAACCTAACAGAGAAAAGGTTGCCACAGTATCATGGGATCAAGTAAAAAAAATCGCTGAAGATAAAATGGTAGATTTGAACGCATTTACAGTTAACTCAGCTATGAAGATGGTTGCAGGAACAGCAAGATCAATGGGTATTAAAGTTAATGGTGGTGAACCTCCAACAGAATAATTATGGCAAAGCTTACTAAAAATAGAAAAATTTCAATTGAGAAGGTAGACTCAGATAAGTCATACAGCTTAGAAGAAGCTTCTTCTTTAGTAAAAGAAATTACAACAACTAAGTTTGACTCTTCAGTTGATCTTGCGATTAGACTTGGTGTTGATCCAAGAAAAGCTAATGAAATGGTAAGAGGTGTTGTATCTCTTCCTCATGGTACAGGTAAATCACTAAAATTATTAGCCTTAGTAACACCAGACAAAGAAGATGAAGCTAAGAAAGCAGGTGCTGATTTAGTTGGTCTTGATGACTATATTGAAAAAATTAAGAAGGGATGGGTTGATGTTGATGTAATTGTAACTATGCCAAGTGTTATGGGTAAACTAGGACCTTTAGGTAAAGTTTTAGGTCCAAGAGGGCTTATGCCTAACCCTAAGACTGGAACTGTTACAATGGATATAGCCAAAGCTGTTTCCGATATAAAAGGTGGTAAGATTGATTTTAAAGTTGACAAAACAGGTATAGTGCATGCATCTGTTGGTAAGGTTTCTTTCACTGCGGATAAAATAAAGGATAATGCAAATGAGTTAATAAAGACAATTGTTAAGCTTAAACCATCATCTGCAAAAGGGACATATATTAAAAGTATTTCAATGTCCAGCACTATGAGTCCGGGGATTGCAATTGATTCTAAATTTGAATAATAATGAATAAAGAAGAAAAAGTTAAAGTTGTTGAAGAACTTAAGGGCCAGTTAAATGATTATAAATCAATCTATTTAACTGATATAGCTGGACTTGATGCTATGCAAACCTCTAAACTTAGAAGAGAGTGCTTTAACTCCAACGTAAAACTTTCTGTTGTAAAGAATACTTTTTTGGAAAGAGCAATGTCTGAATCTGAAACTGATTTTGGAGAGTTAAAGGACCTACTAAAAGGCAACACTACTATAATGTTATCTGAATCTGGAAATAGTCCAGCAAAGGTTATCAAGAAATTTAGAAAAGATGGTGAAAAGCCAATCTTAAAAGGTGCATTTGTTGACGAGGCTATTTATATTGGTGATGATCAAATTGAAGCTTTATTTAACCTTAAATCTAAAGAAGAAGTTATAGGAGAGATTATTACTCTTCTTCAGTCACCAGCTAAAAATGTTATTTCAGCTCTTAAATCAAGTAGTGGGAAAATTGCAGGTCTTGTAAAAACATTAAGTGAAAATCCGATAGAGGGTGAAAAAGCAGAGGAACCTGCAGCAGAAGAGGCTAAGGCAGAGGAGCCTGCAGCAGAAGAGGCTAAGGCAGAGGAACCTGCAGCAGAAGAAAATAAATCAGAGGAACAAACCTCTGAAGACGAATCTAATGATGAGTCTAAATAAAAGTTAAGTATAATTAATAATTAAAACTCTAATAATGGCAGATCTAAAAAAAGTCGCAGAACAGTTAGTCGGTTTAACAGTTAAGGAAGTTAACGAACTTGCTGATATTCTTAAAGATGAATATGGTATCGAACCTGCAGCAGCAGCAGCAGTAGCGGTAGCATCAGGTCCTGCTGCTGGTGGGGATGATTCAGGTGATGCAAAATCAGAATTTGATGTTGTATTAAAATCAGCTGGTGGTTCAAAACTTGCAGTAGTAAAATTGGTTAAGGAGTTAACAGGTCTTGGGTTAAAAGAAGCCAAAGATCTTGTTGACAACACTCCAAGCTCAATCAAAGAAGCAGTATCTAAAGATGATGCTGAAGGACTAAAGAAATCACTTGAAGAAGCTGGAGCCGAGGTTGAACTTAAGTAAATTAAAATAACCTCTTTATTAGGCTTTTAGATAAATTCTAAAGGCCTATGCTTGTTTGAACTAAACTCTAAACTATGACTAATAATAAACTGAGAACAAATTTTTCAAATTCAAGAAACCCAAATATTGAAACTGATTTTTTAGATATTCAAATAAAATCATTTCAAGATTTTTTTCAACTTGAAACTAAGTCCGATGAAAGGGTAGAAGAAGGACTATTTAATACTTTTAAAGAGAACTTTCCTATTACTGATGCGAGAAATCAGTTTGTATTGGAATTTCTTGATTATTTTGTTGATCCACCAAGATACTCTATGCATGAGTGTATTCAAAGAGGCCTTAGTTATTCTGTTCCTTTAAAAGCTAGATTAAAGCTTTACTGTACTGATGTAGAGCATGAGGATTTTGAAACCATAGTTCAAGATGTTTTTCTTGGCTCTATTCCATATATGACTCCTAGCGGAACATTTATTATTAACGGTGCTGAAAGAGTTGTTGTATCACAGCTTCATAGATCTCCTGGAGTATTCTTTGGACAATCTTTTCATGCAAATGGAACAAAATTATATTCTGCAAGAGTGATTCCATTCAAAGGATCTTGGATTGAATTTGCAACAGATATAAATAATGTAATGTATGCATACATTGACAGAAAGAAGAAGTTACCCGTTACTACACTTTTTAGAGCAATTGGTTATCAGGGGGATAAAGAAATTTTAGAAATTTTTGATCTTGCAGAAGAGATAAAAGTTACAAAAACTGGTCTTAAAAAGATTTTAAATAGAAAATTAGCAGCAAGAGTTCTTAGAACATGGCACGAAGATTTTGTTGATGAAGATACAGGTGAAGTTATTTCTATTGAAAGAAATGAGATTGTTCTTGATAGAGATACTGAAATTGAAGAGGAACATATACAACAGATATTAGATGCAGATGTCAAAACTGTATTGCTTCATAAGCAAGATTCCCAAAATTCTGATTATGCAATCATCTACAATACACTTCAAAAAGATCAAACAAATACTGAAAAAGAGGCCGTTGAGTATATATATAGACAGCTAAGAAATGCCGAGCCGCCAGATGAAGAAACTGCTAGAGGTATTATTGATAAATTATTTTTCTCCGATCAAAGATATAACCTAGGTGAAGTTGGAAGATATAGAATGAATAAGAAGCTTAATTTAGAAGTTGATATGGATGAGAGGACATTAACTCGTCATGATATTACTACAATTATAAAGTATCTTATTGAACTTATTAATTCCAAAGCAGAGATAGATGATATAGACCATTTATCTAATAGAAGAGTAAGAACTGTTGGAGAACAGTTATCCTCTCAGTTTGGAGTTGGTTTAGCACGAATGGCTAGAACAATTAGGGAGAGAATGAACGTAAGGGATAATGAAGTATTCACTCCAATTGATCTGATCAATGCCAAGACATTATCTTCGGTTATAAACACGTTCTTTGGTACAAATCAATTATCTCAGTTTATGGATCAAACAAATCCTCTTGCAGAGTTAACTCATAAAAGACGTTTATCTGCATTAGGGCCAGGAGGTCTTTCTAGAGAAAGAGCTGGTTTTGAGGTAAGAGATGTTCATTATACACACTATGGAAGGCTTTGCCCAATTGAGACCCCTGAAGGTCCAAATATTGGTTTAATCTCCTCATTGTCCGTGTATGCAAGAGTAAATAATCTTGGTTTTATAGAGACGCCTTACAGAGAAGTAAACAATGGTAAAATTAACTTAAATAAAGTAACATACTTAACTGCAGAGGAAGAAGAAAATAAATTAATAGCTCAGGCAAACATTGACTATGATAAAAGTGGAAAGATAACATCAGAAAAGGTTATTGCTAGAGACCAAGCAGATTTTCCAGTTGTAACCCCCGATACAATAAATTATACTGATGTTGCTCCTAATCAAATAGCATCAATATCTGCATCTTTAATACCTTTCCTTGAACATGACGATGCTAACCGTGCATTAATGGGTTCAAACATGATGCGTCAAGCTGTACCGCTTTTGAGACCAGATTCACCTATTGTAGGTACGGGCTTAGAAAAATCAGTTGCTTCTGACTCAAGAGTCTTATTAAACGCAGAAAGAGATGGTGTTGTTGACTTCGTTGATTCCAGGAAAATTATTATTAAATATAATTTTTCTAAAGAAGAAAAACTTTTAAGTTTTGATGACGATAGAAAAATATATAACCTTATTAAGTTTCAGAAAACGAATCAAGGGACATGTATAAACCTCAAGCCAATTGTTAAAAAAGGTGACCAAGTTGTTAAGGGTCAAGTACTCTGTGAGGGTTATGCAACTCAAAATGGTGAACTTGCATTGGGAAGTAATCTTAAAGTTGCATTTATGCCCTGGAAAGGTTACAATTTTGAAGATGCAATTGTGATTTCTGAGAAAGTTGTAAGAGATGATGTTTTTACATCAATTCATATTGATGAATATGCCATTGATGTAAGAGATACTAAACTTGGTTCTGAGGAGCTTACTGATGATATTCCAAATGTTAGCGAGGAAGCAACAAAAGAATTGGATGAGAATGGAATGATAAGAGTTGGTGCAGATGTTAAACCAGGTGATATATTAATTGGAAAAATCACACCTAAGGGTGAGTCTGATCCGACTCCAGAAGAAAAACTTTTACGAGCAATATTTGGTGATAAAGCAGGAGATGTTAAAGATGCGTCATTGAAGGCACCCCCTTCTTTAAATGGAATTGTAATTGATAAAAAATTATTTGTAAGATCATTTAAGGACAAAAGAAGAAGATCACAAGATAAGGTTGATCTTGAAATTTTAGAAACTAAGTTTGACAAAATTCTTGATGATCACAGATTAAAACTTGTTGATAAACTTTCATCTATTGTTAGTGGTAAGACTTGTCAAGGTGTATTTAATGATCTTGGGGATGAAGTATTACCAAAAGGCAAAAAGTTCTCTACAAAAATGTTAGCTAATGTCGAGGATTATACTCACTTGACTAAAGGAGTGTGGACTACATCTGACACTACTAACAGTCTAATAAGCTCTCTTCTTCATAATTACAGAATTAAAGAAAATGATATTCAGGGATCATTAAGAAGAGAAAAGTTCACAATTAGTGTAGGAGATGAATTGCCACCAGGCATAAAAAAATTGGCGAAAGTTTATATAGCCAAGAAAAGAAAACTTAAAGTTGGTGATAAAATGGCTGGTAGACATGGTAATAAGGGTATTGTTGCACGAATTGTTAGACAAGAAGACATGCCATTTCTTGAGGATGGAACACCAGTTGATATTGTTTTAAATCCATTAGGTGTTCCTTCTAGAATGAATATTGGTCAAATATATGAAACAGTATTAGGCTGGGCAGGTAAGAATCTTGGTAGAAAATTTTCAACTCCAATTTTTGATGGAGCGACATTAGATGAAATAAATAAACTAACTGATGAGGCAAATGTACCAAGGTTTGGTCATACATATTTATATGATGGTGGAACCGGAGAAAAATTTGATCAACCAGCAACTGTTGGTGTAATTTATATGCTTAAGCTAGGGCATATGGTTGATGATAAAATGCATTCAAGATCAATTGGACCTTATAGCTTAATTACTCAGCAACCATTAGGTGGTAAAGCTCAGTTTGGTGGTCAAAGATTTGGGGAAATGGAAGTTTGGGCTTTAGAAGCTTACGGAGCATCTAGCGCACTCCAAGAAATTTTAACAATTAAATCAGATGATGTTATTGGTAGAGCCAAGGCATACGAATCTATTGTCAAGGGAGAAAATCTACCTGAAGCTGGTCTTCCAGAGTCATTTAATGTTTTAATGCATGAACTTAAAGGACTTGGATTGGATATTAGATTAGAAGAAAAATAAAATTAAATATAAAGATGTCAAAAAATAACGAATTAATTACTCAAAAAAAATTTAATACTATTTCAATCGGACTTGCATCTCCAGAGGTTATTCTTGGGAACTCTAGAGGTGAAGTTCTTAAGCCTGAAACTATTAATTATAGAACTCATAAACCTGAGAGAGATGGGCTGTTTTGTGAAAGAATTTTTGGCCCTGTAAAAGATTATGAGTGTGCTTGTGGTAAATATAAAAGAATTAGGTATAAAGGTATAGTATGTGATAGATGTGGAGTTGAGGTTACTGAAAAAAAGGTAAGAAGAGACAGAGTAGGACATATAAACCTTGTTGTTCCAGTTGCTCATATCTGGTATTTTAAGTCTCTTCCAAATAAGATTGGATATCTTTTGGGTTTACCATCAAAAAAACTTGATATGATTATCTACTATGAAAGATATGTAGTTATTCAACCTGGTGAAGCCAAGAGTGAAGAGGGAGAAGCAATAAATAAAATGGACTTTTTGACTGAGGAAGAATATTTATCTATCATGGAATCACTTCCTGCTGATAATCAATTTCTTGAAGACAGTGATGAGAGAAAATTTATTGCTAAGATGGGTGCTGAGTGTTTAATTGAACTGCTATCACGCATTGACTTAGAGTCTCTTTCATATGAATTAAGACATAAAGCTAATAATGAAACCTCTAAACAAAGAAAAACAGAAGCTTTAAAAAGGCTTCAGGTGGTAGAGTCCTTTAGAGAAGGTAATGAGAGAAAGGAGAACCTGCCAGAGTGGATGGTTGTTAAAGTAATTCCTGTTATTCCACCTGAGTTAAGACCTCTAGTCCCTCTAGATGGTGGTAGATTTGCTACTTCTGATCTCAATGATTTGTATAGAAGAGTTATAATTAGAAATAATAGGCTAAAAAGGTTAGTTGAAATTAAAGCGCCTGAGGTAATATTAAGAAATGAAAAAAGGATGCTTCAAGAATCTGTTGATTCATTATTTGATAATACAAGAAAAGCTTCTGCAGTCAAAACAGAATCTAATAGACCTCTTAAATCCTTATCAGACTCATTAAAGGGTAAACAAGGTAGATTTAGACAAAACTTACTTGGGAAAAGGGTTGATTACTCTGCAAGATCAGTAATAGTTGTTGGTCCAGAACTAAAATTATATGAATGTGGACTACCTAAAGATATGGCTGCAGAGCTATATAAACCATTTATTATTAGAAAACTTATTGAACGAGGTATTGTAAAAACTGTTAAGTCAGCAAAAAAAATTATTGATAGGAGAGAACCAGTTGTTTGGGATATACTTGAAAATGTACTTAAAGGTCATCCTGTTCTTCTTAACAGAGCACCCACTCTTCATAGGCTTGGTATACAATCTTTTCAACCAAAGCTTATTGAAGGTAAAGCAATACAACTTCATCCATTAACATGTACTGCATTTAATGCAGATTTTGATGGTGATCAGATGGCAGTTCACCTTCCATTAGGCCCTGAAGCAATATTGGAAGCTCAACTACTTATGCTAGGATCGCATAATATTCTTAATCCTGCTAACGGGTCTCCAATTACTGTTCCATCTCAGGATATGGTTTTAGGACTATATTATATGACAAAGTCAAGAAGATCATCAGATACATTAAAGTTAAAAGGAGAGGGCTCAATTTTCTTTTCTCCTGAAGAAGTAACAATGGCCTATAATGAGAAAAAAGTTGATCTAAATGCCATAATTAAGTGTAGAGTTAAAACATCTGATAGAGAAAATTCTCATGAAATTATTGAAACTACCCCTGGTAGAGTATTTTTTAATGAAGTAGTTCCTTCCAAAGCTGGTTACTTTAATGAAGTTCTTACAAAGAAAAATTTGAGAGAAATTATAGGTAAAATTCTTCAAAACACAAGTGTTCCTGAGACTGCTGAATTCCTTGATAAAATAAAAGATCTTGGTTATTCATTTGCTTTCAAAGGGGGATTGTCTTTTAGTTTAGGTGACATTATTATTCCTCAACAAAAGCAGAATTTAATTGATGATGCAAACAATCAAGTTGATACAATTATAAGTAATTATAATATGGGGCTAATTACAAATAATGAGAGGTATAATCAGGTAATTGATGTATGGACATCTGCAAATGCAACTCTTACTGAGCTTGCAATGAAGCAAATAAGTGAAGATCAGCAAGGATTTAACTCTGTTTATATGATGCTTGACTCTGGAGCAAGAGGTTCAAAAGAACAAATTAGACAACTTACTGGTATGAGAGGTTTGATGGCAAAACCAAAAAAATCTAATGTAGGTGGAGGAGAAATTATTGAGAATCCTATACTTTCAAACTTCAAAGAAGGTCTTTCAATTTTAGAATATTTCATTTCTACTCATGGAGCAAGAAAAGGTTTAGCTGATACTGCACTTAAGACTGCAGATGCTGGATATCTTACAAGGAGATTAGTTGATGTTTCACAAGATGTAATTGTAAATGAACATGATTGTGGAACATTAAGAGGTGTTGAAGTTACTGCTCTAAAGAAAAATGAAGAAATTGTTGAAACTCTAGGTGAAAGAATTTTAGGTAGAGTTGCTCTAAATGATATAATTGATCCATCTTCAAATGAAGTTATCTTAGAAGGTGGAAAGCTAATTGATGAGGAGATTGTTACCAAGATTGAAAACACTTTAATTGACTCTGTTGAAGTAAGATCTCCTTTAACCTGTGAATCCAAAAAAGGTATATGTGTAAATTGTTACGGTAGAAACCTTGCTACTGGAAAAGCAGTTCAAATTGGAGAGGCTGTTGGTGTTGTTGCAGCTCAGTCTATTGGGGAGCCTGGGACTCAATTAACTTTAAGAACGTTTCATGTTGGAGGTGTTGCTGGAAATATTTCTGAGGAAAACTCTTTGATAGCCAAATTTGATGGAATTGCAGAAATTGAAGATTTAAAACTAGTTAAGTCTAAAGATAGCGATGGTAACAGCTCTAATATAGTTATTTCTCGTACTACTGAAATTAAAATTCTTGACTCCAAAACTAAAAATGTTTTAAGTACAAATAATATCCCTTATGGTTCTTATTTAAATATTAAGAATGGTCAAAAAGTATCTAAAGGTGATGTTATATGTCAATGGGATCCATTCAATGGTGTTATTGTATCAGAATTTGCTGGTAAAATTGTTTATGAGAATATTGAAGTTGGTAAAACTTACAAGATTGAAATTGATGAACAAACTGGTTTTAAAGAAAAAGTAATAACGGACACTAGAGATAAAAAACTTATCCCAACACTTTTAATACAAGACAAAAAAGGAGTTACTCTAAGATCCTATAATTTACCTGTAGGAGCTCATATTATGGTTGAAGAAAATGAGACAATCGATAAAGGTAAAATTTTAATAAAAATTCCTAGAAAATCTGCTAAATCAGGAGATATTACAGGAGGTCTTCCACGTGTAACTGAATTATTTGAAGCAAGAAATCCATCTAACCCTGCTATAGTATCAGAGATTGATGGAGTTGTGTCTTTTGGAAAAATTAAAAGAGGTAATAGGGAAATTATTGTTGAATCAAAATTTGGAGATATTAAAAAATATCTCGTAAAACTTTCTAATCAAATTCTTGTTCAAGAGAATGATTTCATTAAAGCTGGTATGCCTTTATCAGATGGTTCTATTACACCAAATGATATCCTAAATATTAAAGGTCCATCTGCTGTTCAGCAATATTTGGTTAATGAAGTTCAAGAGGTTTATAGACTCCAGGGTGTTAAAATTAATGATAAGCATTTTGAAGTTGTAGTAAGACAAATGATGAGAAAAGTCAAAGTTATTGATCCAGGTGATACATTATTTCTTGAAGATCAATTAACTTATAAAGATGATTTTATTTCTGAAAATGATAAGCTTTATGGAATGAAAGTTATCGAAGAGGCAGGTGATAGCGAAAATTTAAAAGTTGGACAACTTGTTTCAGCAAGACAACTTCGTGACGAAAATTCAATTCTTAAAAGGGATGATAAAAAACTGGTTGAAGCTAGAGATGCGAAACCTGCAACTGCATCTACTCAGCTACAAGGTATTACAAGAGCATCTCTTCAAACTAAATCTTTCATTTCAGCTGCGTCTTTCCAAGAAACTACTAAAGTTTTAAATGAAGCAGCAGTAAATGCTAAGAATGATCATCTTGGAGGTCTCAAAGAAAACGTTATCGTAGGTCATAAAATTCCTGCTGGAACAGGTATTAGAGAATACGATGATATTATTGTTGGTCCAAAAGATGAGTATAATAGTTTGCTTATAAACAAAGAAGAAGAATTAAACTTTTAATTGGCAATATGTCAAAAGAGAATGTAATTCTTGTTGATGAAAAGGATAATCAAGTTGGTGTAATGCCTAAGCTTGAGGCTCATGAAAAAGGTCTTCTTCATAGAGCATTCTCTATTTTTATTTTTAATAATAAATATCAACTTTTACTTCAAAAACGAGCTATTTCTAAGTACCATTCAGGTGGATTATGGACAAATACTTGTTGTAGTCATCCAAAAGAAGGTGAAGATACATTAAGTGCAGCCATTAGGAGACTTGATGAAGAAATGGGTATAAAAACAAGTTTAAGAAAAGTTTACGATTTCATATATAAAGCAAAGGTTGGTAATAGTTTAATTGAACATGAGTTTGATCATGTGTTTTATGGTATTTATGACAGTGATCCAGTTTTAAATAAAGAAGAAGCTGATGATTATAAGTGGATTGACATGGAAACACTTAAAAATGATATTGATAAGAATCCAGATCAATATACTGTATGGTTTAAAATAGCTTTTGACTATTTTTATAATTATTTAAAAAAATGAAAGTCACAGTAAGTAGAAGAGCTCATTTTAATGCAGCTCATAAATTATATAGACCTGATTGGACAGATGAGAAAAATCATGAAGTATTTGGAAGATGTGCTAATAAAAACTTTCATGGTCATAATTATGAGTTAATTGTAAGTCTTACAGGAGAAATTGATAAGGAAACTGGCTATGTTTATGATCTTGGAAATCTAAAAGGTATAATAAAATCTGAAGTTGAAGATTACTTAGATCACAAAAATCTTAATTTAGATATCGATGATTTTAAGAATTTAAATCCGTCTGCAGAAAACATAGCTGTATTAATCTATAATAGATTAATTAAACATTTTGATGACTCTTACAAGTTAAAAATTACTTTATACGAGACTCCAAGAAATTTCGTAGAGTATAGCGGTTAATCTAGTGTTAATGTTTGTAGAATTTTACCGTATTTAGAGTTTTTTATTTTTTCAGATAAAGTATCATAAAGCTTTAAAAGGAACTCTTGATTCGCATCTGCAATTTGACTTACTGCTAAATAAGGAGATATTTCAAATTCTGAATTATTTGTAGCAAAATTTAAAGTATATAGATACTTTCTTTTTATTAGATTTTCAATCTGTGTGTTAACTGAGTCAATTTTTGCTTGATTGTTTTCAATTTGTGCTTTATAGAATATTTCAAGTAAGTCTAGATTTTGAAGATTGAACTTTCTTATAATAGAAAAATATTCCTGAAGAAGCTCAGTATTTTTTGATCCAGAAATTTCATAACTCGAATCAAAATTTTTAAGACTGGTTTTTATATTAATTTCTCCATTATTACCAAAAAAAGTAATGATATCATTTAGTGAATCGCCATCATTTTTATCAAGGTATAAGTAGTAAATATCAGGTTCATTAATTTTAGTTTCTAACTTAAAATTACTATTTCCTTCTAAAAGAATTGAATCAATTGACAATATGATAGAATCTTGTTGTTTTTGAAGATATATAGTGCCCTTTTTTAGCCCATCGATATTTCCTGACACAATCATCTTTTTTTCATTAGTCGAGCAACTAAAAGTTAAAAGCAAAAGGCTAAATATTAAAAATTCTTTTTTCATTTTTTATATGTTAAACCAGTATGTCAGTTTTAAATTAATAGATCTAAATCTAGGCATAATTGAGTTTGAAGCGTAGTAATTATCATTATATACCAAATATAAGTCAGATAAAGGTGCAAATCTAAATTGAAGTCTAGAATTTATCCCAAGATCTTCTGATTGTGAGGAATATTGGATATAAGTTGTCCAAAAAGTCTTTTTTGAAAATGTAAATTCAAACTTTGGACTAATTAACCATATGTCTTTAGAAGAATAAGGACTTGGTAGTTTTATAGAGTCAAAATTAAACTTTAATGATGTATTAAATATTGGTTGTCTTCTGAAAGCTAATTCATTATAAAATGAAAATTTATTCCCATTAAAAAAACCTCCATATGAAATACTTGAATCAATATTAAAAATATTTCTTGAGGAAGATTTATATGAAAAAATATAATCGACATAATCATAAAAATTATTCTTGGGTAAAGGCTTCCCATTTAAGGATCTTGTTGGATCAAAATCGTAATATAAATATGTCTTTGATTGCCTTCGTTGAAAACTCAATCTACTTGTACTTAAATATTTTAATTGAATCTGAGAATAATGAATATTTCCCTCATATTTATTATCTAATTCTGTCCTGAAAACCCATGCAGCATAATGAGACAATTCAATCTCTTGAATTTTTGGGTTATTTGGATAAATACGAAATCTATAATTAGGTTCAAACTTATACATGCCATATCTTCTGTAATAACCTAAGTCTGATCTAAAATCATCACCAACGTATGCGGAATAAAACATGATTAGACTTTTTTTGGTATTTCTAGTAATCATAATACCTGATGATATATTTTGTTTATTATCAATTTCTGAAGGTCTAAAAGATTTATGAACAAAAGCTTTACCAAACCACTTTCCATCTCCAGAGGCTAAATTATATTCTCCACCTAATACTCTATTATATTTTTCTTTATTATTCAAAAATGAATATTCTTTAACAGACTCTCTGTTTAAGAAAAAAAATGAAAAATTTGATCCATTAAAAACATTCTTTCTAAAAGTCAAAAGTGTATTATTGTTTTGTGCTATTTCATTTTCTATATCATCATCAGTTAGAATATTAAGCAAGCCTATTCTTGTCTTATCATTTATCTTTCCACTTAATCTAATACCAGATATAATTTTATTCTCAATTAATTCTCCATCTTTATTTGATGAAATACCAATCCTTCTTGAGAAAAAAGGTTGAGCATCCCTACTTGTACCAAAGTCAGAAAATAAATCTGAATTTTGGGTAAAAAACTGTCTCTTTTCTGGAAGTTTAATTTCCCATTGAGATGTATTTACAATTCTGTCATCAACCTCAACTTGAGAAAAATCAGGATTTAATGTAAAATCTAGATTAAGTGAATTTGCAATTGGTATTTTCATATCAACTCCAACTTGACTTCTTTTTACTTTGTTATTAGGTTTAAATTCTTTACCATTTAAAATATTAATGTAGGGAATTAATACAACGGGTTTCTTTTGTTTACCCAAAGGTTCTTCAAAAATTAAATTACCCATAAATGCCAGATTTCCAATGCTTTGATTTTGAGGTACTTTAGACCAAACTGAATGTTCTTGACCATTTGTATCACTTCTATACATATTAAATCTCCATTTTTTTGAGTTGTTACCATAATACAATTGATCTAAAGGAATCTTTAACTCAGTTAAAAAGAAATCATCATATAATTTAGACTCAACATACCAGATTGCATCCCAGGACTTATTCCTATCAAGCCTTGGATCTCTATTACCATTAGATACCAAAAGATCACCTTTCAAGCCGATATGATTAGTTTGAAATTGGAATGCATTAGTAGCATCACTAAACGTATCAAAAATTAATTGAACATAATCAGCACTTGCGGTTTCGAAATCTCTTTTTAAAGAGTATACAGTGAACTTTTTACCACTTATATTTGATTTAATTAAAAAGTATAGGTTCTTATCATCGTATAAAGCTTTAAAATTAGTCTGATTTTTAGCTTTTATTGAGTCACTAGGCCTCCATTGCCAATAATCAGAACTCTTATTTACTTCAGACCATAATTTATCTTCAACCCCATCAATCTCTATTTCTGTATTTATATATTTTATAAAATAATCCTGAGAAAATGAATAACTTAGGGAAAAACAAATAACAAATAGAATTAGTTTATTTTTCAAAAAAAGGCTTTTTTAAAAGTAATATTTCAAAACTAAATAAATAATAATTTACAGAATATTATATTTGATTAATTTTTTAATGTGTTGATGAGACTTATCATAATATCTCTTATTGGAACTCTTTCATTTTTAAATTGGGGATCTACTGGTCACAGGGCTTTGGCTGAGGTTGCTTCATTTTATTTAACTGAAAATGCAAAGAAAAAAATAAATGAAATCCTAGATGGAGAAACAATTGTCACCGCATCTATGTATGCAGATGATATTAGATCAGATAGTAGATACGATGAATATTACAATTGGCATTTTATAAACATGGAATTAGATGAGAACTATGAAGATACTGTTCCCTCAGAAAAAGGAGATGTTTTCATTGCAATAAATAAATGTCTTGATATCCTTGAGAGTGATTCAGTAACAGATTCAGAAAAATCAT
>Ga0255782_10001495_pt1 | contig 20104 bp, 16 predicted proteins | sample 101ome_26_FD_179980 | JGI IMG/M metagenome (GOLD analysis project Ga0255782, IMG submission 179980) | Coastal salt marsh microbial communities from the Groves Creek Marsh, Skidaway Island, Georgia - 101408AT metaG (version 2) | ecosystem: Environmental > Aquatic > Marine > Intertidal zone >...
AGTAGTATGATATTCCTCCATAACGCCTCGAAGTGCTGCCTGTGCGTTTGGAGACAAGTAATCAGCCTCATCTAGTAGTACCACCTTAAAGTCGCCAAATGGAATCATTTGTACGAAGTTTACAATTTTATCACGAACATCATCTACTGAGTTTGTTCGCGATGCGTTAATTTCTAGTATGTCTAGATCATTTACTTCAAGCTCGTTAAATAGTAACTTAGCAAGAGTAGTTTTACCAATCCCAGCATTGCCACTAAAAAGCAAGTGCGGAATAGTTTTATCTTTGATCCATGTTTTAACTTGTTGTTTCTGTGCTTCATCTCTAAATACATATCCGTCTACTGTCTTTGGACGATACTTTTCTACCCATAATTCTTTCAACGTGTTACTCCTAGTTCTTTATATGCCATTTGTATTGCCTTTGATTGATAATATGCATCTGCTAATGCGTTGTGCAAATCGTTTTGTATTAGTTTACGTGGATCTTGACTACAACACCCAAAAAGGGTTCTAGAATCCCGTATATTCCAAAAGTTCCACGGAATAGGCATTCCGCCGCGGCGGAACATGTCTTCTAGTATGGTATAGTCAAAACCATATCCTTGACCCCATAATGTATCAACACCAACAACAAACTTACTAATACGTTTTAGAGCTTCATCTACTGTAATAGCACCTTCTTGATCAAATGCTTCTTCCATAATCTTTGGATCTTGCTTTGTCCACCATTCAATTGTGTCGTCTGATGCAGTACGACCTAAGCGATCCTGATCATCAATTTGTATTTTAAAATACATTTCTGAATGAGGTTCGCTGTTATCAAATGGATTAAATTTAACTGCACCTAAAGACAATACAGTTGCTTGCGGACAAGTGTCAATAGTTTCTAAGTCAATTGTTGCGTGTGTAGCCAAAATAAAACTCCTAACATTTAATACATATTATAACGTATAAACTGCTAGGAGTCAACTTTTTTATTTGTAGAGATTACCAATAAATCCTGTAGTAAGATCTATTAATGTGCCATTATTAAAAAAGTCTACGATTTTATCTGCAAGTACTTTATGATTCTCATGACTCATATGATTTAATCTAGGATCAAACCCTTTGTGCTTTTCAAGAAACAAACTGGGATTGTCTAGTTCATAATTGCATACATTTGTAGTTAAATTCCCAATAACATTTGGTACAGGGTCAAATCCTGGTAATAACAACATTTTAAGATCAGGTCTTGTTTGGGCTACTAGCATTGATGCATATGTATATGCAGTATATTGAATATTGTCTAATTGATCATTTTGCAAATATTGAATATATCCGTCAATAGCTTGTCGAACAGGTTTAGGATGGTCATATCCAAAAGAATTAGTAACGTTGCTTAAATATGGATCTTCTGGAAAAAACCATTTGCGTTTACTAGAAGTAAGTTGTACAACTATATAATCTCCACTTTGAAAATCAGAAGTAGAATCAATGAAATGTTTAAAAATCCAATCATTGGATACACCGTGTTGTGATACTACACGAACGTCACCAACTCCTAATCCTTGAGATATATAATCTATCCAGTTATAATCATAATCCCAAAGAAAATCTTCCTCACGTGGAATCTGAGACTCTATGCAATAACTATCGCCAAAAACCCATAAAGCCATTAGACAAACTTCGCTAGTTCAGGAGCCTTCCATCCTTCAGGCTTTAGCACTTTGCCATCTTCACGTTTGATTACTTTGCCTGTGTCTGGGTCAATCTTAGCAAAGTTTGTGTCCATTACTTCTTTCCAAGCACCTTCAGCGTCCCAACCTGCGGCACGAATAGCACCCATAGTAACAACAAGAATATCAATTAGTGCATCTAGTTGTTCTACTTTGTCGTTAGCATCAACTGCATCTGCAAGCTCGTGAAACTCTTCTTCAATAAGACCGAGATACATTTTGTAGTTTGATTCGTTAGGCTCTTGATCACACGCCGAGCCAAAGCGTTCAATATCTGCAAATGGATTTGTCATGTTATGCTCCTGCAAAATTAGGAACACTCATTGTTGTTCCATGAGCTGTTGTATTACCAATACTTACACCGTCAGGTTTTTCAGTAGAATATGCTAAAATTGATTCTGCTTCAACCATTCTAATTTCTAGTTCTTCACCTTCTATATCGAGAGCCATGCCACGTGTCCAACGACCATGTTCTACTAAAATCCATTGTCCTATTTCATATTCATCGATGTTATCTGGACCTTTAGCATATACCTTAGCCCAACGAGGATAAATTCCTCTTTCTTTACCATCGTCACTATTGATGATTAAACCACTAGCAGTTTTTTGCTCACCAAAGTGCATATCTGTAACTAGTACACGATTTCCTACAGCTCTTAGACCTGTTGCTTTAATAGTGTTAATATTAATAGCCATGTTTTTTATTCACCCTTTTTTACAAAATTTCCATCTTCATCTTCGACCCAATCTTCGTCTTCAGTGACATCCTTGCCATTAGCGTCTAGCTCAGTTTTAACACCAGGTGCTGACTTTCTAATCGCTTTTTGATCTTCAACGCCTTTTGAGTTTTCGTAATATTCTTTTAACACATCTTCTTTTTTACGAACAATTTGACCTCCAGGGCCTAATTCATCGCCACGTGCATTTACACGAGCATTACCAACTGCCGGAGTCATTTCGTTACGCTTACGAAGCATATCCATATCGATTTGCTTCCCTTGCATTGTTCTATAGACTTTTTGTCCTTTAATTTTTTGTACCATATTAACTCTCCTAAGTTATATTACTACTTATCTCAAGAACTCAGACCAATCTAGTTCATATTGGACTGAGTTTATTTTATGTATGCCAATCAAATATAACACATAACTTGCTACACTTGATCCTCGACCTACGCCCCATACAATATTATTTTCTCGCATAAAATCTACAAGATATATCATATATTGTAATAAAGGAATCATTTTACGTGATTCAAACTCTCTATACTCTGTTGTAATTCTGCTAAGATTTTGAGGCCATTGATCTTTTTCTTTACATTTTTCACATAAATGTTTCCATACATCTAAGTTTTTGTATTTTTCTGGCATAAACCAGTGTCCTTGACATGCTTCGTCAAAAGCAGTTGTATCAACGTGTAGTGGAACATACCAGGTTAATGGGTCAAGACCAATTTCTTCTAATGCTTGATTAAACTTTTCAGTTTCAATATTTTTTTCACAAAGAACTACATGAAGTTTATCTGAATGTCCTTCATATATAAGATTTATAAGATCCTTGTTAGAGAATCGTGGTATACCTAGTTCGTCTGTTTTCATAAGCATTAATGTATTTTATGATACTTTTATAAGATTGTCAAGAGAATTATCGTCATTATTATTATTTTCTTTTTCTCTTTGAGCTGCGATTGCTTTTCTAGTAGAAAATTCTTCTTTATACATCTCTAATAAAACAGAAATTTGTGATTGTAATTGAGGATTTTGTGTTTGAAAATATTTGCGACCTAGTTCAGAAATTTTGTTTTCAATTTCTAAATCACTAAGATCGCTTATATTTGCAAGTGGATTAAACATTAATTAAGCCTGACGTACAAACTCGCCTATATAATCTAAATATATGTCGTTACCATTATCTGACCAAGCATCAATAACTTTAGGATTTTCACTGCTGTCAATAATAAACTCATTTTCAGGAGCATTTAATCTATCAAAGTTTGCTATATATAAATTACCGTTTCCGCCTGTTTCAAATGTAACAGTAAATGAGCCACCATTACTTCTAATAATTAGTCTTGTTTTTGCAAACTTTTGGCCACCAGTTGGAAAATTGGTAAATGTAAGAGTAAGATCGCTTGCAATTCTAATTTTTTGTATTGAACCGTCATTCCATTCAATCTGCTGATCAGCATCGAAATCAATTGGTGCATAAATTGATTCTGAGACAGCACGTAGATTTCCATTTACAATGTTATTACCATTGAAATCATTTTCTGTATCTACACGAGCCGCTGCCGTTTTAAGATCTGTTAATTCTATGTTAGCCGTTTCAAGAGCTGATTTAATTTCTGAAAAGTTATCACGAAATCCTTGACTATCGTTATCTTGTCCTGGGACTGGAAACTCTTCGTCAATATCTTGATATCTTACTGCACTGTCTGCCATATTTTTATCTCCTACGTTTTATTTATCTGTATTAAACGTTGTATCTATAATTTGCGAATAGCAAATATTGAGGTTGACTTGTTATATCAGTACTATCTATTATATACCTATCCATATCAAGATTAAATATGGAAAAGTCAAAACCACTTGCTGTAATTGCACTTTTAATAATTTTACTAGTTCCTGGTTTACAATAACATAACACAATTGAACTGGTATAACCTAACTCGTTAACATTTCCGGGTTGAGAACTTCTCATCCATAACGGAACAAAGTTTCTATCTGTTTCGCCTGTAACTCTAATATTATCTCGCATATTAGATATGTTACTAATATATTTTAAATCGTCATTAGTTTGAGATGCCTTAATAACAGTAGTATCTGTTTTAATAGAGTTCTCATATTCAGGACGTAATGTCATAGTTGGTCCTAAACCTTGCAAAATACTAATTAGATTTTGTTCAGTTCTACTATCAATTTCTAAACCTTGAGCCCAATCTAAATCAATTTTCCCGTCATCTCTAGTAATAATTTCAAAGTCTTCGCCTAAGGTTACTATTGTATTTTTGTTTCGAGTTTGTATTGCAAAAGAAGGTTTTTCAGGCCAATCATAATAAATGTCAGTAGGTGTAGTTGAAACTGTGTCAACTGTTATTTTTTTATTTGATTGAATGTTAATAGTTTTGTTTGTCCTTCCATTTGATGGATTTGATGGATCAACTACATTCAAATAAACAACTTCATATACAATATTATTTGTTCCAGGTTCATTTGCTACAGCAGTACTTAATTCTCCAATATTATAGCGTTTTCTTTTGTGATTAGTTGCTATAGCTGAAACAAATGTATCTAATCTGTTTGTTTCAATTCCGTAGTAAACAGGAACCTTAATTTCTCTTTGTATTCCAAAATTTGGATCTTGTGGACGATATATGTGTTCTGGTATAAAGATTTCTGGATCAGAAATAAATGCATTAAACTCTTGTCTTATATCTTCTTTTAAGAAAGGCTTTAAGTAAAGATTACTATATCTTGTTGTATCTGGATCTCTAACACGAATATAGAATTCTCGTTTTTCGATGCTATACTTAAATTGATCTTCTGCATTTACTGTAAAAGTATACACTCTATCAAACGTAGTTTCAGTGCCATCAGTTACAAAACTATCTCTGTCAAAAACAGTTAGTCCTGATCTAGTATATTCAAATTCTATCCATAAGTTAATATCATCATTAAAGATACCACTGCTTGTACTTAAATGATCACTGTTAGTAGTATATAGTTGTCCATTATATTTAACTACATCTCCTGCTTTATAATTTCTACTAGCTTTCCAAAAGCTTCTATAAAAATTTTGTCCAAATGCATTAACTTTGCCAACAATTTCTCCGTCAAAACTTAATTGTAATCCGGGAGGTAATCTACCACTTGCTAAACTATATAAAACTCTTGCATTAGGTACATCTGTTTCTGCTTCAACTTTTAATACACTAATTACATTTGAATTCAAAGTACCTAAATTACTATCAGTTATCCATGTTGTTTTGGAATTAAACTCTCCAAGTAATCTCAAAGTAAATGTTTTTCTAGAGCTTACATTTTCATCTATTTGGTCAGGAGTAAAACGTGTTGCTACAATAGTAAATTTATAATCTTTGGATACTACTCCTTGATACGGAACTCTACCTGCAATTTCACCATTAGAAAGATCTAGCTTTAATCCAGGAGGTAACTCACTAACACTTCCGTCGTTGTTTAAATCTGCAACACTATAACTTATAAATCCAACTTGACTATTTGTATCAATTATATCTAACGGAATTGTTATATAATTGTTAGCACGTTTTACACCCAAGTTTCCTGGTGTAATCCAGATTGGTATACGTAAATTAGTATTGTCAGCTGTAAATGTTCCGTCACCAACTTGTAGTATTGTATTGTCTGCACGGAAAAAATCATCACCTACAACAAATATTCTAAATGTTCTTCTTGATACAGTATCACCATCAGTTACACTAACAGTAAATTGATAGAAACGATTTAATTTTTTAGGAGGCTGTTCACTATAACTAAAGTCCCAAACTGCTGTATCGTAAAAGAAACTATCAAAACCGTTTGAACTTTTAACACCAAAGTCAAAACCGCCATTATCAATATCGTATGGTGCTGTATCATATGTTCCAAAACTATATAATAATCCTTTTTCGATAGCAAGAATAGGATCAACTATTCCTATAATTCTACCATCAGAAGTTAATTCAGTCCCTGGAGGAAGTTCTCCGTCACCTTCTCCTATATAATATTCTAAAGTTTGACCTGCTGCTAAATCGTCGTCTGTAGCAATAAGTTGAAATTCAATTGGACTACTATCTAATATATAAAATGTATCATTATTACCAACTGGTAGTAATCCTGGTTCTGTAACCCAATCAGGAGTATCTGCTCCTGAGACTGTTAATTTAAATGTACGATCTCTAACAGTTTTATCTAGAACTGCTCTTAGTACAAATCTATATTCAAGTTTTCTTGCAACTTCGTAAGGAGTACCAACTATGCTATTTCCACTAAGACGTGTTCCGGGCGGCAGTTGCCCGCTTATGATACTTACAGTTGACCTGTTAAGTACGGGTAAAGGTATCGTTACAGTAACGTTTTCTTCTAGGTTAGCTAATAGTGTTCCTGAAGGTTGACTCCATAGATCTGCCATATTTTATTCCTTACTGTATAATGAAGCCAAGATCTACTGTATCTCCTGTTTCAGGTGTTATTGCTCCAAAATCAAGATCTACTGTAGCTAAGATAAATTCTAAAGCATTATTATAAGTATTACGAACATTGCCAAAATCAAAACCACTTAAATAAGGGCCAAACTCTCGCACATCGTAACCATAAACCAAGCCTTCAATATATGCTGTAACTGTATTTGCTGTTATAGTATTTGCACCTGAAATGTTATGATTATTAGCTATTAAGTTAGCTGAAAGTGTAGGCGAACTATCACGTGCAACAACTCCTGTGCTATCAAGGTCAATGAATAGTTGCTGACCGTCTACACGAGTACTAATGGCTTCACCGCCTCTAACACTCATAGTTTGCCCTTTTGCTACTATTAAAGTACCGTTATCACTAACTGCAACAAGTGCATCTAATGCATCTACTGCGTTAACTGTAATACTATTTTCAGTTGCTGAAAGTGTAATATTACTTCCTGCATTTATTCTTTTAAACCCGTGTACGCCATCTATTTTTCCTGCATACAATGATTCGCCAATACTGCCATTATTGTCAATGACAGTCTCTTCAACAATTCTTAGGTCAAGCTCTTCAAAGTTATCGTTTATTTTAGTAAACGCTTCGCGGAGATCATCACCAGTTCCGTCATTTGCGATTGTTCCTGTATTAATGTATGTTATTGCCATTTATGTCTCCGTTATAAACTTGCTATTGCTGCTTGGAAGTCTGCGTATGTTGCTGCCCCAGCAACAAGTGTTTTTAAGTCTGTAATGCTTATATGGTCTTGTACAACAACGTTTCCTGATGTTGACGTTAATGTTAAGTTATCTGTTGCAGTTATTCCAATAGTACTACTAGCATTAATTGTTATAGTAGTTGCGTTTGGAACATTTAAATTACCTGACGGTAATAATTGTATTCCACTATCTGATGATAAATCTAAACTGTTACCTAATTTTTGTATATTTCCGTTAAATGTATTAGTAGCAGATATTATTGAACCAGTTATATTATTTGATATACCATCAATTATTACAGAACTATCATCTCCAAATACTGAACCTTTTACATCTCCATAAAAATTTCCATCCTCGCCAATTACTAGTGTTGATAAGTCTGAAGAAAATACTTGTCCTGCAATATTGCCTCTAAATAATGCATCATCATTTTGTGTAGCACCTGAATATAAAACTTGTTTAACACCATCTTGCGAATATACATTTCCTATATGATCACCAGTTGTGTCGCCAGTTAGGTTACCTGTAACATTTCCAAATAGTGGTCCATTTAAGCGTTTATTAACACCGTCAACTAATTTTACAACTCCGTCTGCGCTAAACACACTACCTTCTAGGTCACCTGTGTTATTAACATCAATTGTTAAAGTTCCGCCAGTAATTTCTGACTTAGTAACTAATTGGTTAGCATCAACAAGATCAGTCCACGATCCGCCTGTTGCTACCGCTGCAAGTCCTGCAACTTGAGTTGACTGTATAGCAACTTGTGCGTTTGTTACAAAGTTAGTATCATTAACTAACTGACTTAACTTTGAAGCAATCACAGGTTTATTAGTAACATCTGCCCAGTCTGTAGCAGTTGATACAGGTTTATTAGTTAAACTATTATAATCACCATCAAACAATATAGGAAGATTAGACAGATCATTATAATCATTTGTCTTTGCTACTTCTGCTATAGGGTTGCCTGCAATATTAATATTAACTGTATTAGTTGTAGTAGCAGTTAATACTCCTGACGCACTAATATTAATAGCATCATTAATGCTACTTCCGGACATATTAAGATTGTCACCACTTGGTAACTCTTTAATTTTATTATCAGTTGTATCAAATACTAGTGGTACTCTATTGGCCATGTGTTATTTCCTATTTTACATATTTATCGTAATTAAACTCTACCTACTAATACTTCAACAATTCCCTTGCTGTCGTCTAGTTTGTCTGTAACTGCTTTACCTATAACAGTTCCTATTTTTGGATCATTATTAACAACAGCATAACCTTCAATTGCACTAGTAACTAATAAATCACCTTTGTTAACTCTTCCAAGTACTTTACAAGGAACACGACCAGTTAATGCAACAGCAACAACATGGTCTCCTTCTAGTGTGCTATTCATTAAGTGTGCTGGCTCTGTTGAAACAACACCTGCTACTCTACGATCACCTTTGGCATTAGTTACAGTAACTTCTTCGTTACCTCCTAATACAACAACAGTTCCTGGTTCATATTCTGCATCAGCTAGATAATTTTCAGCTAAGTCAGCGTATCTAGCAGTAGTTGCAGTACCTGAGAAAGTTGTAGCATATACAGTACTCCAGGTTGATGATGAACTACCTAAGTTTCTAGTTCCACTAGGAACAATATCAGAAACAACGCTACCGCTAAATGCAATTTCATCTGCTGCCGCATTACCTAGTGTTACATCACCGTTTGCACTTAAATTACCACTAATGGTTACATTTTGTGTAAATGTTCCACTTGTGCCACTAATACCTGCTGCTGAACTAATTGCACCAGTTGCTCCAAATGTGCCTGCAACAGAAGTATTACCATTTGTTGCATTAACAACCATTTTGTTTACACCAACAGTAAAGTTACCTGTTGAACTTAGTGTTCCTGTAATAAATGTTCCGCTATCTTGAGTTCTAAGTCTTTCAGCACCACCAGTAACTAATAGTATTCTATCAGCTGCTGAATTAGCAAGACCGCCGCCAGCACCAATACCGATACCTGTACTGTTTGCGCCGCCTTCGCCTGGCGCTTCAATAAATGGAGCATAGAGCCAATTAGTTGATAAGAACGGTTCATTATTAAAACTACTACCATCTTGTAAATCACTTTGTGTTACATTAGTAGCACCTTGATCAATATTTCCAGGTATTTCTAATGTAGGATTTGAATTACCAGTTGCAGTTAAAATAGTTCCGCCTTCAGGTGTACTAAATGTTAATGTACCTCCTGATTCTGAAAGTACAACGTTAGTAGATGTACCACCAACAATGAATTTGTTTGCTTGCAATCCACCTGTATCATTTCTTCTAGCAATACTATTACTTGCTGACCCTGTACTAATTTGAGTAGTTGCATATACACCATCTTCTAATTGTACTAATGATCTACCACTAAAGTTTTGGTTAGCCGGTGATATTCCAGTTGGTGTTCCAACACCTGTGCCGCCACCGTCAACAATTGATGCTGTAGCATTAAATGCTGCTGCTGTAGATGTTCCTTGTCTTACAACATTTATAACATAAACTTTCTTTTCAGAAATAACAGCACCTTGCACTGTACCTTCAACTATAATTCCTGAACCTTGATCTTGTACAAGTGATACGCCATTAGCTAATGTTACATTTGTATTAAATGTAAGTATTTGTCCTGCAAGAACAGTGTTTTCACTATCAACAAAGTCAGTGTCTTGTAAACCAAATCCTTGATCAATTACACTCTCAAAAGTAACTGATTCAATATCACCAGTACCTGTGCTTGCACGACCAAGTAAGTTTTCACTGTCTATAGTTGTTAATTTGTCATATCCAACTGATCTGTCTTTTAAACCAATATATCCACTTTCGTCTATATTAGTTATTGTTGCACCTAGAGCAGTTTTTGCTCCTTCTACACCATTAGTAAAATCTGCACTTTCTATAATAGTAACACCATTAACTACAAATGGATCTGATGTTCTAAGAGTTAGTTTAGTATTATTACTAATAGAAGTTACAACAGTACCAACGTTTGTACCTTGATAGATATAACTTCCAGCGTCTACAGTAATACCTGTGCTAAGTGTACATTCAATTTCATGTGTTAAACTATCTGCATCAAAAGATGCTAGACCTCTATTTCCTTGTCCAACATCATCGTTTGAACCAAATAGTCCTGCACTAGACGAACGAGGCTTTGCACGTTCCATTAATAGTTTGCTTTGTTGTATTGCAGCACCTGTAAAGACGTCAGCGTTTACAATGGTATTATTTTTAATACCAAATTCAATTTCAGCAATTGGATCAGTTAATGCTCCATCAAAAACTTCTTTAGTTCTTGTAAAGGTCATTTCAATTACACTATTTGCTGATTCTCTTGCATGACCTATTTCTTCGAATGGTCCTCTTAAGATGCTTGCACTAACTGTTGATTTGCTAGTTACACCTTTAATAATATTGTCAGTTAGCAAAAAGTCTGCACTTACACCTTGTAGTTCATAAAATATAATCCATATATTATTTCCAGGTTCGTTTTCTCCAACAATAGCATCAGTAGTTTGTACAATATCTACAATCTTAGCAGATTTATTACCGCTTGTATCTGTAATTAAATCGTCAATTACAAAAGTTTGAGAACCTGCAGAGTCCGACGGTACTTCCGTTAATAGCTTCTTAACTCCTGTGTATAATGCTAAGTCGCCTTTTTCTGGTCTATTAACAGACACGTTACGCAATGCTTCGTAGCTATCAAATTCAAGTACTCTATCGTCTACATAACTTTTATTAGCTGCATCTGACCCATTACCAGGAGTAGCAACGTTTTGTATTTTATTATTGCCCATACGCAGATCATTTTGCATTTCTGCGCTACCTGTTAATGGTAAAAATCCTGGCGGTATTGCGCCCGATACTGCATTATCGTTTTTATCTCTACCTAAGCGTTTGTTAATATAGTTAACAACAGCATACTCTGTAGGTACTGCATTTTCTGATTCGTCTGCCATGTTGTCGTCAATTGAGAATTCATCAACTTCAACACCTTTCTTAAATCCTAAACCTTCAGCGTTAGTAATTGTAAGTTCGCCTGAGAAACTAATTGATCCCTGCGCCTGGTCAACATTGAAATACTTACCAACACGGAAGAAACCATATTGGTCTGTACTCATCCAGAACACACGCCCTTTACGTCTTTCCCAAACTTGTCCACTTTCAGCATCTTCTGAATCTGCATATGATGCTGCTAAAGAGCCCACTGGTGGGCCTAAGAGTACGTTTGGATAGTTTGAATCATTAAATCCACCACTACCAATTTGTGTAAAGTCATGACCTGTTGCACGACACAGTGAAATAGCAATAGTAATTTCTGCTGTAGTATCTTCTTGCAAGGCAGCAAATAAGTTTGTTTCTACATTTGGTAATGCTTCAGAAATACCTAACTCAAATTGTCCTGTAATATTTGATGTTGGGAACGAGTTAAGTGTAATTATTGCTGCACCTTGATCTGAAACTTGTCCTGTAGTTCCTGCAACAGATGCTGCTTGAGGTACAATAATATCACCTTGAGCATATGTTTCGCCCGAAGTTCCTGCAACAGCATTCCAGTCTGTATTACCAAGAGTTTCAATCTTATATTTTCTTCCGTCAGTTACAATATCTACTGGATCAATAAGTGTGTTGTCATCTTCAAATTTAATAATTTGATGTGTTTTACCACCCCAAGTAAACAACATACCACCCTGATAGCTACCGTCTGCTGGCACTGGTAATACTGTATATCCATTTTGTAATGCATCAGTAACATAACCCATCAATGTATCAACTTTTGTTCCTACTCCAACTTCACTAGCAGTAAGACCTGTAGTTTGTGTTACTCCGTTAGTGTTTAATGGAGTATATCCTCCTGCTTGAGGTATAATAAAGTCTGTTACCAAATCTCTCGCATATTCAAGTGCATCAACAGTTTCTGCTAATTGGTTTTGCGGTATGTATGATTGTGCTCCTCTATAATATTCTAAGGCTGCATAAATTGTGTTTGCATCACCACTAAACAATAAATCTCTTGCAACACTATCTACAATTAATCCAGTATCTCTGTAGCATTTTGCTTCATCATAAACTAGTGTAGGATATGTTGCATTAATATATGCAATAGTTTCTTCTTGAATAAATTCAATGTTTGCTTCTATAATAGCATATGCATTTGGAGATTCATATGCTGCTGGAGGCTGTTTGCCTCTAATATCGCGTGTTAGTCGAGTAATCTGAGTATCTATTAATTTTGTAGATTCTTGCAGTGTTTTTCTAACAGCAATCTTAGTATCACCAATAGCAGAACCTTTTCCGCCTGTTAGATTATCAATGTCTATAGGGACTTCAATAATTTTGTATGGTTGATCAAATGTAACAATAATGCTATCATCGTCTAAAGGATTACCAAAGTTGTCATTGTTAGCAAATGATATTGAACGATATGTTATTTCATCGCTTTCGTCAAAGTTAATAGCAGTACTTGGTCTTGTTTTAATTTTCTGCTGACTTCTGATCCCATCTAAAATGTGTGTACTACCATAGCGTAGTTCAACTAAAGTACCATCAAGTATATCAGCTTGTAACCTATTAAAGTATTGTCCGTCTTCACCTTCAGCTTTACCTTGAATTTGTAAACGATATACAACATTACTATAAATGCCATCATTTTTTGTTACAGTTGTATCAATACCAACTGCACTTACTCTATATACTTTAGAACCTACAGATCCTCCGTGATGTACAACAAACTCCATTCCAGGTAACGGAATAGATTTTAAATCATAAACAAAAAGACTACTTGCATCTAAAATATTAGTATTTGATCCTCCCTGTAAAAACGTAACAGTCTTACCAGGCATTGTCATATCATATTCATATGTAACCTGATCTGGAATTTCGTTTGGATCTGCACCTTCTGCAACTAGACCAAAGTTACCGTAACCACAGGAACCTGTAGTTGATCTAATTTCAGAACCGTTCTTAGCATAAAATGCTGCATGACAGTAGTATGTAAACATACTAACCATTTCAGAAAATGCTCCGTTGTTAGTAACAAGAGCATAACCTAAATCGTTAATTTGTGTAAAGTCGTTACCTAGTATACTTCTGTTACCTGCTGTTTGTAGGTATATAGTTCTTTGTATTTGTCCTGGATTTTCTTCAAAAACTGATTCATCGTAACCAAGTCCATCGTTTGAAGATTTATCAAGATATAGTTTACACCATCCATTACCACTATCGTAATCTGAAATAGCATTAACTTGGAAACGTCTACCTTCTACATAGAACGGACATGGTAGTTCAGGCGGGCGATTGAATAGACCCTGTCCTTCTTCTGAACGCATCCAAATTTCAAAGTTATTAGTTTTACCTGATTCAGGATTTCCGTCACCTTCCGGATCAATAGTTGTTGGAACATAACCTGGTAAGTTACCACAGTAAGCATCAACAAACATACCACCAGCAAAGTGCTTCTTATTAACACTCTTACTAAAACTTGAACCAACTTGAATGTATGGTGATTTAGTTAAGATTTGACCGTCAGGGTCAAGAACTGTCATAAATCCTCCATGACCTTGAACAGTCATATTACTAATACGTGTAGCATCGTTAAGTAAGAATACGTCCATTTCGTCGTTGCGTAATGGAGGATTGTATCTGCGATCAAATGCAAATACAATTTTATTAATTAGGTTTGTAACAATAGTTCCAGTCTGAGCTTCACCAACTCCAAATCTAAAGTCAGGTTCTACATAACTTGAATCTAAAGGATTTTGTTCAATGTCAGCCGGATTGTAAGATCCTAAGAACAATCTGTTAGCAATAGTAGCAATAAACTTAATTGCGTTTTTAGTTGCATTTTCCTGCCCGCCAAAGTTATTTAGGCTTACTTTTGAAATGTAACTATCATAATACTGTCCTTGTACTTCTGTACTATATTCGTCGCCTCCGTTTAATAAGTCTCTAATTAATGCGTCAACAATTAAACCAACGTCTCTTCTACACTTGTCTCGTCTATAGTTAAGAGATGCATTAGTGTCCATTACACTAATTGCATTATCTTGTATAGTAGATGTTGCACCGTCTATTGCATTCTTTGCATCATTTAATGCTGAAGATTCAGAAATTGTATTTGGGAATGTAGCAACATCTAAACTAAGTAAGTTATTATTTTCAAGTTGTGTTTTTACAATAGTAAGATATGTTGTAAGATTTGATACTTCAGTTGCAGTTGCGTTTGATCCACTAGGATCTACTAATTCTTGGTTACCATCAGTTGGAGTAACTGCTACACCTGTAATAATATCTCCCATTACACTTATGAGTCTATCAATAGCATCGATAGTTTCTTCTCTAGTTGTAATTTCTAAACGAAGTTCTCCGTCAACAAAAAGATTTTTTGCAAATTCTCTTGATCCAAAATTACCACCGTAAAGTATATCGTAAGAAAGGCCGTCAACTAATTCTTTGAAATCTCTTAATCTAATATCATCATCAAAGTATTTTCTTGGAGCAATTGATTTTAAATATGCTAACCCTTCTGCTGCAATAAAGTCTATGTTGTTTTGTAATCTCACAACAGCATCAGCCGCAGCAGGGCTTAATGGCGCAACAGGATTTGGTAATGACAATGCATCAACCGAAGTGTCAGTATCTAGTACGCCATTTTGTATAATATCGATAATTTCAGCAAAGGCATCATTTGCTCTTGTAGTTGCTGTAGTAGAACTTACTAGTGCTGGTAATCCTGTAATAATTCTTTTTGCTTCATTTAAACCTAATACCCATAATGTTTGTAATTCGGAATCTAAGTAAATGCTACTAGAACGCTGGAATCTCTGTCCATAGTATCTTGCATTAAAGTTAGTGCCAAAAACAATATCATACGTAATACCTGTTACAATATTATATAAGTCAGTTCTAAATTGTGTTTTATCGTATAATATATCTGCTTTATTATTATCAATATAACTAATTACTTCTTCAGTTATAAATTCTTTATTCTCTTTCAATATAGCAGCAGATGAAAGATATTCGCCTATGTTAGTTACACTAATACCTGTATTTTGTACTTTTTCAGGATTTGACAAATAATGATAACCAAAGTAACCTTGCCATTCGCCTGTTTGGTTATAAAATCTAGAACCACCTTTTGCTGTTACAATTCCATCAAATTCTAAATCTCTATAGATATAAGTTTTTGCCCATTTAGATTGTGATACACGATTTTTAGGACGAACAATTACACGTCTAAATTCGTCACCAATTATAGTTACGTTTGCAGGAACTTTAATTGGATAATCTTCTTCGTATTGCCAGTCTCAACTAAAATACTAATTTGTTTCTGGTAAACAAAATTACCAAATTCTAGTCCTTCGCCCTCAATAAAGTCTATTGCCTTTAACAGATGCAATCTAACTAGATCGTAACTTCCGCCACTTCCATCTTCTTGGGTTATTAATTCAACAATGCGACCAATTGCTCCTGATATTTTACCTACTATAACTTTACCAGGTAGAATATCTAAATGTTGATCTAGTGCTGTTAAACCTCCGTTATTAATTTCAAGATTATAAGTACGGCCTTGTACTTCTCTAGCACCTGCATCAATACCGTCTTGTATAATTTCAAGAATTAAATCAAATTTATTTCTAACTTCTGTACGTTCAAACGCATTTGTAGGAAGAGCTACACTATCTGCAAATTGTTTATCGTCAGTTTGGAAAACTACACCTACTGTTCCGCCGCTACTGTATTGTCCAAAACCAAGGCTGTTTACTGGCTGTTCTAAATTTTCATCTGTAAATATTTCAAACTGTGTTACTGACACTGGTTTAACATAATAGAACGTATCGTTAACTTCAGTCATGCCAATTACGCCAGTCATTTTAACGATATTTTTTTCTTCTAGTCCGTGTGCTACTGAAGTTGTTACTCTACAAATTGCACTTTGACTAATACCACTGACTGCTACTTGTTTAAACGGACGATTTAATAAAATATAATCAACAACATAATCTCTTAAAGTTTCAATAAAATCTACTGTTTCTGTTAATTGTCTAGTAATTGCTATTCTAGAACTAGCACTTGCATAATAACGCTCGGCAGCAATTCGTGTTAAACTATTTGCTGTTGCAAGTGTTCCGCTTTGACTTTTATTAATATCAAATGCAATAGCATCTAGGATTAGTCCAGTATCTCTTTGACATAAATCAACATTGTATTCAAAGTCAGGATATTTGAACTTCATATATGCACTTAGTTCTTTTGTTAAGAATTTTATATTGCGTGTAATAAGAGTTCTAGTCTCATTGAATAATGGTCCATCAATGCCTGCACCTACAACTTCAGCAAACGTTTCTTTACCATCACGAGTTATTGTTTGCATATATGGGCCGGGCTCAATCTGTGAAGCTCTTATCATTTCTTCAGCACGTTTTGCCGCAGCATTAATAGTACGGTAAGCATAACTTTGCGAAGTACCTTCTTTACCAGCTGGCACACCACGCATAGTGTCGTCACCTGTTGTAGATACAAATAAGTTTGTTGGCGAAGTATATGAAGTATTATCTACATAAAACTTCGTAGCTGCCTGTAATTCTTCTGGACTAGTTGTTAGTCCTGCTAGTTCTCCTGGACTATCACTTAAAATTAATGGTCCAGTCATTGTGTCGCCTTGTCTGCGTACAATGCTCTTTCTTGGTATTGCTTGATTGTCTAACCATAAACCTGCTAAATCAGGATTATATGCTGCATCAGTAAATGTGTGAATATCATCAACATCGATTACATGTGTTACATATGCTTTATCTGTATTTTCTAAAGCACCTTCTTTTGTTCTATGTATACTAATTTCGTCACTATTTACAAAGCGCAAATAATATGTAGTACCACTAACAAGACTTGAAGGATCAGTATCTTCTGCTTTGAATATATAAGGAGTACCGTCAAATGACTTAGTAAATCCGTGATCTGCAAGTACAATGTTACCGTCTGAATAAGATTGTACTGTGATTATGTAATCTGTATCTTCTAGTGCTGTTGGCTCGTCGCCAACACGTAAAGCTCTATCTCCAGCTACGTATCTAGTATCTGCATATCCTTTTGTAATAACAAGATCATCAATTGTAATATCAGCTCTATCAGGAGCAAAATTATGATTACTATTCCATTCATTAACTGCTGCTTGATTAATACCAACACCAGCAATACCATATCCCTGGGCATGTAAGCCACCACCTAGTCTAGGTTTATCATCATTTGCAACTTCTCTAAATGAAGTTTTAAGAATAATATTTTCACCGTCTCTAGCAATAGTAATACTATCATTTGCGCCGCCATCAGCAGTATCACTAACAAGATTAAATAAGCCTACAACTGGACCATCTGCAGTTGGAACAGTATATAAAACCTTATCGCCTACTAATGAACTAGGGGTATCACCTAATGTTGTAAAACTAATACTTCCGCCAACACCAAATGCTGCGTATAGTTCTTGAAAATTTTCATTAACTTTGCGGAAGGATTCGCGAATACTATCGCCTGTGCCGTCATTACCCTCTACACCAATATCAATATCTTGCTTAGCCATTCTTTTTATGCTCCAGTTATTCTATAAATTGTGGAATAGTATCCATATTAAAGTTTACACTAACACCGCAACCACATGCGCTCTGGGCGTTAGGATTTTTTATTTCAAAGTTTGAACCTACTATACTTGTTACGTAATCAACTTCGGTTCCGATTAAAAACATTTGACTATGCACTCCTATTATAAATTTTCCTGCTCCTGTATCAATAACTGTATCATTGTTTTCTACATCTTCAGGAGAATTTATAATACCCCAATCGTACTCAAAACCAGCACAGCCGCCGCCTTTTACATTTAAACTTATTCCGTAGCAGCTATTATCGCTACATAATTTGTTAATTTGGGTTTGAGCTGCTTCAGTTAGAGTGCAAATATCCATATTTTTATCCTTCGCTAATGTATTTATTATATTATTTTATAATCTTAATGTAAATATAGTTATGTTTTTAAAGGAATATAAAAAGCAAACACGGCACGTTCGTAAGAGTAAAACCGGCAAAGAACATGCCTATAAGCGTGAATTGACTATGTGTGTGTTCCGTTGTGATAGTTGTGATAAAGAATTTGAACGCCCTAGAGGTAGTATGGATCCTAAACGACTGAGTAATAATTATTTTCATGTGTGTACTAATTGTGATTCTAAGGTATTTGCACAGAAAAAAGGTGTAGAACGCAAGCAAGTTTGGAATATGAGTGCTTCAAGTTCTACGCCTATTAGTAAATTATAACCACATTTATACACCAGTATTGTGTATTTTAGTAAATATGTGTTCCTATTAGGAGAAAAATTATGACAATTGAAATAGTAATCGGTGTAGTTGTAGCAGCAGTTATTGCTTATATAGCTTATAAATCAATATCTTCTGAAAATAATACACCTGTGGTACCACCAGTTGCTAAGGTTATTAATGATGTAGCAAAAGCTACTTCTGAAAAGCCAAAAGCTACTAAACCAGCAAAAAAGACTGCAACAAAAAAGTCAGTAACGGCAGACCTAAAAGGTATGTCAAAGAATGACTTATTAGCTCATGCTAAAAAGAATGGTATTAAAGCCAACGCTAGTATGAAAAAAGCAGATATTTTAACCGCGATTAACAAAGGCTGATTGTAGCTGTTGAAAAGCGGTATCTAAGCGAGTTAGCTTTCGCTCTAACACAGTGATAGCTGCTCGCTGTTTTTTTGACTGTTCTTCCAACGAGCGTACATATTCTACAGTAGGAACTTCTTGCTTTGAGCCATCTTCAGCAATCATAGTAAATCGATCTACACCTTGTGCTTTTAATCCACCAGTTACACGGTTTGGGTTTTTATCAGTAGAAGGCGCAATGTTCTTGGATTGACGACCGTACATCTTGTTCAAATAGCTCATAATCTTCCTTTGCTTTCTTATATTTATACAAGTCAATGCTTGCTAAATTCTTACACTTAGACTCTACCATAATGTCTGCATAGTCGTTAAACTCTAATGCCCAGTCATTAACAGCATTGTTCCACATCATATCAGAGTGGGCACGTAGTTTTTGTTTCTTAAAGCCATTCATAAGCAAGAACTCCATGTCAGGTAGTTCGTTGTCAGGCCATTCTGCAAGTAAATCTTCTTTGCTTACGCTGTAATGTATAACAGGACGCACACCACGCCATGATTCAATTACACGATCAAATCTACGGTCGGTTGGTAGAATGTATTCTCCTGTACGCACCCAGTGATGGTGTATGTCAAGAACGAGGGCAACGTGCTTTTCAAGTTCGAGGCTTGCGTCGAGTCCCCACGACATTTCGTCGTTTTCGATCGTGATGGTGTTTCTTGCTTCGGGCGATAGTCTTGGTAGGACGTCGATGATGCCTTGTGGACCTTTTCGACCCG
>Ga0255782_10001496_pt1 | contig 20102 bp, 26 predicted proteins | sample 101ome_26_FD_179980 | JGI IMG/M metagenome (GOLD analysis project Ga0255782, IMG submission 179980) | Coastal salt marsh microbial communities from the Groves Creek Marsh, Skidaway Island, Georgia - 101408AT metaG (version 2) | ecosystem: Environmental > Aquatic > Marine > Intertidal zone >...
TATCCATGTTTAATTATAACACAGGTGTATGGAGTGATACTCAAAATGTACACATAGATAAAGACCATTTATTCAGACACGATAGTGTATGGTCACCGAGCGTGTATTATGATTCTCTAAGAGACTTTTTAATGCATATACGTGAAGTGTATAGTTACGACGGAGCAATAACGGGAACAGATTGGTTATGTCGACCACCACTTAACCCTGAACCCGTGTATGATAGAGAAGTAACACTACGACGCGTTTCGAGATCCGTCATGGAACTTATCGATAAAAATTTAGCAAATATACCGGAAGGTGATTATTTACAACTATGCGACGAACTTAAAAAGATAAGGGATTTATAATATAGTGTAATGTCTGCTCTTAATACCCTTAAGAAATATCTAAAAGATAGAGGACAGGAAATAAACAATGAGTGGTATGTAAAAATTGAAACTAGAAAATCGGGTAAATCTGCAGGTACGACTGATAATTATTACTTTTCACCGGAAGGTAAACGGTTTCGATCTATGATCGAAGTATATAGATTTTTAACTACGGGTGACAAGTTTGAACGCGATGAGAATACAAAGTGTTTGAAAATTGATAAAGAAAATACCGACGAAATAATGGATGATTTATGTGAACTTGTAAATGATATGTACATAAATGATAACATTAAAAACTTACACGATACGAAATCGGGTATGTTTAAAAAAGTAAAAAAAGATTGTTCTAATTTTATTGATGGTAAATTACAAAAAACTAGAATACAAATTCTAAGTAAAAAATATAGAGTTACTTTTCCAAAAGATACACCCGAAGAGAATATGGCACACTACTCAAAAGCCAATGCCGCTAATTTGGTAAAAACATTTTTTAGAACTGCACCTACATGTTTAGGATGTGGCGCAAAAAATTGTATTTTAACACACGCACATACCATCAAATCTAGACCAGAAATTTTAAAAATGGCTATATCAAATTCACGTACAGATGACGGGTACCATTCCGATACAATTCTCAGGAATTTTATAGAATTGCATAAACAGTATCCCGTTGCAACACTTTGTTGGACGTGTCATCACATTCTTGGTTAAGAATCTAATCAATTGGAAATTTACTTTTCAACCACCAAACGACCCATTTTCCATCACTTCCTAGGGCCATGCGTTTTGGATTTTTAGTGGATAAACCCCAGTGTCGAACAATGAGATCATTCGAGGTATGGTTTTTGAGTTCGTTGATACTTTTACCGGCATTTTTACGAGGTATCCACCCATCGAGGTGCGATCTCGTAAAAATCTCGAGTTCGTTGTATCTTTCTTCGTTTTCAAAAACTCTGTACCCATACTCCAATGCATCATTTTCAGAATCGCATTCGGAATCTGTATCTTCACGCGCATACGTACCGTTTTTCGTGTTACAATTCCAAGGCAAATCGGTTCGCGTAAACCCAGAATCATAATGCTGTAAATACAGTTTAAGACTCGGTACATTCGCAAAAACAACCGTTTCACCTGTGTCGTCGTATCCACACTTGCGACCAACTAACCCCTGTACCTGAGCAGAATCGTTGAAAATTTTTACATTTCGTTCGTACAAAACGCCGACGTACTTTTTGTTAATGGTGTCTGCACACCTACACAGTTCCATTATAAAAACGCACGTATGTTTTTTTGGCTCGATATCGAGGATATCGTTTATATTTTCTTCTTCTGTGATTCCATTATGCTCTTTATAATCTACGTTATGACCGTAAATTTCCTTAAAATTATTCATCATCACTCGACTGGCTTCACCGGTAGGGGTACGTATGATATGATATTTTGGGTTATCAATACCATACCTGTTAATAATGAAGTTTCCAAGATCACGAATGTTACCCCTGGCCTCCTCTTGCGTATCCTTCTTAGGATCTTTATGGAAGCCACACAATTCTTTACATTGAAAAATACGATTTTCGTTGAAAAATTCGCGAATTCCCTTGTAACCGGGACCCGGTTCGCCGAAAACTACTTTTGACGATTCACCCCATTGTAATCGATCTTTCAACACACCGTCGGGTGTCGCGGAAAATTCAACGACTTTTATATTTTTTTCGTACATGTTTTCGCGTTTCGCGAAAGATAATTCATCGAACATAATGTCCATGGTTTGCTTTTTACGAGCTGCAATGTGCATCTCGTCCATGATTATCAACGCATCGTTTTTATAGGTCAATTCAAAAGAGACTCTATTTTTCAAATCGTTACGATGATAAATTTGAGTTTCTAACATATTGGGAAACCTGTCTTTAACCTGTTTCTTCCATGATTTTGAACTTAAACCAGTTATGATGTATATATTTTCAAAAGGTATGCAATTTCTTTCTACGTATTGCTCAATAATAGAAATCATAGTTCCCGTTTTACCCGCCTGTGTGGGTAATATAGAAGCCACGAATAGAACCTTTTTATCGTCAAATAGATCACACACAGTCTTTGCAAACTGTCTTTGACTATCGTAGATTGGAGAAACACCCGAACGGTGTTTTTTGACGATCTGTCTCTTAAGGATTTCGCGGTCGTCTTCGAATTCGTCCTTTTCTTTACCGAAAAGTGGGAAGTGTTGGCGTTTCATAAGTGTGAGCATTTTTGTGTTTATCGATATTCAGATCAAATTTTTTTAAATATAATTTTAGATATATTTCGTTCTACTTAGGCTTTCTATATCACTTTTATTTTTTAATTATAGTTAAAGAATAAACTACTAAACTATATATAATGACTACATATAACCAAGCCCCGTGTAATTTCAAATTTAAGATCGCCGCTATCGAAAAGGTCGTCGACGGCGATACCATGGACGTACTCATAGATTTGGGGTTCGACGTCATGACGCGTCAACGCGTACGACTTCTCGGTATCGATACCCCTGAATCGAGAACGTCGGATCAAGTTGAAAAGGTCTACGGGAAACTCGCGAAGAAAAACCTCGCGGAATGGTGTATGAAAGCGGTTGCATCTGAAAAGGACGATATTGAGATCGAATTAAGATGCCCGGAAATGGATAGTCGCGGTAAATTCGGACGCGTTCTCGGTGAAATTTGGGTTTCGGAAGATGGGAACTGGACTAACGTAAACAGGTGGATGTGTGAAAACGGACACGCCGTTCCGTACCACGGTCAAAACAAGGACGATGTTCAGGCACAACACATGGCAAACAGAAAAATGTTAGCTGAAAAGGGTATCGTTACCGAACACAAATAATTTCGTATGTTAGTGTATATGAATAAGTCTACTTTGAAATCCATGTTAGATAGAAATCAAAAACTCAGAAACTCATATAAAAGGGCAAAAACAAACGAAGAGAGACAAAAAATTGCAAATAAAAAATTTAAAAAACAAAATATTAATACCGTTTTAAAAAAAGAGAAATCTATTCAAGATATGAAAAAAGATCTTGAAAACAAAATGAAAAAGGCAAAGACTAAAGAAGATAAAAATAAGTATAAACCTTTGATAAACATGGCGAACCGTATTTTAAAAGGTAACTAACGTTTCTTAAACCTATTAAAAAGTCCTTTTTTACCTTGAGTTTTTCGAAGATTTATACCGTTACCACACCCTCTACCTAAAAAACGGAGTTGTTGTTTTCGAAATTCTTTATTTATATTTTCTCTAATTTCATTCACAGTTTTTTTACCTAACTGATTAATAAAATATTGTTTATCGAGACCGTTACATATTTTATTTTTTGAGTTTATATAGTTTATTAAATTTTTTCTGTTTTTAACCGTATTATTGTTTACCATTTATATATAATAATATTTTAAAATATCTACTACTATTAAAATGGATACACCAGGTAATGACGATACCGCTGTTCTTTTAGCGTTACTTGTATTGGTTGCGTGTTGTTGTTGTTGCTCATCGAGTTCTTTTTTAGTTACAGGTGGTCTTCTATTTACTAAAAAAGATGACGATGACGATGAAGATGAAGATGGCGAAGACGATGACGATGACGATGACGATGACGATGAAGACGGTGAAAAAAATGTCGGTACCCTTCGTAATTCAAACTCCGGTCCCCAGAATGATGGAGAAGGGAAAGTATATTATTTAGATAGACATAATATTAATTGCGAAGATAGTCCTTTAAATAGTTTTAAATTTACGCGTCCAAGTAACACAACTACACAATATAATTATTCATGTGTAGATGGTATAAAAATGTCTACTACAGAAAAACATACACTTTCTAATCATAAAGGTCCGAGCAAAGGAAAAGAAAGTAGTACATTATACTTAGATAGGCACACTTTAGATTGTTCTGATAAACCTATAACACAATTTATATTAAAAAGAGATAATAATGGAAAAAATATATATTATACATACAAATGCGGGAACACTACTACGAATAGTCCTGTATGTCGTGAAACGAATACTACTTATAATACTGAACATAATTCTACTCATTATTTAGATAGACACGACGTGAAATGTGAAAAAGATGAATATATATCTAAATTCAAACTTCAGAGAGATGGTTCAGGTAATTTTAGATATGATTATAAGTGTTGTAAACATACGTTATAATAACAGTATCAGCTCTGCTCTTCCTCTTCTTGTGGTAAAATACACCCGTCTTTAAGTTTTGCACTTTTTTCCGTACACCCAACCGTGTTTTTATCGTCCGAAGTATCACCTTCGTACGATATACCGTCCGTGTTAGGGTAAAAGAAACATACGTTTTTTATAGCATCGTTGTTCTTTTCCGTTCGATGACCCCACATTTTATACCCCAATTTCAGGGCGTATAAACGACACTTTTCGGCGGTACCACCTAACCCATCTTTTCCTACCGGCGTTACACTTTGTTCGTACCCTTTTGTAAAGTCTATACCACTTTGGAGTTCCGGTGAAATATACGTATCGATTAAGTACTTTTCAACTTTTTTCCGGTCCTTTTGTGATAAAGCTTTATCGTATACTATAATTTCGTGAACGGCCCAATCACTCGATTCGGTATTGGCGTGATCACCCATATTTATCGTTATCGTACCGGGTTCATCTCCAACGTACTTGGTAGTGCGTACATCACCGTTCGTAAAGAATTGGGTTTTATATGCGGTAGTTTGAATCCACGTTCGCCCGGAACCGTGTATATTTTCTATGGGTGTTACCCAACCCTTATCGCCATAGTATGCAACACCCGTTCTTTCTGCGTGCCATCCCGCGAGCCAGTTTTTACCTTTAGCATCGAATAGTCTTCTCTTATTTTCACCGTTATACCGCGCAACTGTAAAAAGTGTCCACGCCGTTCCCGAAAAATCGAAGGGTATGGTTATACCATCTTCTGTACTTCCGTAAACGTAGTTTCCCGATACTGGATCTAATCCCATTTTTAGCTTACCTTTTACGTTATCATTTTTTATATCGTTACCTTTACCTGATCGATCTTTCCATATTAAACCACTTTCATCCAAAGACGTACCGGTATACCAACACTTAATACCGCTGGGTAAGGCATCTCCTGTTAATGAAACGTCCACGTCTAGTTTAACTGAACCACTTCCTGAACCATCATCTGTAGTTGTGGTTGTGGTACCATCACCATAAACAAATAGACCAGTGAGTGATCCTACTAATATAGATACGCAACATGCGAACATGAAGACAAGCATTAAAATTTTTTCTGAACCGCCTGCCATACTACTTTTAAACAACAAAAAAATTAATACGTATACTTTCTAATCCATAAATTACATATCCACTTTTCACCGGATTTTACAGATGCACCGCCGTGTAATGCCTTCTTCGTCATACACTCATAGTTGTTTAACGTATTAAAGAACAAAGCGTCACCCTTTTCTAAACGGTACGATTTGTTTATGTTTGGAAACACGGTTTCACCACCTTCATACTCGTCATTCAAGGCAATTATGAATGTGTACATTCGTTTATTCTTATCGTCGGGGAACGCATCTTGATGTGGTTTATAGAAACCATCTGGTCCGTATTTCAAAACCTGTAAATCCTCGCAGTTACTTAAAGGACGATCCGTCATCGAAACGCATTTACGTATAAGTTTATCAACGACAGGATCTTCGGATGCCTTTATCCACGCCGTCTCGCTTTTACGTATAGTTTCGTCGATATTACGAGATTTTGAAACGGTCGATGCATGTAATTTTTTGGACGCTACTTGTTTTATATGATCACACTCATCGTTCGTAAGAACGGTTTTTATAATTTTTGGATCAGTGTACGTGGGTATAAAATATAGTATAAGCAGTGTTATAGAAATAAGTAACAACACTCTATTCATCCTGATATCTATAAAGAATTTCTTTCGACTGCTAAAAGAAGTCCGTAATAGGCTGGTATCATAAGTATCTTTGATACGGGTAAAGTGTATTTTTCGTGTGAATTTCTAATGTACACGAGCATACTAATGAGTGAGAAATACATTCCCATGAAATACAGAAACTTATTCACTAAGAACATGTAATACGTACTTTTTAGGGTACTCACGAGAATATTAAACTGTATTACCTCGTTCTCTAAGTTTTTACTCTGTGCGATAAATAGTATAGACCATGCACTAAACAAAATATCAAACAAGTCTATGTACCTTTCCCATTCGTACCTGATCATGAGTAAACCACACTGTACGAGTATTAGATAATACTTGTATATTTCTTCGGTTTCTTCTTTAAAAAATTTTGTTAATTCGTAGACTATTTTAGCCGGTATCGGTAAAAGTAATCCTGCGCTCGCGTAACTTTTATCGAAACGGAGTGTTAAACCGTAAGTTAATAAATCCATTTATAAGTCTACATCGGATTTCTTTAATGTTTTTAAAAATATATAATGTGGTAAACTAGAATTGTATCTTTTACGTATCTGAGATATTACCCAGTTTGAATAGTTAGCTAATTCGTGTACGATGTGTAATATATCCCATGTTCTAGATGTATCGAGTATCCATTGTCGAAGTAAATCACCACACGTATCGGTAAACATTTCGTATACGTTTCGTATATCCTTTAGTTTAGACTTTTCTTTATCGCGTCTTTGTAATTCTTTTTTAAACGATTCATCATTTATGTGTTTCAAAAGGTACGATACGCGTAAGTGTAGATTATCGTCGTCGTAAATACCACCGTACTTATATATGATTTCCCTATCTATGTGTGATAATTTATAACTTAGATCTATGAGGTATTCATTTGCACCATTTTGTATGAGTTCGTTATACGTGGGTCTACCTCCACACGGTATATCACCGTGTTCCCTAGACCTCGTTTTGAATTCAAAATAGTGCGGATTATGTACGCGCCCAGTTTCGATATGTCCGGAACGCCAATCGAAAGCGGTGTGACAATCTGTACACCACATTTGCGCACACCCATCTATTTTGTGTATCATCGTACCGCATTTGGGACACGGTTTCGTATCTTTGTTTATGAGTTTCATAGTTTCGACCGTTTTTTCGTCACACTCGTGGTTCTGTAAACGTTCTTCGCAACATTTATCACAAAATGTTTTATCGCATAAACCACACATCCACTCCGAGTTTAGAAACCCTCGACACGTTTCACTGGGACACTTACGCGTGAACGCGAGTATACCTGTATCTATATCTGAATTTTCTATATCGTTTGCTTCGTTAACAACGGAAGTGAGTTGTCTGCGCAATTCATCTATGACAATATCGTACATTCCCGTTTCATGATTTAACCTTCGTGCGTCGTTACGGGTTGCACGCACTAGTACGAGTGTATCCATGAGATCGTAATATTTATGTCGCAGGGTATCCATTTTTATTCTACGTTCGGCGTATGGTTGCGTTTCAGGCATGCGCGCCATTTCACGATCGTACAAAACCCGTTCGCGGTGATTTCTATAATCGACGTTACGAAACTTTTTGGTACAAAACGAATCGACATATTCGCGCGAAAATTTTATTTTACATTCCATACAGTGTGGATCTTCCACGCTCGATAGCAAATACGTTTGTATACACGTTCTACACGATTCGTAATCACAAGAAGGACACGATACCTTTTTGTGATTCGATTTATTATACGTGGCGCAGCAAACTGAGCACGTACTCATACTTACTATATTATTTACACTTTTCTTTAATTATTTTATATCTTCAGTGGTCCATAGTAATTTAATAGAATTGCGGTTATAATAGTTACTACATTGAGGGGTACATCATAAGTGGGTACGATCGATTTTTCGGACCACCGTACTGTAAAAAATACCGAAATAAAAATACCAAGTGTTCTCAAAAACGCTTCAAAATGTGGATTCATTTATTGTTTACGCATAAATTTTTCTTTGACCCAATCACGATCCTTCTTAAAAATTTTAGAAAGTTTTGGATCTTTACGTTTAAATAAAATCATGAGTACGTTCAATCTTCTAAAAAGACCGAGTGGTGGTTCACCTGCGCGTATAACTTTGGAAAGTGCCCTGTGTCTCGCAAGTTCCGTTTTTTCTTTAACGTCGACGTACCCATGTTTTGAAAGGTATCCTGTGTTACTTATTGGAATTTTCATTTATTTAAACTTGGGATTTTTTTCGAGTTTACCTTCGTGGAATACAACCGGATTATAATACGTTCCATCGGCATAGTATACCTTAGTATACCACGACTTTGAATTAGCATCCCAAACCTCGCGTCTTTTTAAGCCACACTTATACTTAACCCGGTTTTCCATATCTTCTCTACTTCCAGTAACTTTTCCCATCTTGTTACCCTTAACAACGGTTTTTGCATCTTTCGCACCCTTAATAAAAGTGAAGTATCGAATAAGTCCAGTGTACATCTTTTATTAACGATTTGTGTTTATTTTTTATATTACTTATTTCTGGTACTTTGTTTGTTTATTTAATTGTGCGAGTCGTGTTTTTACCGCCATTTCAGAAATACCTTCGTTAATGTTCTTTTTGAGTCTGCTTACATTTTTAGCCGCACGTCCTTTCATAGTATTGTTAACGAGTTTCTTAAGGTTCGCCTTCTTATTTTTGGGTGGTGGAGGAGGTTTATTTTGCATAGTTTTTATCAATTTAGCTTGAACATTTTTTCTTTTCTTTTCATCCATGTTTCGTTTTATATTACCCTTAATTCTATTAAACGCCCGATTTGCTTCCATACCCTGACTTCCAGTAAAGATACCTTTTCTCCAGTGCGTAAGGTTTGCACTATTTATGTATTTCTTACGATCAGCATTCGACATGTTTGGGTACGTTTTGGATATGTATTCCGCGAGTTGTTTCTTAACTTCCTGGCGTTTCTTTTTATTTGCAGCTTCGTTATAATTACCGTTTAGTTTTTCGGATTCTATGACTTTTTCTATACTCGGTGCAATGTTCTGAATCTGAACACTGTAATTTTTGAGTTGATTGAGTAATTTGTTTTTAACTTTTTGGTTCATTTGTGTCGATTTAACTTTATTAGTCAAGGATTCGCGCATTTCTTGGTTTTTTGCAGCTTTCTTTTTATTTTCCTCTTCCCTTTTCTTCTTTTCCTCCTCTTCCTTTTTCTTTTTTGCAAGTGCCTCCGCTTTTTTCTTCTCGATCATTTCTTCTTTTTCTTTAGCTTTTCTTTGCTCCTCTTCTTTCAATTTTCGCTGTTTCGCGAGGTTTCGAATTTTATTCACCACATTTTTCCTTAACGCGTTATAGTTTTCACCCTTTTCGAAACGTTTAAGATAATTTACTTTATTCGCATTTGTAAGGTTTTTAGAACTATTTAAAAGTTTACTCAAGGATTTTTGATACTTTTCTTTCAGTTTCTTTTCCGCTTTTTCCTTCGCTAAACGGTTTGCTTCTTCCTTAGCTTTTCTCTCTTCCTCTTCTTTTTTCTTTCTTTGATTTGCAAGATTTCGAATTTTACCAACAACATTTTTCTTTAACGCGTTATAGTTTTCACCCTTTTCGAAACGTTTAAGATAATTTACTTTATTCGCATTTGTAAGGTTTTTAGAACTATTTAAAAGTTTACTCAAGGATTTTTGATACTTTTCTTTCAGTTTCTTTTCCTTCGCTAAACGGATCGCTTCTTCCTTCGCTAAACGGTTAGCTTCAGCTTTTCTATTTTCCTCTTCCTTAGCCAAACGGCTAGCTTCAGCTTTTCTATTTTCCTCTTCCTTAGCCTTTCTATTTTCCTCTTCCTTAGCCTTTCTAATAGCTTCTTCCTTTCGTCTTTCAATATTTTTTAATATGTTTTGAAGGTTTCCATTTTCACGCACTCTTCTAAGAAATTCATTCTTATTTTCGTTTGTAAAAATATTTCCTGAATTTAAAATTGCTCTTTTAACACTTTTTTCACTTTCCGCTTTTATTTTAGACGAAGATATACTTTTCAAGACATTTGACCTTATATTTTTTAAATTATTAAGTGTATTTGATTTTTGAATGCGATTTTCAAATTCTGATACTTCTCTACTATTGAGAGCGTTAGTTTCTTTCAAAATACTCCTTATACTATTCTTTTCCTTCGCTAAACGGTTAGCTTCATTTTTCTCCTTTTGGAGTCTGTTCCTTTCCAAATTTTGTGCTTTACGAGACGCATTACCTTTTATGATATTAAATTTTTCACCTTTATTAAAACGCTCTAAAAATTGTGCTTTGTTTTCTTTTGTCATGTTTTTCGAATTGTTTAACATTTCAATTAAAAGTTTTCTTTGTTCGTTTCGAATACGTTTCTTTTCTTGTTTTTCTAACCTCTCCTTTTCTTTTCGAACACTTTCCGCTTCCAGATTTTTTGTGCGTTTGTTTATATTTTTTTTTAAAGTATTGAAATTTTCACCGCTATTGAACCTCTGTCTAAACACATTCCTTTCCGCATTATTTAAATAATTGGAATTGTTCATGAATTTATTCAAAAGTTCTTTCTGTTGTCGCCTTTGTTTTTCTTTATATTCAGCCTCGGCTTTCATTTTCTGTTCGAGTTCTCTATTTTTACGTTCCTTTTTGAGGTTACGAGCTGCTTGAATAGCATTATCCTTTAACGTATTAAAATTGTTACCCGCCTCGAGACGTTGCATGAACATGCGCTTATCGTCGTTCGAAAAGTTCTTAATAATTTTTTGTAACAATTTCTTTTGATCCGCGTTTCTGAATGTTATTTCACCTTCTTTGCGCGCATTATTTATTTTTTTGAATTCGTCTTCGACGTTTTTTCTTACTTTATTGAAATTTTTAGTCTTTTCAAAGTTTCGTAAGAATTTAGCTTTCATGGAATTGTTTAGGTTTTTAGAACTGTTCAATAAAACGCTCAATTCTTTGAGTTTCAAATCATAATTTTTACGTTCAGCTTCTTTCTTGTTAATCACATCCATGATTTCTCTTTTCAAATTGGATATATCTTCACCCGCGTTCAGTCTATTTATGTACGTACCTTTATTATTCACGTTTTTGTTTCCCAAAAACGTTGTAAGATTTGTTTTAAGGTTTTCGAGTTTACTTTTCTTAATATCTCTATCCTTTTGAATCGCTAAAGTCTTCGCATTATTCAATTTTCCGTTCGAATTAAACTTACGCAAGATTTCGTTTTTATTTGTGTTTGTCAAGTTCGTGAGTTCACTTAAAATTTTTTGTAACTCGTTCCTATTCTGTTCCAATTTTATCTTTTGATTTTGGAGACGCTGTTCGTTTGTTATTTTGGTAGATATTATACCATTAATGTATGTTTTTACGTTATTGAACTTTGTACCTCGTTTTACTCTATTAAACGCGTTCGTTTTTTGACTATTATTTATATATTTACTTACATTTTCACGGTTAAGGTACGATCGTAAAAGAATTTCGTTTTCTTTTATTTCTCTATTACGCGTTTCAAGTGCTTTTGGACCTTCAACTGGACCTCGCGCGGGTCCTTGAATAATACCACCCGTCACGACATTTGGTTTTTTATTTTTATACATACCTAAACCCCTGATATTCCTTTTAAAAACGTACCCGGGCATTGGTTTTATTTTATTTGTTGGGATAAAACTTCTATTCAAAAACGTTGGTTTTTTTGGTTTTGAAAATGTTCTGGGTGCTGGTTTGTTATAATTTCTTATATTTCTTCGATTCACGTTTACACTTTCGTTTACGTTTCTTCGTTTCACGTTCACATTTACGTTTTTTCGGTTCACGTTTACACTTTCGTTTACGTTTTTTCGATTCACGTTTACGCTTTCGTTTACATTTTTTCGATTCACGTTTACGCTTTCGTTTATGTTTTTTCGATTCACGTTCACGTTCACGTTTTCGTTCATACGGTTCACGTTCACGTTTTCATTCATACGGTTCACATTCACATTCACGTTTTCGTTCATGCCGTATTTTTCGATATGTTTTATTTGAACGGATCGTAATTTAATTGGTTCGTGGACATTCATTGAATGAAGGCGTCGTCCTATTATGTCAATGAGTTGAGCCTTCGTAAGTTTTTTGTCGGCGTAACGCGCTACACCCACTTTATTCGCTATATGTCTAATTGACGAAACTTTAGTCGACGCACTAAACAGTTTTTTATATTCTTTTTGTGATAGAGGCGATTTTCTATCTATCATATATGAACCATCTTTGCTTAAAATGAGTGGAGGTAACGGCAATTTCCCGCCCTGGATAGACGCATATACATCGCATACCTCTTTTCTAGAGAGTCGCAGTTCATTTCCTGTATTTTGTTTTACGAGTGTTCTGAGATTATTTAAGTCTACTCCTGGATCACACGCATCCATATTGATATAACTCAACAAAAAAGTTATAGCGATATGCCTTTTACGTATAATTGAAACTTGTCTTCGTACGACATGTTAAAGTTAAACACGTCGACTTGACCTATGTCTATATCAATAATTGTACTATTTTTTATGACGTTATTTTTTCTATTATTAAGGGTCGAAGCAATGAGCGCTTCTGCAAACTGTTTAGGGTTCTTTATTTCTTCTATAAACTGCGATTCCATTTTCATTCGTATACAAAGTATTTTATCGGGTTTTTTGTCTAAAAATGGTGCCGATGGTAAGGTTTCCAAAGTACCTCCATCGACGTAAATTAAACCATTATACGTATACGATGAAAATATAAAGGGTATTGCTATACTCATACACAAAGCGTCTATGACTTTCATATCGGGGTGTGTATATTTCGAAAAGTATTCTGTTTTAGAAGAGTTTACGCAAAATGCGGATATATATAGCGCCTTATCTATTTCGTTAAATGTGGGATCTGAACCTAATACGTTAACAAATTGGTCCCTGATAGGTTTTAAATCAACTAAACCGTACGAATTTATGAAACACTTCAAATTTAATTTAACGAGTTTATTTGAGTTAATTTCGAGTAATTTATCTAAAGTTTCGTCTACTGAAAACCCAAGGGCAAAAAAGGTGCAGAGTATGGCACCCGCAGATGCACCCGAATATTCCTTGACGTTTTGAATTTTGTGTTCAATAGTTTTAAGGTACCCTAACATGGAAAATATACCCATGGCACCTGGGCCTATTATAAGATAATCCATATCATCACTTAATAGAACTGAGGAAATTGCTTTCTCAAAAGAGCGAAGACAACCGCAAAGACGACCGCGTGTGTCAATGCTGCTGGAACGCTGGTTTGACCGGAAGTAAAGAGACCCTTGGATCCTGGTGGAATGGTCAAAAGCATGCCTGGGCTGAGTGCGAGGAAGAGAGACGTGGTGACGAGAAGATCGGTTTTGGTAAGAACGAGACCCATCGCCTTGGCAATGAGAGAGAACGTGAGAAAGAAGACGAGGGCGTGGAACATGACTGCCGTCCTGCCGGTAAGACCGTCTCTGAAAGCGATTTTGGAACCGTCTGTTCTGAGAAGAATACCTGGACTGAGCGCTAAAAAAAGCGAGGCTGGAATAGCGACTTTTTGAGACGTGATATCTGGGAGCATGTTTGTATATATATTCATTACATATTAATCTAAGAACCGTATCTAGAGTTGTAAAAGCAAAACTCGACGAAATCGTCATAATTTGCAAAGTTTAATATATGATGCGAAATAGCAGCATCGTATAGGTACTGTTGTAGTATCCCCCACATATATCGGAGATCGTCCTGGTAATGCAATTCCCAGTCGTTTATATGTAAAGGTTCATCAATATTGATTTCTTCGTCGTAATCACTGTTTTCGGCATCGTTTCCATTCATGGCTTCATATACGTACTGATTCCAAACCATTATTCCTGTTTTTTATCTTTTAAACCAGTGAGTGAGAGTGAAGTAGATTCTTTTACTGGTAAGTTATCGAGTATAACCTTTAAGGCACTTTCAGCTTGTTGTTCGTTTCCTTCAAAAAAAGTGGTAAGACCTTCCTTGACTGAGGTTTTGTTTAAACCTGATTTTCTAGCATTTTTCCTGACGGAAATTTTACCCTTTTTAAGGTTAATAACATCGAGACCGTTATCGGTCATGAGTTTCTTAACTTGTAACTTGAGCGATTTTTCCGCCTGAACGAGTACTTTAATATCTTCACGGGCTTCTGTAATTTGCTTGTTTAATTCAACCAATTTAGAGACGCTGTTCGAGAGTTCATCTGTAGGTGTAACCTGAGACATTTATATATAAACTATACCTGTATTCTTTAAATAATTATTTAGCACAATGGTCTACGCATAGTATCGGAAGCGATAGTGGAGTTATTCCATACGAATGGTTCTTTTGGGTTTGGTGGGTCGGCGCGGATTTGTTGGTTCGCGTTTCTGAGAGCACCACTGACCGTTTCTGGGAAACCAATTTGGGCTCGTGGTTCGAGAAAGTTTTGGCCCGCGAGGATATCTTCTGGGGCAAATTCACCGAAATCTTCTTGCGAGGCAACTTCTCTTGGGAGAAGAGAAGAGGCGAGACCGGTACCCGCCTTCATTTCACAACCAGACCCTGGTTCAGATGGACCAATATCACCGTAGCCAGATGGTGCGTACATGCGTTCTTCAATAGAATAAGTGGATTTTGTGTTGTTTAAGAACATGAGGTAGATCACAACCGCGATAGCGAGGGCAATCAAGACCTGTCTTGGAGTGACTTTGTTCAACTTCATCTTCATCTTTATATACTATCAACAATTTTTTTTATTCTGCGTCTTCAATAATGTACTGGTCTGGATATGTTTCTTCAGAATTTGGTTCGGGTTCGGGTTCCGACATTTTTTCTTCGTGGATTTTCAATTGAACGATATTCCAAGAAGGACCGAATGCCTTCTTGGCGAACCAAATCCCGGAAAATTCAATGAGTGCAGTACACGTCGCACCTGGAACAACTGTTTCAAAATCAACGGTTTCCTTGTTATGATCAAAAACACGTGTTGCTGAAATTCTGTCTACCGTAAGCTGGTCGCCCCTGGTATAAGCACTTGTAACGGTTTTTTCTGAAAGTTCTTTACCAAACCAAGTCTTACTGTTTTCAACGGCAGATTGGATATTTGTAACGTGTACAGTTTCAATCTTTGCTTGATTATCGTCTCCTGTAACCTCGAATGAAACTTCGCCCGTTTCCTGATCAACGTCCGTGACCTTTACACCGTTTAACTGGATAAAATATCGTTTCTTATCATCGTTTGAAGCTTTCGTATGATACAAACCGTCTTCACCTTTAGAGAGAGTATCGTAAATCATTTTGTATATTACATTGGTTTCATTTCTTTAACCCAATAAACGGAATCATGGCTGATTTTTCGAGTATAGGTTTAGGTACCCAATGGTCTCGTATAGGTTTAAAACCATAAAGCGTTTCTTCCATTTTTACATTTTTGTTTATTTCTAAAGGTTTGATTGGTCTGAAATTGAATTCATTTTTTACATAGTTAGTGTTTGGATTGGGTACCCATTTAGCGCGTTCTATGTTAAATATATGATTAGATTGTGTTCTTATGTAACCCGGTGGCGTTTTGAAATTTTTATTCGAAGTTTTTATACCGTGTACGATTTGTCTACTCAATTTTGATTTATCTGGTTCCGTCGTATATTTCTCGTACCTTTCTGGTTTTATTTCGGAAGCTTTGTGTAAAGTTGTATTTCCTAAACTTTTGAACGTTTTTATTTTTCGAACTTTTTTTATTTGTGCTTTTTTTAGTATAGTGTCCATAGAATCTGTATTCGAAATTTTCGTTTTTGTCATTTGTTTAGCGAGTAGTACCATGCGTTTTCGATCCTTATCTACTTTCTCTGGTCGTAAACCCATTTTTGACATGACATATAAATCTTCTAAAAGGTATTCTTTTGTAGGTAATTTTATGTTCTTATACTTTTGTGTATAGTTGCCATAACGCATGACAAGAGTTCTGTACCCTCTTACCTTTTTCGTGCGCCTTACTATATCGTACCCGAGTTGTTTAGGGCGCATAAAAGCAATATCAAGTATACCACCAAAATTTTTCTCTTTTATGGATTTCGCTTTTACGTCGTAATATCTCAATTTAAAGTCAAGTGTAAAAACCTCGACGTCTATGAGCGTATCAACAATATTTTTTCTGTTGAACTTTCTTTTTGGTATGAGTGTATACCTTCTCGTTACTTCTTTACCCAAACTTGTATTCGATGGTAATATACCTATGAATTTGGATATTTTTCGTATATCAATTTGTTCTTTCGAATAATCTTTACCGAGTTCGTCGAATACGGATTTTTTAATTTTTTTTAAGTTTTGTTTCGCCAATTCTCCGAGCTTATTCCATAACAATAGTTTTATGGCTTGGAGTTTTCCGAAAAATTTTTGGTCTGGTTTTATACGAGGAACAAATTTCGTGTCTATATCCGAAGTTATTATTCTTTCGTCGTCTTCGATATAGTGATTGTGCGCTTCACCACCACTTAATATTAAATCGCCCATGGGATCCAAAAATTTTGTTAAATCTTCGAGAATGTTGTATATTATGGGTCGAATACTCTCTGTTACGAGAACGTGTACCATGGAATCGAACGTTTTATCTCCGTGTACTCGCGATACTCTATTTCTAAATTTGGTTATATCATTATTTTCGTAATGTTTCTTGAGAACCGGGTCATTGAAGAAGAAATATTTATCTATGAATGCTTTCGAATTCTTGTATGAGTACCCACTCAGTACAAGATAATATGATTTAGGTAAACTCTTCACGGTTTTTACCATTATTATATTACCTATATAATAAATATGGAGTGCCAGGATACATGTCGATGCTACGCCGATTACGACACGCCTTATCCACACAAGGAACAAGTATGCGGTATACGGAAAAAGGGGTATATTATACCGTGTAAGAAGGAGTGTTGTGCTGGTGGATGCCCGGGTCAGGATAAAGATGTATATCCACGTCAACCGTATGCGTTTGGATACCTGTACCCTATGCGTATAGACAACCTTTTTAAATTTTTAACATTCATAGTTATTGTTCTACTTATTTTCAGTACATATACATCGTTTAAAAAATAGACTTAAAGATAGAGAACCTAAGTAATATATAAAATGTCTCTTGAAACCGTCCTCGAAGAAATCTCTGCTCTCAGAAACGATATTAAAACCCTCTCTAAACTCATTAGAAAAGTAAAGGCTAAACAAGACGATCCAAACGGTGAAAAGGCTGCGAAGCGCGCTGAAAACAACGGGTTCAACCGCAAACAAGCCGTTTCCGAAAAACTTCGTGCGTTTTTGGAACTCCCAGAAGGTGAACTCGTCTCGAGAAGCACCGTCACGCGCGCGATTAACAAGTACGTCAACGATAAGGGCTTGAAGCATCCGGATAACGGTCGCGTTTTGGTCCTCGACGATAAATTGCGTGATTTGCTTGAACCACCAGCTGATACTCAAGTTACGTTTTTGAACTTACAAAAGTTTTTGTCCCCACACTACAGCAAACCAGAAGAAAAGGCTTAAAAAATATATACGTATTATAACTAAACCATGTTAATCGACAAGGTCTCGGTAGAAACCCTTGTTGGTACAAAAATATCTAAGATAGATTTGTACCAAAAAGCATTTAGACACAAATCAGCATTAAAAGAAGATGAATCTTTAGACGGTTCTTTTGAAACTCTTGAATTTATCGGTGATTCCGTGTTAGGTTTTGTCATTACAAAATTTTTATTTGATCGTTATGAAAATAAACAGGAAGGGTTCCTTACTAAAGCGCGTACAAAACTCGTCCGCGGTGAAACCTTAGCGGGTATCGCAACTAAACTCGGTTTGTATAATTGGGTTCAAATGGATGAAAAGGGTATGCGTAACGAATGGAATAAAAATCCTAAAATTCTCGAAGACGTTTTTGAAGCTTTGGTTGGTGCCATATACATGGATCTCGGTTTATTACACGCCAAACAATTCATATTGAACATATACACGAACCCCGAAATGGTAAACTTGAATTGTATCATGGTCGATGATAATTTCAAAGATCATCTCATGCGATATTGTCAAACCAATAATTTACCTTTACCCGAATACCGCGTCATAAACCATGAAAACGGTATTTTTTACATAGACGTTTTTGTAGATAATACATTTTTAGGACGCGGACACGCCAAAAACAAAAAACAAGCCGAACAACAAGCGGCGAAACGTTTCTTTTACCCACCACCTCCACCACCGGGTCCACCCCCAGTTATACCTTACTTAAACAATAGACCCTTCTAATAGGTATACCAATGAGAAAATATTTATATTTTGCAAGTGGCTTTGTAAGTACATTTTTATTAATCAAAATATTATTTATAAGGCGCCCACCACCCGATGATTTTTCAGATTTACCACCACTCGAATACCCCGATGACTCGTCGTCCGAAGAGTTCATTACTGTAAAAAGAACACTTACATCCAGAGGTAACACGTATGATAAAAAAGAAACAATTTCAAGACCAAAATTGTCTCATATGAAAAAAGAAGAACTCATAGACGAGTGTGTGCGTCGCAACATCGCGTGTATAGGAACCGTCCGTGTTTTACGCGAACGGTTACGTAAAGCGCGTGAAGAAGAAGCTTAAACATTTTACGACATGTTTATGTAACATGCACCCAAATGTACAAAAGTGGTTAGATTTCGAGTACGCACCCCAAAAATCACAGGAATGGTTAGATCTTCGAATGGGTATGCTCACGGCATCAGATGCGGCATCAGCTATTGGTGTAAACAAATACGAAACACCACACCAACTTTTATTAAGAAAGTGTGGTAAAGGCCCAAAATTTGAAGGTAACGAAGCAACGCGTCACGGTGAAAAGTACGAAGACGAAGCTCGTATTTTATATGAACAGCGCCACGGTGAAGTCGTACACGAACTCGGTTTATGCCCACACCCAAAATATTCGTTTCTCGGTGGGAGCCCTGATGGCGTTTCTGAAAGTGGCAAACTCGTCGAAATCAAGTGTCCCATGATGCGTGAAATTAAACCCGAGGTACCCGAACACTACATGCCTCAACTTCAATTGTGTATGGAAATTCTTGATCTCGAAGAGGCTGATTTTATTCAGTATAAACCCGCCGATTTTAATTGGCCTAAACCAGAAGAGTTTGTTGTCGTTAACGTAAAACGTGATCGCGAATGGTTTGCAAAATATTTACCCGTCATGGAAGATTTTTGGCAAAAGGTACTGTACCATAGGGAATACGGTATAGAAGAACCAGTAAAGAAAACACGTAAGAAAAAAGAACTTGTTCGACCCGAGTGTACCATATTAACAGACTCAGACGACGATTACGTCGAAGAAGGATAAAGATTTTTGGTGTATATTATATAAGTTGAATGAAATTGAGTCGCATTACACGCGTTTCATACATAGTAAGCAAACGAACTATAAAATTAAGAACAAATAAATTTCGAACGGCATCGACAAGATTCATACCTTATTGTGTCGATCTAATTAATTCACACGATTTTAGTACACAACATATAGAATATTATTTAGACACTATAGCAAAAGCTGAAGCTATAACACTTGCAGTTCAAATTGCTACCATTGTATATAACACTAAAGGTAAACGTTAAATCAAATATCAAAAATAAAAGTATACCTAAAACATATAGGATTTTTAAAAAATGTCTGTCAATAAAAGTACCAACTACTTACAAAAAATAATTTTATTTTATTCACTTTTCACTTTTTGGAATTCGAATATATAATT
>Ga0255782_10001507_pt1 | contig 20007 bp, 34 predicted proteins | sample 101ome_26_FD_179980 | JGI IMG/M metagenome (GOLD analysis project Ga0255782, IMG submission 179980) | Coastal salt marsh microbial communities from the Groves Creek Marsh, Skidaway Island, Georgia - 101408AT metaG (version 2) | ecosystem: Environmental > Aquatic > Marine > Intertidal zone >...
TCCCAAAGACATCTGGAAGATTTGCAATATTGAATTTACATGTGTCACCATCATAACAAGAAACATATTCAATATATCGGAAAGAGTTTTCTTCAGCAGGATGTTCTGAAGCAAAAGATTGAGGAACTGCATGACATTGAGCAACAATTAACACAAACAGTAAAAATATTATTTTAGGCATTTTGATCTCCATCTCGTTCAACTTTAATCTTTGACTTAAATTTCAATGGTGATTTCACAACAGCAATGGCATTTGAATGTCTTGCCTTCAACACAATTCTTTCACCATTCACATCAATGAGTTGTGATTTGGATTGCGGACATGTTTTACGACAAAACTCTCTTGCTTCATCCATTGCGTTATCATAGGATGAATACATCCACGATTCAACTTCTTCACCAGATGTATTGTAGTATTCAACACACCAAGCATTATTTTCTGTTAGATCCATTTTCATTTTCCTTTTTTTCACTCATTTGATTAAATAGGCGGTAAAGTTTAGTGTGATATTTATTCTTTTCTTTTTCAGGATCTGTAGCAACATCAAGAGCATGAAGCAATTCACCAAAAATTCTTTTGAACAAATCAAACTTTTTCTCATAATCTTCACCACCAAAATAACGAATTTCAATACGCTCTGCCTTTCCTCTCTTTTTTGATTGATTTGAAAAACTGTAGTGTGATAAATTCACTGTTTGAAATTTACCACCAATTGATGAACGAAGTGCGAATAGCAAATCATTTTTACCAAATTTTATATTCTTTTCAACCATTTGACCAAGTAAATCTTTATCTGCTGTTTCTTGCTTGTCTTTTAGATAACCACGAATTTTTTTGAGTGAACTCTGAACATACTCAGCATGTTTACGGTCTGAAAAGAGTTTATCTGATTGTGATTGACTTTCATTTGAAAATAAAATAAACTTGAGAGCATCAAAGTTTTTCATTCGTTCTGGTGTGAATGAAATATTAATATGTAATCCACATTGAGCATCCCGTTTATTTTTATCTTTTCGTCCTGCAGTCTCAGAATGATGTGATTTTGTGTTACCATTCTTTTTGATATAATCAAACATACCTCTTGTCACATCAATTGCTTGAGAAGCATTCATAATTGGTGAAATAAATTCAATGCCACCCAGTGTAGCGAGGACAGAAAGGTCTGTGCCGATTGTCCAGCGAGATGGATCAGAGGTGTCACCTGTTGTGATCTTAGGAGACTTTACAAAAGATGGACGATTACTTTCTTGACTATAATACTTTTTGATCTCAGCATTAGGGGTTTCTGTATTTGCTGTCTGCAAAACTAACATCATAAATTGAAGAAGTTTTTTGCTGTCATTATTATATGTCTTGAAGATTTCTTTTTGATAATCACCTTCCGCCATATCTTTAGCAGATTTCTCAAGTGCTGAATTGACATAGCGGTAGGTAAGGTCAGCTAATTCTCTTTTATTGATTCCGTTTCTTGAAAAAAAGGAATAAAGATCCTTCGAATCTTGTCCCTCAAAATCTCCAAGAATTTGATCAACTGAGATAATTTTCTTTTTTTGACTGGCTTTGCTGACATTATTCCCCGCATTCAGTCTTTTTGATTTGTTTTCTTTAACAATCTTTTTGTTTTGTTCTTTCGTTTCGTTAATTATATCAACATAACGACCAAGAATCAAAACATCAGTGGCACTCGGTCTGTTGTTAGCTTCTAAAAATTTTTCATTATAAAATTCAAATTCAAGTCCGACTTTGAAATCTTCATTTGAAAATAATGATTTAATTTCTCTTTTCTTAACGTCTTCAACAAAGTATGAATTAAAGCCCAGCATATTAGTTTATGTATTGAGATAAAGGTTCTGTGATATATTTTTCTTTAGTGTATTGATCAATTGCCTCTTGACCAAAAAGAAGTCTTTCAAGTTCTCCCTGTTTATTTCTCATTTCGACAAAACTTGAAATTACATCAACTTGATGATCTTCAAGAAACTTTTTTGTGAGAACAGCGGCTGTGAGTGAATCACAACTAAACATATTAAAGTAAAGACCTATTCCACCTTCTAAGTATAACTCAACAAGAATTTGTAAGTTGCGAAACATTGCTAAACGAGCAATAATTTTATTTTCATATTCAAACACATTGTCAGGTTTATAAGTTTTTTCAACACCTTCAACATGTAATTTATTTTCTTTACAGTAGGCAACAAACTTTTGAATTTTTAAATCAATCTCTTGTTCTTGAGTCATTCTCCTCTTTAAAATAAAATAGGGAGCGTATTCACATACGCTCCCTGTTATAAGTATGTGCATTATATTTAGATTAATTCACAGAGGCTTCCTCTATTTGGTATTCTCTACCATTGATGAGTGCGCCATTAACAGAAGTTCTTTCAATTTTATGACCAGAATATATTTGTCTTTCCTTCCTTTCTTTATGATAGGCATTCATTGCGATAATATAGTCTTTGATGAAATCGTTTCGCACGATATCTTTTTCTTGAAAACTGACAATTTTGAACCCTGAAACTCGTTTAGCAATTTCATAAAACTCACGAAGACCACTTTCTCGGTCGTCTAAGTCAGTTTGCATAAAATCGCCAGCAAGGACAAGGCCTGTATTCTTACCAATTCTTGTGACAACTGTATGAAGTTCTACAGATGAAAGGTTTTGAATCTCATCAACAAAAATAATTGTGTTATCTATTGTTGTTCCTCGTAGAAAGGAAGTTGAACAAAATTCGACTAAACCCTTTTTCTCAAGAATTTCCCAAGCATCGCCTCTTTTAAAAAGTTCATTCACAATTGACTGATAAGGTCTCTTGTAAACGGCAATCTTTTCTTCTTCTGATCCTGGAAGATATCCAATATCTCTTGAGGGTACACAAGAACGGCAGATGAGAACTTTGTGATAAGGTGATTGAGGGTCAAACACCGCTTCTAAACCTAAGTAAGTGGAAATAAAACTCTTGCCTGTTCCGGCTGATCCCATAAGTATCATGTTATAGCCTTCATACCAAGCATCAAATGTTTGGTTTTGAGCATGAGTCATTGGTTCAATCTCTTTCATAGTCAAAGAGATTTGTTCAGATCTAGAAACTTGTGCTTTTTTTCTTGACATGGTAACTCCTGTAAATGAAATAGGAATTACTCAGACCATCTTTCACTCAGGAGCGATGGCCTGAGTGACAGTTACTTTCGTTTTTGAATCAGATACCTCCATGAATTCTGCTAAAGATCCATACTCCCTAATCGATTACCAGGATAGTTCTTTTTGATTTCTCGAAGCTTATCTCGAAATCCTTCATCGGGTTTCTTACCAGTTAGAGCCCAGTTATCGAAACCAATCCGAGGTGAAGCAACTTCGAGTGTTAGCTTACAATCAGACCTATCACAGTCTTCGTTTTCAGGTGTGTGTCTTTTAGCTATGGTTGTATGAATTTCAAAATTTTTGCCGCACTTAGCGCATGAATATTCATAAAAAGGCATATAATCTCCATCTAAAATATTATAAATAAAATCAAGTTCACAACATTATTTATCAAAAAAGAGAAAATGAAATCATTTAGTCAATTTTTAACAGAAGCAAGAAGAAACCCAGAAAAGAACGTCAAACAATTTCCAGTGAAGGCGTTAGAGAAATATAAAGATGATGATGATATCTTTATTACTTTTATAAAAAATGCTAAAGACTTTACTGAAACTGGAAGAGATGATTTTTTGGCAGCACAAGTAGGATTGAACACAAAGTCAAAATACAATACACCAAACGGTATTTACACATATCCAATGGTTGAAGTCTATCAGCAATATGTTCCGGGAAAAGGCTGGAAAAAATTCAATGTTCCCTTTGCTGGTGATATGCCAAAGATTGGTGTGCTTCGTCGAGTTGGTAAAAATCACATTGATGATATTGGCTCAGGTGAATATTCAAATGCTAAACTTGCGGGTGATACCGAAAAGATTGTTAAGTATACAACTCAAAAACTTATGAGAATTCTGAATGTAAAGAATGAACATCTAATGTTTTTGATTGTTTGTGCCACATGTCAATACGCTTTTACTCGAGCATCGAATGAAACACCAGGAGTGCAATTTTGGAACGCATCACGATTATGTGCTGCTCTTATTGCTCTAGCTCATGAGAAAAAGAAACTTGTTAGTGATGTTCGGTCTGGAAAATCAACATCTCAAAGAAGTTTTCGTCTTGGTGAAACATTGCCAAAAATGTCAGCATGGTGGATTCTTGGAAACCGTAAGGACCTTGAAACCAATTATGATCCAGACACACCAAAAAAAGTTCCAAAGAATCTACTGAACAAAGTATTTGATACAGTTCAAAGTATGAAAGGTAATCAAAAGGCGTTGACTGCGGGAAATATTTTCAATCCTTCTGGTGAAAAGAAAGAAAAAGGTAAATCGAATCCATATGCGAATGCTTGGGCTGTTTTATTAATACGAATTGGCTATGATTCAATTGCCGACCGAGGTGGTAAAAGAGTGATTCATTCAGCCGAACCAACACAAGCAGTTTTCTTGGCAAGAAGAGGATATAAAGTTCTTGAAATTATTGAGAATAAATCATATGAAGACCGTAAACCCGTTCTTCAGAAATATCGTGAGTTAGAAACAGATGAGAAAAAAGCTGACTTTCTCCAGAAAATGGAACATATTGGTATCTCACAAGGACAAGAAAATATTCGACTGTGGCGTTTTTTTGAAAAACTCAAATCAAATAGTATTATAGTGAATTTAGATGTGCTGAAAATTTTAGTAAAAAAAGAACCACACACAGCAGCAGAGTTTTATCGTACAGGACATTCGAATAAAGTGATTAATGAGCTTATGAAAATTGGTCTCAAAAAAAAGGCAGACACATTGACTGTTTATGTGGCGAGAGGACCTGAATGTAAAATTCAACCCGAAACAATCATCTTTGGTCTCGAAGAACTCTTTCGTCAGAAAACAGAAAAAAATCCAAAAAGTATAAATTCACCACTGCTTGATATTCGTCAATCGCTAAGAATGTATGAAAATAAATGGAACAAACAAAATGAAGATGTAATTCAGGCATTCCGCAAAGCGATCAAAAAAGCTCAAGATGATGCTGCAGAATATCTTGAGTCAGAAAAGAAGGCCTCATGAAAACTTTCACAGAGTTTTACTCTGATATTCAAAATCTGAAAACACCTGCTGGTGAAGCTTCTGAGCATTCAGAGGGGCAAATTGAAGAGAAGTGGTCGGAGAAGAGAAAGCGGGCGATAAATTGCGATCGCCCTCGTGGCTTCAGCGAACGAGCCTCATGCCAAGGCAGGAAAAAACGTCAGTCTGGTAAGTAGTTCCAATCGGGATAAACTTTTTGAACAACTTTCTTTTTTAATCCAGGATAACTTTTCAGATTCTTATCTTTGACTTCATTGAGCAATTGAGCTTCACCTGGTGAAAGATTTTCAAGCATGTCAATCCATAACTGTTCCTTTTTCAGTTCATTCAAATGACTTGCGTTGTGATTGACAAACATTTCAATGATTCGACGATTCGCATATAATAAAGTTGAATTATATAAATCGGCTTCACCAGGACTTTCATAGGGTGGATCACCTTCTGGTAAGTTGATTTTATAGTCTGCTGAAAAAGTAAGCAGTAATAAAAAATCAATCATATCATTACGATTTTCTTTTAAATGTTTTACTTTTTCTAAATGTGTTTTCTTGTTTGAAATTTCCTGAAACACTAAAGGAATTGATCTTACATTCTGCATATCTACCTATAAATCTATAAATGCTTGAAACACGCAAAACTTATCTGTTGAGCGATATTCATTGTTTTTGAGTTCGATTTCTTCCATTCGTCGAACAATTACATGTTTTGATAATTTTTTTGCCATTAGTTCGTGCTTTGATTTTGACAAATAGCGAATAGCACTTTCAAGATTCTTACCATAAACAACAATCTTTTCAGCACGGTCTATATTTGTCAAAAATGCTGAACGAGTTTCAATTCCTGATTTTGATTCAAGTCGAATCAACGTACGTTTCTCTTGAGAGGCGAGATAAACAACTCTTTTACCAATCAAATGTTTCATATCAACCTGAGGAAATTCAAAAACAGAAGTTGAAAACTTCAGTTTACGAATCAATTCTTCAACAGGCTTCAAACGAACAGAACGTTTCTTTTTCTTTTGTTCAGTGACAACACTTTTCACTGAAAGAAGTTCTTCCTTGACCTGCTTGAGATTTTTGAAAATTAGATTTTGTTGGCGTCTTGTGAGAAAAGAATATGCTTCCTTAATCTCCTCGTCACTCTGAATATTTCTCAAATCACTCAAATGATCTTTCTCAAGCATTTCAGCAATTTCGGTTGATTGAGATTTATTCAATTCATAAATTGTCAAAATTGATTGTGCTGTGATTTCTTTTTTACCTTTTGAATCAAATAATTCTTCAATTTGATTTTCAAGATAACCATACGCATCATAAGTTCGATTCTCATTTTTCCGTTCAGTTGAAACACGAACTACTACCTCAACCTTTTTTGTAGGACGAACTTCTTTCTGTAATTTTTCAATAAAGGAATCAAGGCGTTGAACTAATTCTTCAGGTAGAATGTTGCCATTAGAAATCAATCGAGCACACCAACAATAGGAGAAAGGAAGATAGGTTTGGCTATTGATGTTTTTTCTTTGTTTCTCTGTTCGAGCATAGTTTAACAAAAACTGCTTTGCGTCTTTATCGGTAAAATTCTGCCGATACCAATTATACTTATGAAGAACATCAAATTCACTGAGAACAAGTGATTCGGGTTCACGAATACTCATCTCTTGTTTTCTTCTTCGTTTCATCTCAAAACTCCAATAATGTTATACAATGGCAGTGAGCGATTCTTTCCAATTAGATGTTGAACAGTTTTTAGCAAGAAGCATAAAGTTGTCTCTTGTCTCAAAAATACCTTCACCAACAATTTCATCAATCAAAAAAGGTTTTGTTTCAAACACGCAAAAATCTCCATTTTCATCAATCGCATGGTATTTTGCCCACTCAGGCATTTCAAAATTCAAATTAATTTGCTGCTTCATTTTGTTTATACTCCATCGTATTAAATAACTGTTCTAATGTTCCATTTTCAGAATCAGCGAACATCAGTTTCATATCAAGTTTAGTAAGTAATTCATCATTCACAGTTGATGTCATATGTTGTACACCTTCTTTTGTTACATAAGATTGTGTAAAACCCCAGGTTGGATCATCATTCCATTTTGAAAATAAAATGTATAATCCTGAGTTTGAGCCAGTATGAGTGGGAGTACCCATAACAGGAACATTATCTACAATTTCTTTCAATTCATTCAAAGTCATAAAACTCCTATTAATATTTTACTTGGTCATAAGGATGGATTCTCAAATCTTTCACAGGGAATCCATATAGAATTCTTGGATTTTTATTTACATTGTTAGACCTAAAGATAAACAAGAAATGCTTTTGAGCAAATCTTCGTATCCAAGCTTTATCTTTCATGATATGATCAGCAATTTCTTTCTGTTCATCATATGGTATAAATCTTTCTACTTTGGCTTGATTATCAGCATCAGTTGCAGTCATTGAACCAGTATCTGTAGGACCAACAAGATATGTAGGAAACTGACCATAAACATCTGTTGATGTTGTTCCAAGAATATCAAATTCTTTTTTACCACGAAATCCTAAATGAACCAATTGTGGATCATAAACAAGCTGGTCATTCAGAAAAGTATATGATTCATAAAGTTCTGATATTCTACGGTCTTTTGTAATCTTAGCACCCGTATAGTTCAAACTTCCGTCAGGATTTCTTGCTGTTGGAGCAGCATTTACCTGACATAAGTAGTCTGTGCCAGCGGGCGCACCTACTTCACGATAGGTTCTTCGAGCGAAAAGAATATCATAATTACTCAAGAAGAATTTCTTTTCAACTGAAGAATAACTTTTGAACACATATTCATCGAGACCATCACCCGCAACTTGGCCCAACTTAAAAGATACTTTATAAATGAATTGAGTTATCTGGTCAAAAAGATACATTTTTGTACCATCTTTCACTTCATAATAATTTTGTTCTCTCGCATATTTGGTTGGAAATGAAAGTCTAGATTTCGTTGGCATTTCTATCTCTTTATATTAAAATGAAGTTTGTTGGTTCGGCCTTTTGAATAGCGACAAAGTTTGTGCATTCATAGTTGAACATTTATTCAGATATTCGGTGAACAAAGGAACTTCTTTTGCTGTTGCTCTTGTGAACTCAAACTGAAATTCTGCCTGAGCATTATTCTCTCGGTAACTATCCATGATACATGAACAAACGAACCCTGATGATGCTTGAGCAATTTGTGGTTGAACATTCTCATATTGAAATCTTTGCATCATAATCGTTCCACAAAAATTCATAAATTGACCAATCATTGCAGTAGGATATTCAACTTTAGGATAATCAGTCGGTAGAATTTTTTGCCATTCAAAAGGATTTCTACCCTTTAGATTAGGAACTTTTTTTTGCTCTTGCTTAGGTTCTGGTACGAAATCGTAATCATAATCTGGACCCTTGTGACTATCCGCATAAGTCAATGAAACTGGCGTAACAGTCATCAGAATACAGGAAATAGCGATGATAAACTTTTTCATAAAGATTGTCCTTTGTTTAGGCACTCCACAGAGTGCCGATTGTTAATTGTATTTATTCAACTTTTTTAAAAAAAGTTAAGCTGCAACTGACATTTCGGTGTTGGCGGTTTCTTCATCTACACTTGGGAACAATCGTGAACATAGTCCGAGGTCCAAGACTCTTTTTGCTCGAGTTACAGCAACGTAAAACAGGTTTTTCTCCATCAATGGAGCCTCGGAAAAAGAGATAGGTACACGAACTTTTCTTCCTGATTCATCCATCTCTGAACGATAGAAAACATTCTCAGCATCGTCAGCTATAGTGACATGGTTCCATTCTTTACCCTTTGACTTGTGCATTGTTGTGATCATCGTAGCGTTGGCAGGAAGATTCTTCTGAGCATCTTTGATGCGCTTGAGGTTATCAAGAGCCATTTCAAATCCACCAATCTTATCAATCACTCGCAAGGCAGTTTTCCATTCATTATTTAGCAAATCCTCATCCAGTTCTTTATGAAACTGCTCAATGTTTCTCAAACCTTTCAGATCAGGATGTGAAACATTGTAGGTGTCACCGGCATTCAAAAACACAAGATTCTCAATCATCTTGAAACCTTCATTGTCAACACCACCTTCAAGAGCAAAAGGGCGGTCTTCTTCAAGCATCGTGAAAGCTTCTGACAAACAACCCATGTTGGTGCGGCAGAGAACAGCAGAGGTGTCTTCTTCTTCAACACCTTCGAAGCCTTTGATTCGCAAATCAGTCATATGCTCAAGCAACTGATTTGCCTTGTCTGCAATCTCTGGCAAGAAGCGGAAAGATTGTGTCAAGGTGAAAGTGGCTTCTGCTGGCATATCTTTCAAGAAGTCCTGTGCGCCACGAAACTGGTAGATGGCTTGATTCGAATCACCAACAGCAATCAATTGTGCTTGAATGCGTGAAGCAATATCAGAGAACACAGGATTGATATCTTGCGCCTCATCAAGCAACACAACTTCTTCAGCAATCTGAATGTCATTGTAGTGAAGTTGAACAAGCTTAACATAGACGTCATGCAACATCAAGTCACTTGAAAAACCGAAAGAAGAAAACAGACCTTTGGCGATCTCAAGTGCACGTTTCTTCTTCTTGTCAATCGCCTGAAGCATTTTGTCTGCTGGCATGTTGGTGAATCTCAGCAATTGAGAATGAAAGCGATCTTCAACTGATTTGGGGACGTGGCGGAGTGTCATCTCAGTGTCAGCGGAAATCATGAATTGACGCATGACTTGAAAGGCAGGATTTGCCAGAAACTTGTCATCGCCTGTCAATCGCAAACGGTCAATTGTGTCTTTGACAGACATGTAGCCTTTGATGTTGCGGCTGTTACAACCAGCACCTCGGGCGAGTTCAAGACAAAAGCCATTTTGAGTTTTGACTTTGATGTTGTCCAAGCCACGGCTCTTTGCCTTCTGCTCGACTTCTTCTTTGATCGCCTTGTTGAAAGCGAGGTAGAGAAAGGAAGTTTCAGGATGCTGCTTCACAAGCTCAAGCAGAGTGCTTGTCTTGCCGGTGCCTGCTAGAGCAAGAACTTTGATGTTGTTGCGGATTGCTTCGAAGGCGTTGAGGATAGCTTGTTGTTCTGTGGTGGGATTCATAATGTCTCCATGATTTAAGTGTCAAGCATTCAGAGCGAAATCGTTTCGCTCAATCAATGATCAGATCATATCAGATCGAATTCAAAAGTCAAGAACTTTTTTTAAAAAAATTCAATTGCTGTCACCAAGACAACCCAAGCGAGATAGGGGTAGAAAATCTTGGCGACCAGCGGTTGTTCTTTATACATCTCAATAAATGTCATCATTTTACCTTTTTCAGTTCGAATAGGATATCCGTTTGAATCTTTCATCAGCCGAACATCGGACGAGATTGACGATCCATACCAATACCATAGATATCAGAAGACCTGCGGCCCGCACTGATTCTGCGGTCTGTACCACCGTCTCTTGGTTTTTCTCTACGAGGAAATTTCCTTCTTGATGACATGCTACTGACTTCTGGATCAGCCCTGCGCTCAAGGCCATATTTGGCTCTCTGCATGTTAAAAGGATATAAAATTTTGAGAAGTTGTATGCGAAGATTGCCCAGAGCTTCTTGCAATTCAGCATTTTCTTCCGGGCATCTCTTGATTTCCTGAACAATAGTGTTTTCACATCGCTCGATTGATTGAACTGCTTCCATGAGTTGTTTTCTCGGATCTGCTGACATGCTCCTCCTATTATTGATTTCAAATATCTGAGTAGTTTCAAATATTTATCAATTATAGGTAATCACAGAAGGTAATTGAGAAATTTTCTCTTGAAGATTCAATACATTTTCTTCTGTCAACCAACCAACTACAGTGTCATCTTTTCCTGTAATTTCATCAACAGAAACAAATTCATAGACTGGCTTACCACTTTCATCGATTTCATTTGGATCAATGCGAAGCAAACCCAACTCAAACAGTCCTTGTTCACCACCATAAGAACCATTATGACAAATCACAGAAGTAGCATAGCCATTGTTAAAGTATTTCTGATAAAGGGCTCCTGAGCCATCAGCAAACTTTTGACAATCAGGAATTTCAAGTTTTTGCCCGAAGGGATGCTCACTCATCTTTTTTCTCTCCAGGAAGAATCACAAAAAGAACTCTCATAATTACTTCAATAAAAACAACAATGAGAACTACAGGTAAAAATGCGATTATAAACATCCATGTTTCAAAATCAAGCATAGGTCAATTTCGAAAATATGCCAAAATTTCAGCAGTTGAGGTTGTGTTGTCAGTTTGACAATTGATACACTGATCCGTGTGGTAATTCTCGCCATCAGGAACAAGACCACACGAAGCAACGAATAGACTCAAAGCAATCAAAATTCTCATAATTATCCTTGGGTTGGTGTTCATCATGATCAGATCATATCAGACTGAATGGAAATGTCAAGGGATTTTTTCGATTTTTTTTTTATCAAGTAATATCAGTTACTTGAAAGTGAGGTCCGTCGAGAAAAGGACGTTTTCCTTGTGACCTTCTCAAATCAACATATTCGTTCATTGCTTCTTCCATAGTGCCTTCGTAATCTACAATATTGTCAATGTGCCAAGCGCAACCCCAAATGAGTCCTACGCCCAACTCCTTAGCGGCAGCTTTCATTGCATCAGCAATCTCATCATAACACTTAATTTCCCAAGACGCCCTGCTCCCTATATATGCCATGAGATCCACCGCATCACCAGTGAGATGTTTTGATTTCATGGTTTTTGAAGCTCCCTTGGCAACAAGTTCTTTTTGCCGCTCTTCTGTTCTCAATCCTTCAATCACACCAAAATCAATCGTTGTCAATTCAATTGCTCTTTTAACTACATCCACTAATTCTGGTTTCACACCTTCAAGTCGATCTAAGGAACGTTGTGATAGTTTAAATGCCATTATTCTCCTTTACTTGCTTAAAATATTCGCAATTTTTAGCGGCTTCAATTGTTAGCTTATCGTAATTCGTATCACATAACCCACGAAATACACGTTGATGAAACTCAATGTATTTGTGATTGTCTGGTGTTGTGAACAATTGAGCGACAAACAACCAAAGCACATATAAAATAATTAGTGTTGAAATACTTCTCAGATTCAACATTATTTATGCGGTTCCAGTTGAACCAAAACCTCCGGCTCTTGTTGATTGAGATGGTCGTGTTTTTGTTTCAACTATAGTTGTTGGCACATTTTGAACTAATTCACCTTGACATATTCGTGTGTGATTCGGTAACTTAAAAGGAACATCAGTGAGATTCTGAATCAAAACAAATGTCTCTTCAACATAATCAGAATCAATCACCGCTTCTTGATTCACCAAAACAATACCATTTTTGAGTGCCAGACCAGAACGAGGATGTAATCTTACACTGAAACCTTTGGGAATATCAAAAATGATTCCTGTTGGTATCATCACTCGTAGACCACGATGAATCTCAAGATGACCAAATTCAGGTTTGATTTCAATACTCTGGTCAGAAGATGATTGAAAGGCACGGATGATTGAAGTGGGTTCAAAATTACAGAACAGATCGAAACAAGCAGAACCTGCTGTTGCGAAATAAGGTGCTACCGCATTTGGATTGTGTTTGTAGAAACCGAGAGTTTGTTTGGGAATGAAATCTTCCACACCAGTTGACATAATAACTCCATAATAAAAGATCAAAAAACGGAGTCCGAAGACTCCGTGACAAAAATAAATTAGTTAATTATAAAGACTAATGCGCCAGTAATGTTAGTTGTTGTATAGTCTTTTAGATTTTTAAAAGTAGGAGATGAACCAACGCTCAAATGCGCTAAATTTACCGAAGTAGTGTCGATGAAACCTGATAGTGAACCATTAGCGATTGTGCCTATTAGATTTCCAGGTGTTGGGGCATTTGCGCTATCACTATTATCATGATAGTTGAGAACTCCAGCACCAACTGTATCTTTATATCCAAATCTGTAAGCACCAGATATTTGCTGAAGAATCAAAGTTTGTGGAGCAATGGCGTAACTAATATCTGGATTATAATCACTTCCAGTTCCATCATCTGGATGAATTCTTAATTCAGGAGCGGCAGATGAATTAGTTGCTACAATCCACCAAGTTCCTGGAGCAAGTTTTCTTGCTACTCTTGTCATTGGATCTTGTTCAATGTTGATATGTGGATAATCATCAATCAAATCAGCAAGCATTGACATATAGTTATAATGGGTATTGTTTGCTGACATGATATTATTATAGATTGCATCCATTCTAGCAAAGTCATATGGGAATGATGTTTCGTACAATTCCCAATTTGCCCAATATGTAGCAGTGTTTGCTGGTGTAGCATAGAAATCTGTTTTTAGAGCCGCAATATCCATCGCAACAGAAGCTGATTGATTATATCCTGCACTCATTTTGTCAAAGACATCATTTAAAACACCTCGTATAGTATTAACATGAGTAACATCTGTGAGACTTGGACCTGAATGCATTTCAGCAGTAAGTTCATCAGTTGTTTTATAAAGATATCCACTATAGTTATGAACATTTTGTTGAACTGCTTCCGCAGCAGCAATAAATCCTGCAGCATCAACTTCTGTAGTAATATCTGTGAAGATCAGATTGATTACAGCATTTGCTGTATCTGAAGTAATAATTCCACCTTCTTTTAAATGTTTTACACCCACAACAACATTTTTAATTTCGATTGGCTTATGAAGAATTTCTTGAGCCGTAGTTATAGCGTAGTTGAATGACATGTCTCTTTATCCGTTTATGAAAGTTGATTTAATAAATTTTTCGATTGATCTTCAAAGTATTTATGGGCTAAATCGTTTACTGAATTATATCTCTCAGGTGTATTTACCCAACAAGTTGGAAGTGATGTATCAGACATTTCCTGATAATATTCCAAAATGTAATACAATTTATACATGTGGTCAACTTCTTGAAAATAATTATTACTAGCATAAGCATCATAATCAGTAATAATTGAAATTGTTCTCCCAGATGTATACAAAGTGTTCGCATATTGATCTAAATCATCAATGCGATTATCATAATTTATTTTTTCAGTATCAATAAACGGCCTTACAATCGCATCAAGTGGTGTGTATAACGAAACAAAGGCAGCGTCTGCGAGCATTGTTAGAACCTGATGATAGTTATTCGCTGACATCAGGTTCTTTTCTGTTTGCTCCTCATATATAGTATTCATCACATTAGCATACAAAGTAAAATTTGTTATAATGTCTGAATAAGTCATCTATTTCTTCGTGTTTAGATGTAGAATATTTAGTTTTTCGAACCTACCTGGTATTTAGCAACTAACTCCCATTGAGATTTTTCTTTGTGAGGAATAATCTTGATTTGAGAAATAGGTACAACAGGATTTTCAATTGGATTTAGGTCTTTGATTTGAACAAGATTCCAATCGTGTAGTAATTTAGCGATTGTATTGCGTCTTGCCAAGTCTGATTCGGTGAAATTACTTTCTTTTCCATCAAGTTTGAAAAGTTCCTTGAAAGAAAGAATCACATATCGCCCTCGCTTGTGAAGAATATGGCAAGATTGATATAATTTTTTTTCTTTTTTTGAAGCAATTCCGATTCTTGTCAATGTTTCACGAACTTTCAAAAAGTCATCTTGACTTTTCAAGTCAACTTCCACACCAACACCCCGAAAAATATCACCATCATGATCAATTTCATGTTCATTCAACATACAAATCTCCTAAAATAATTTTATCGTATTACATAAGTATTGTCATTACTCATATTTATACTTTTTTATTTTTCTATGACACCATAAACCATTGAATGTTCTATCTGTTTTATTTGATCATTCGTTAGAATCTCGAGAAATTCTTCGGCTTTTTTAAAGGAGACATTGTAAAATTTCGAAATCATGGATATATTTTCATAGTTGTCTTTTTTGAACCATTCTGAATATCGCTTTTTCTTTGGCACGCCATAATAATAAAAATCATAATGCATTCTGTCACTTAGCGCAGGAACAAGATTGATCTCTTTCGCATAGAAAACTGTATCTGTAAAGCCAGCAAAGGATCTTGTGACAAGAAATTGTGAATATCCACTCAGGTCCTCACCCAGATAGATTTCTTTTGTGTTGATGGATTTCACATAATCAAAAGGACTTCGTTTCTTTTTCTTTTCGAGTTCTGGCTCGACATATTCATTGTTCTTGAGACCGAAAAAGTTTTCCATGGCATTACTTCACTTCAAAGTTAGGAAGTAACATCAACTCGGTCATACAAGCCAATGTGTGAATTTCTTTATCTACCGCCGATAAAGATTCATAACCATAACGAGAAAGAATCAGAATTACATCTGGCAGACATTCTGGTTTTGCTCTCTCAAGAAGTTGGTCATAAAGAGAACGATAAAGTTCTGTTTCAGAACCATGCCAGTTTTCGAGAATAAATTTGCGAATTGTTTGAAACTTTTTTTCACGAATGGCTTCAACAAGAACATCAATGTTTTCGTTCTGAACATTCGAAAGAATTTTGTCAGATAAGGTTCCTGTGCCACTGTATCTTTGAATCTCATTGATACATCGTCGAAAGTCAGGAAAGAAATGAACGACCGCATGTTGAACTAATTTCTTTTCGTAATCAATACCTTCAAGGTCTAAAATTGTGCACAGCTTTTGAAAGAAGTTCAAAGCCAGTTTAGGTTTTTCATCTTTCGGAAAACGAAACTCAATGACGGCACAACGAGACTGAAGTGGTGAAATAATCTTTTGTGCTTGATTTGCGGTCATCACAAAACAACAATTTGATGAAAACTTTTCGAAGAAGTTTCTCAAAGCATTTTGTGAAATGTCTGTTAGATGGTCAGCCTCATCAAGAATCAGCATCTTGCGTCTACCATCCATTGACATTGCTGAACAGAAGTCAGTCATCTTTGTTCGTATCGTGTCAATACCTCTTTCTTCAGAAGCATTGATGAGCATTGTTTCAAGATTTAGTTGAGCAGCAATTGCCATGGCAGCAGATGTTTTACCTGTGCCACCTGATTGTGAATGGAAAAGAAAGTTTGGAAGGTCACCTTTTTCGACAAAGGCGGTGAGAGTTTCTTTAATATCTTCTGAGAGAATCAATTCAGAAACTTCTTGAGGGCGGTACTTTTGTACCCATAGAAATTCATCTCTTACAATCATGAATACCTCACATTTGAATTTTCAATAATATACTTGGCGGTCCCAACGGGATTTGAACCCGTGACTTCGAAGTGACAGTCCGATATTTTGACCAGTTGAAACTATGGGACCTCCTAGATCATAACACAATCTCCGAAGAATGTCAACTCTTCTTGAGGGCCTTCATTGTGTTTTCAATCGTCAACTTGTGGGCTTTCAGCTTGCCCTCAAGTTTTTTAATTTCCTTGGCATCGTCCTCATTGGACTTGCTCAAGGTTGGAATCAAGCGATTATACGCCTCAACGTTTCGCTCAATTCGTTCAATGGCGCTTTTGCGGCGCACATTCTTGGCGGCATTGCCACGAATCATAAGCTCTCCTGCTTAGGGTTGACGGAAAATTTCATCGTAGATGTAGAACTCTTCATCTACTTTGGCTCTCTCTTCTGCGATGTTTCTCTTATGATAAATTTTGACTACTTTATTCAAACTCGCCTTTGGAATCGAATAAGTCTTTGAAAGGTCTGTGATTGCATCTTTGATGAAATCTTTCTCACCATCAATGCGAGTGAGTGAATCAGAGACTTCTTTGAGGACTTTTCGAATAGTCGCCTTATCTTCTGTTGAAGAAGGTAGAACTATAGATGAGGGTGTATTATTTGTCTGGGACATTCTTCACTAACTCCTTGTTACTCTTTTCATTTATATATCGAATCATTGCGGCAAATTTATAAACATAATCTCTTGTTTCTCTGGGTAATCTTAACTTTTCCACATCAGTTGTTTTTCGACGTCTCAATTGTGAGCGAACATAGCCAGGTCCAACATTGTAGGCTGCTAAAACCAATGTCCAATTAGGAAATCTTTCTTTTAAGAAAAGAAGATATTCAGCAGCCTTAACTGTGGACTTTTTCCAATTGTATCGTTCATCAAGAAAGAAACCTTCTCGTAAATCAACATGTTCGGCTGTGATATCATTGATTTGCCACATACCAACAGCACCAGCAGAAGAAACGGCAAACGGATCATAACAACTTTCAATTATAGGAAGGTAAATCAAATCTTTAGGTAAACCATACTGGCGAAAAACATTTTCAATATGTTCAATATAAAAACGAGTTTCACCAGTTTTTAAACATCTTTCAACATGACGAATAAATCCTTTACTGTCATACCAACGGTCAACCTTTTCTCTTTTTAAAATAGTAGCATATGAAGAGGTTGTAATGAAAGCTAAAAAGCAAATCATTACAATTCCTTTTAGAGACATGTTACATCATCAAAGGTGATTTTTCATTTTTCATTGTTTCATCATCCTCAAGAGAATCATTTTCTTCCGAAACATAACGCTCTTTTATTTGGTCTTGAGCTTCCATAATTGTAAGTATATGATGAACAGAAATTGTAATTTGTTTTGCTACACCTGAAAAAGATATAGGCATAGCTCCTAATTGACCTTCTTGATTAGGCATCACAACAATAGGATTTTGTAAAATTATCACCTTTTGATTAAACCAAAGGTCTTTAGGATCTTCCGATGAAATGAGAGATTCATGAATTGAAGCAACTAGTTCGGTTCCTGTTGCTAATTTGATCGAACATATTTCCATTTTTACCCAAATGTTACAGGTTGCTGTAATGCTACAAAGAAAGTATATTCACGATTTTTTGAAGTGAACTGGGCACCGCCTTTAGCAGCAATACGAACTTCATAATCATCATTCAACATTTTGAGTTTTGAAACTTCAAATACTGCTGAGAATCTTTTTTCTGTAGTATTTCTTTGCTCAAGTTTTCGGCGATGTCTTTCGGAAATTGTTGAGCCATTTTGTGAAATATTTTCTGACACCATATAGATATCATTTTCATCACCTTCAAACACAAGATTTTGAAAGCCATTTACAGCGGCAGACTTTTTGCCATACTCAAGCATACTTTCAGACAAGGTGAACTCGATGTCTGGCTTTTCAATCACATACTTTTTTGAACGGTCTAATTCTTCAACAAGTTTAGGATCACAAAAACGAATATCCTGACTGGTTTTATCTGACTGAATCACAAGATACTGTTCATCTTTTGGGAACTTCAAAACTGTATCGCCTGTTGAAGATACAAGTGAATAGACAGAAATGAAATGATTCAAGTCAAAGATACAGAATTCTTTTGGAAACTCTTCTTCAAAGGTTGCGAAAGCAAAAGAATTACCTGAATTGCTGACAGTGCTTTGCTGTGAGCCAGGATAAAAGTGAATTGATTCATTGATAGAGGCAAAGTTTGATAGAAAGAGAAGGTCAGACTTTGACAAATTTAGCATAATATTACCTCGTTGTTAAAATTTCAATTGTAATTCCAATGGAACTGAGAGAGATCTCATAAGTATTCCAACGATTATCTACACGAATACCAAAGTTTTCGAAACGAAATAAACAATATTCTCGTTCTTCATACAAACCTGTGATATCATTTGTAGCATAATCAATTCCCGCATTATACATATGATTCAGCATGTGAGGATTGTCCCTCACACACTGTTCACATTCATTCGCTGCAATGAATAATAACATATTTTAAGTTATTTGTCAAGAGGCTTTATTCAATCCAGTCAAATCAATATCCGGAACATCGGATTGTGTTGTAGCGATTGCTGGGCCTTGATTTTGAAATTGCTCCATAGCAGCAAGAGCCTGAACAGAACCACGATAAACATATGTACCAACGTGACTCAATTGCATCCAAGGACATGCCCAGATTTTTGATCCAGCTTTGCGAGACATTTGACAGAAGAAATAATCTTCAGATAACAAACGATTAGTCTCACCACCAGTTGTTTCAGGACGGTCAAAATCAACATGAAAGTATGCTGTGATTAACTTTGAGCCGTTGAAATCTTTTGAATGATTATGATCAGGTTTATATTCATAATTAGGATATGCTTCTTTGTAGGTGGTCAAGGCGGTCTTGTTCAGCATCATGAAACCAGTTCCAATCTCAAGAACTTCAACTGGTTTGAAAATCTCAATCTCACCACGGCTTGCTGGATTGAAAACAAAATCTCCACCAAAGTCTGCTAGTTTAGCAGGTGAATCAAGGAAGCCATCCATCTTGGCAGCTTTGTCAACTCTTGGCCAGAGAATATGCTTTTTAGGATATAAACCTCCGATGATTGGATGCTCATCGTCTGAAAGATAGAGAAGGTGTAGAACATCACGAGGATCAAACACAACGTCAGCATCAATGAACATACCATGTGTAAATTCACTGATTTCAAAATAATGTGCTAGATAATTTCTGGCTCGTTGAATCAAACTTTCGTTCATGATGAACTTACATTGCAGCTTGATTCCGAAATAGGAACAGAGAGTGTTGAGGTCAATCAGGCGAGAAGCTGTTTCGGCAATCATTTGACCACCATAACACGGCATCATAATCATCAGTGATTTGCCTTCAAAATCTTTAGGCTCGAGTTGAGTTTTTAAATCAACATTAGTTGGTTGTTCAGGTTGTTCTGACATTTATAACTCCATAAAATAGTAAAAAATAAAGAGAATCATTCAATCTCATTTCTTTATTTAGTCTGTTTAAATTTCAATCCATATCCAAAATAAAAAACTACCCAAAGTGATTGGTATCAGAAATGCAATCGCAAGAAGTAGATTCCAAATTTTATCAAATTTTACATCTTTTGGAGCTGCTATC
>Ga0255782_10001516_pt1 | contig 19931 bp, 18 predicted proteins | sample 101ome_26_FD_179980 | JGI IMG/M metagenome (GOLD analysis project Ga0255782, IMG submission 179980) | Coastal salt marsh microbial communities from the Groves Creek Marsh, Skidaway Island, Georgia - 101408AT metaG (version 2) | ecosystem: Environmental > Aquatic > Marine > Intertidal zone >...
CATATTCCACCTAGTTATTTCTATGACGTCGCCCCCGCCGGCGCCGCATCCTCGCACGAGGACCCACCTTCATCATGTCGCTTGTACATGCGCGGGATCCACTTCGTGAACGCGGTCGTATTTGCGGTTTCATGAACACAAACGCAGCCACGTTCGGAGGTCACGCCGCGGCAGAAGAACTCATGAACGCCACGAGCAAATTTGCCTCGGGCCTGGACGACGCGCACGCCGGAGACGTAGGACCAAAGGAAGCAATTGTTTCATGTGTTGGGAATAGATCGTTACGCGACTATTGGATGGTGCTTTACGGGCATAACATTCCGAGCGAGACCGCAGACGTGCTGCCCCTGCGATGAATGTAGAAATGACCCATCCAACACAGATACTACTTGTAAACACTAGCAAGCTCGCTATTTTGTTCGTTGTCGATACGATTTCATCGGCGTCCAACCTCGTCGAGAAGTCTTTTGATTTCCGCGGTGGGGTACTTTGACTTGTAGACAAAGTGCGGTAAAGGTCCCGCCGGATCGAGATTCTGGACGGGATCAATTTGAGGCACCCATGTATCGACCTTTCTGAGCCATTTCGCGGATAGCGTGAACTGCTTCTCTTCGTGCCCACCGCCGGGATACGGCCAGATGATCAAGTGCGAATCTTTCGCAAGGAAAAACGACGAAAAGCCTACGCCGCCACCCGGGCAGACAAGAGTTGACGCGTTGAGAAATACGTCAATTTGTTCTTCCAAAGTGGTGTCAGGCGTAATGACGTAGTGCTTGACATTTTCAGCGCCGCGAGTCGATCGCAGCATACCGAGCACTCCGTCTTGATTGTCAAAGTCGTAAAAAGAGTACGAATCTTCCCGTCGCTTTGTGACGAACACAGTCGCTTTCTTCGAAGCCTTATGTTCGGGGTCGAGCCCGATGTTGCGAATGATGTGATCTCTATACCCTTCGACGTCCGAGGCGTTCGCATGTAATATGCGCGCCAAGTGGTCTGGAGATCCAATGACGAGATGTTCGTAACACGTCGTCTCTCCTTGGGCGAGCGCTCGTAAATCTATGCCTAAAGCCCACGAGAGAACCTCGACGTGTCTTTCGCACGCGGGGACCGCTAGGTGCGCGGTGTGGGGTAAATTCACCGGGTGAGCCGTCGTACAATTCCTCATCACTAGTGCGGTGCGCTTCGTGCTCGCGCTATTCCAATTTGTTGAATACGACGAAGGTGCATCATCAAGGTTTAGTGACAAGAAACGAAGTCGCGTCCATATCCCGAAAAAGTTGTCTGCAAGCATATGCCCCCAGTTTCCAGAGGCAAAATAGGACGCCAATGTGAAAACCCCTTTGAGTTCAAGCGGCCATTCTCGATTCGTGCCGTTCGCGTCGACGTGAGCGGGTGTGGTCGCGTACTGAATGTCATTGGGCATCGACTGCGCTGCGTCCACGCATACGACGTCGTACGACACACCAGCGGAGTAGTCGCCGTTCGTCGACTGAACCGGATCCACCGCGTACACAACTCCTCGCTCGAGACCTGCTTGCGTGAGCATTTCGTCCTCTCCAAACAATGTCACCTTCGCGACGTATGGCGGATCCAGAGGAGTTGCGCCGTACGCGGACTGCCTTGGAAACGACACGCAGGCGTGCTTCACGTAATCGTGTTCGTCGTAGTCGTCGTAGTCGTACTCAGAGGACGCGCCGTGTCGTTCACGGGTGGCGAAAGATCGAGACGCGGAGACGTAACGTCGTCTCGCGCGCGAACGTCACCGCGCGCGCTCGTCAACCCGCACACGCCGGGCCGAACGTTCGCGCACCACCCAGCCTTGTCAGACTTCCCGATCGCAGAAGTCTGGTTCGACGCGGACTACGTCACAGAATTCACCGGATTGCGCGTGAAACATCAGTGGGACTGCATGAATGGTGCGGACAGCGAAGGTTTCGGGTATTACGACGTGGTTCCTTCTCGACGATTCAAGTTTCGAGAACACGCAGACGCTACTCGCGAAGGGAGGAAAACGTACACACCGGATCTTCCGATCGCGGACGATGAGTACTCGCAGTGGCACGCCATTGCTGAAGCTCTCGAGATGACACCTGAAAACGCTGAGTTTGTTTACGTCGAACTCGGAGCTCGTTGGGGAACGTGGGTCTCGCGAGCGGTGACGTTAGCGACCATTAGAGCTCCACGGTTGAAGCGTGACGCCGTAATATTCGACGCACTGCTGCTCCTGTACGATGAGCGCGTTTCCCATGAAGAGTCCGTCTCGCAAACGATTCGCCCACTGGCACCTCTTCGACGATGATTTGATCCGTGAGCGCGACGTCGAACACGTTGTGGTGCTCGCTCGAGAGCGCTCGATAGATGAGCGCATTGCGACCGCACTTTTTCGTCGCCTCGCCGTCGCCCGCCTTTACTCGATAAAACGGGATCCCGTCTTAGCGCTCACCAACTTTTGGATACAAGACGCACGTGCGCTGCGCCCCGCGAAACACCGCTTAGCTCTTTCGCGACTGCCAATCGCGCGCCAGCGCCGTCAAGCGCATGGCGGTGATTTTGTCGCCCCAGTGTGAGAAAAAACCAGTCGCGTAGTCCCACATCGGAAACGGAATGTTCATAGAATCCACATACTTCACTACAGTGAACGCCAGGATGGGATCCGAAACCTTCCTGTACTGCCCGCCGAAGACGCCGTGCGCAGAATCCGCCTTTTGCGAAACCATGCAGTCGTGCAAACAAAACGTCGCCTCGAAATCTCCCAGCGTCGTCGTCGTCCCGTCCTTCTGTTTGGTGTCGATCGCACGCTGTAACAGTTGGAGCGCGTTTCGTCTGCGCGTGTGAAACAAACGACCGGGATTCCACTTGCCTCGGCTCGGCCTCTCGTCTTGTTCGCCGACGACGTATAGTTTTCCGTCGACATGTTGCGCTAAAAAGCACGCCGCGTCCTGCACCTCGTTCACCTTGTACATTGCGTCCTCCACCATGTGTTTTTCTATTTTCACGTTTCGCCACGGTTCGAGCACGGCGTCGACGATCGCGTCGATCGCGGTCGCCTCGTCGTCGTCGTACGTCCCCCACGAACGCGACGTCGTCAAGTCTACGTCTCAAAACAACCAACCTCTCCCACGAATCGCGACGATCGCGACGATCGCGACGAGAAAAACTACTACCCGTCGTCGTCGATTTCGACGCAACGTCGGTCTCCGTACACGCGGCGGCGCGTGAGGATGGCGTTGAACGTGGTTATGACGAGGACTTGAAGACGCGTCCTCATCCACGATAAGGCTGGCGGTGCGCATCGTCGTCGCCGTCTTCCGTCGCCGTCACGCCGTTTCTCGACGCCGCATCCGCGTATACGCTCTACAAAACGCACGCGCGATGTATCTCATGCGCGTTGTTCTTGCGCGCATTGTTGTTTCGCTGAAGAAGATTTCTCCAGTTTCTCGAAATTGTGCCACCCACATCTGAAGTGTCGCCAGTATGTGACTCTCCTAGACTTCCATTCAAGTTTCTTTGACTCCATTCCCCCCATCTTGTGCTCCCCTTCTTCCTCTGCTTCCTTCGCCCCATCTTGTCAATGAGGTCGGATAACCTGTGTCTCAAAGTTATGACTCTCTAACTGCTTATGTTACTCTACAGGGGAGGGGCATTTCCGAGCAGTGCTGCCAAGCGTGATGAAGGCAAAAAATCGGATTTCTAAATAACACCTCTTTTCGTTAGAAAACAATTCCACCGCGCGAAGAAGCCGAGGCTGGCGGTAAAATCGACTGGCAACAAATGTTCACGCACATCCTGTGACCAACGCTGGTGGATGCGTACGACTGCTCACGAAGTCAGGTCAGGCAGGTCAGGCCAAGAGGCGTACACGCTGTGCGGCGTGAGATGAGTTGTTTGGTAGGAGCCAAACAACTGCAGTGCCTCAGGAAGTATCTTTTCCTCAAATCTCAACACAACCATCCTATTCAAAAGCGAGTTATTCACTTCACAACCTCGTTCACCAAAAACTTGAGGAGACTCAACATCTGCATAATTGCTTTCGGTGTATTTCGCGCGGTGTCTCGCGAGCTGACGTGACTGCAAGCACTGTACGCACGTCTTCCTAAACATACTCTCAAAACACTCGATTTTTTTCCAACATTTACAAGTTGAGCACTTTCTCGATTCGTTTGCAGTCAACCTTCTCTTTCTTTCGTCATCTTCGCGCAGGGGAGCAGTCTTTCTCGTGTAGAAACGATATTTTCTTTTCTTCAAACAGCACGCGTCGCACGTCTTGTCGCACAGAGTGAAGTGTAATAAGTCGCGCGCGCTGGAACGCTTGCAAGTCGAACACCTTTTAAGCTCGTGCGACAACGTTCGGTCCGGTGAGTCGCTCGAAGAAAACATGAACGATCTTGTGTTCTTGTTCACGGCGAGGACGTCTCGACGGAAGACGCGCGAATCGGAAAGACTCTACGAATGAGATGTGCGAGATGCGTGCACCGCCGCGCTATTCAGTTGTCGATCGTGAAGCCGGCGATCTGTGAAATGGGTGTGGCTAGAGGGTGAGTGAGCGCTGAGCCACCCGAGCGCGACGCGTCTGTTTTGTCGGTGATTTCACGCGCGCGTCCGATGCGCTAGAGTGAGGGGGGGGCGCCCGGCATGGATCGCGGTGAACTCACCTCGCAAGCTAAAAGTTGAATTTCGAATCCTAGTCATTTTCGCCTAACTCGGGTCTAAAAGTTATGAAGGTGGCTTGCTGTTAGTCGCCCTTCTCATAACTCGGGTATTAAGTCCGAGTTAAGCCCAAGTTATGAAGTTCTGCTGTTAGTCACCCTAAAAACGTGAGTGAAATTTCCGAAATCTGCCGAGGCCAACTCAGGCTCGGCGTCACTGTACGGCGGGATTCAGCGACGCTCCGAGTCAGCACGCATCACGCTTCCCAACGCCTTTCGGTCTCGGTCGACTCGTGACGGGCTCGGCGAGTGAGAAAGCCGTGCGCTCGAACAGCCGCGGCACGGTAGCCGTTGGAGTGAAGTGGGATGAAGATGTTCAGTAGCCAAGGGGCTTCAAGATCGACAAAACGACCGCTCAAATGTCGCCCGGATAGAAAGTGCGCGTGGTGTGCGAGTCTTTTGACCTATTTTGCAGTGTTAGCAGTGTACAACGAGCACAAATCCGCCATAATGAAAGGTGCCCAACACAGCCAAAACGGAGTAGCAGAACAGACGCATTTCAAGCTACTGGTTATGTACGCATACTTTGAGTCGGAGTCCATCCCGTTTTGCGAAAAAATCATGAAGCGCACAAACCTTGCAACCTTTATCAACGCAGGAGTATCGGACTCTCCTGACGTAACCTACCTCTTTTCAATCAGCGGCGAAACGCCGAAAGCGAGCGAATTTTATTCCTCAATAGACTTAGAATCTCCTTATGGAGACAGCATCGTACCAAAGTTTGCGAATGTTTTCGTGAGAACCCCCAGAAAATCGAACGTTCCCGATCTCTGCCAGCACGCACTCGGTTTCATGATGTCGCGGAGGAGAATGGAATACTTGCACGTCGCATTTTTGAACGATGGCGTGAGAGGACCTTTCGACGTGACTAAGCCGTCTACAGTTACATACTCGCAAGGGGCACCGGATTGGATTCAGTCTCACTTAGCTCTGTTGCACAGCGCGCCAAATATTGGGGCAGTCGGATCAGTCATGAGCTGTGAGTTAACATTGCACTTGCAAGGATGGTTTGTATTGCTGCACGCGAATCTTTTTGCGAAACACTTACACATCTTCAAATCAACTTGCCACATGAAATCATGGCAAGCTGCCATAAGTAAGGAAACGGAGTTCTCAACAGCCATCCTTCGTGATGGTTTCGATCTCGCCACGTTTTTTCCTGAAACACTCGTCATCGGACGGCGCAACTTCTCGACTGAAATGCGCTCACGCTTGAACGACTGCGTCAACCCAATTTCTGCTTTTCGCCTTCGGAATAAACAGAACGCGATCGCACCATTGGATTTGGATAAAGTTCGTTTTCTGAAAATTGGCGGAAGTTTTTATCGTCATGATATTCTTACACACGCGACCAAAATAGAGATACATAACTTCACGTCAAGCAAACTTGGCGTGGATCGTACAGATTACTATTGTTTTCGAAATAGCAAATTAGCCAGTGATTTCCGAAGCAACTTTGATCTCGGACAAGGTTGGTGACGAGATGAGTCTTGATATGGGTCATTCGCGACCTAAAAGGATGGTTTTGAATCTTAGGCGCCTTAGAGCAGCAGATCAACACACAGCGGCGTCGAGTGGATATTCGCTTCGGGGATTAGAGGAGTGCGGTTTGGTGTCGAGTCTAATCAAGAGTCGTTGAAGTGAAGACTATAACGAGGGGGAAGGGAGAGTCTACGCGCTCTTGATCCCATTTAGCATCCTTTTGCTAGCTGATTCCATCTCTGTAGGAACATTTTGCCATCGATATCCACTCGACGCTGGTTCTGCGCTCGCGCGCGCTCTGCTGCACCTGGCGACGCCACATACCTGATGCCGTGAAAACACACCGTACTCACTGATGCCGTCTTCCGTGAAGAGATAGTGTTGTGCACGAGACGGCTAATTCCTCAAGTAAGGGACGAAGCGTCGCGAGCACGAACGAGAGCGGCTTCTTCGCGAGCGCGGGCCTCGTCGTGGTAGGCATTGACCAGGTCAAGCACAAGCTAACGATCGATGAAATCTTTGATAGCACGAGCGTTCGTGTCGTTGAAGACCTCAGCGCGTTATCGGGTTCGTTGGACGAGCACGGCAATGTCGTCACTGAAACACAGTCGTTGAGCATCACTCTCAAAGAATACGATGAATTGGAGGACAAGGGCGGGTTCGAATCACAGTGTCTGACGATAGTAACGTCGTTTCTGAATACACACGGACAATCACGACGTACGTAGGCGACCAGCTGTTCGTGTACGGTGAGGAAGTAAGTGACTTCAAGCACCTGCGGGAATCTGCAATTTCAACGCTTTCAACTGCCGTCTTACAGGAGGTAGACCGAATTCAACAACAGCACGACACTCAAATCGCCGATTTAGAGGCAGCCGTGGAATCGAGAGATCAGCATACCGACGAACTTCGCAGTGAGCTCAGTGATCTCGTGTCGAGACTAGAATCTTCGGAAGCTTAAATTATTACACTTTTCAATCGTCACGCCGCTTCTACGTGTCGTCGCACCTCGATAACATACCAGTCGTCGAGCCTCTCCAGAACACGTCAGATTTTCGTTCATCGAACGGAATCTCACGTTCACGCAGGATCCGAGGCAGCGGCTTGAACCCGTCGCGATTGATGAAGTGGAAGTTTGGCACGAGCACGACTGATTCGTCGATAAAACAATTCACATTGATAGAATGCGCCAGGATGAAAACATTCAAGGATTTCGATTCCGAACACTTTTGGTGTTCGGAACAACAGGTCCTTCGCTGCGTTATACATGGCAATAAACTCCGCTTGAGCAGAACTGGACGCTGGAATATTTTGAAGGTTAATCTTCGAGCTTGCGGGTCCGCAGGAATATATATCATATTCCAGGGTATATATTCCAAGGTATGATATATACCCTGAATGAATCTTCGACCGCACCCAACTCTCGGGTCTGTCGACGTGCGCTGCCCCGCCCAATCCGAGCCACTGAAGCCGTATAACCTCACTACACCCTCGCACTTTGGACCATCGTACGTCCGTTCTTCGCTGAATGGCTCTTAAGGTATCCAACCGTTCTAGTCAATTGCTTGAACTGCTCCTTGGTCGGTTCACTCGCTACTCGACAAATCGATAAATTAATCAACAGTGTGAAAGTCGTGAGCGACACGACACTCGTTCAGGTTGGCGCGCCATGCGTTAGGATTATCATATGAATCAACATATTCCACTTAGTTATTTCTATGACGTCGCCCCCGCCGGCGCCATCTCCTCGCCGGTGTTGTCTTTGCTCAGACTTGCGGGCGTCGCTTGGCGGCTCGCTGCTTCTCCGCCGCGGAGACGTGGGAGTAGTGCGAAATGCCCCCGAGCGCGATCAAACCGCCGATTATGTTGTTCCACGTCACCGGAATTTCGAACAGGAGCCAAGCGAAGAAAAAGATGAATACCGTCTTCACGTGGCCGATGACCTGAAAGGAGAGCGCGCTAAAGGTGCCGATGCACATGTATTGCGAAATATTCACCCAGATGGCGAGCAAGCACGAGGCGACGAGAAAGAGCAGAGACTCTTGCGTCCAGTAATAGTCCGTGACAAAGCTCCCCGTGATCGCCTGATCGAGGAACGGACCAATGAGGAGCATCGACGCCGCCATGAGCGGCGCCGTGCGCCCGAGCAAGTCGTTCGACCCAATGCCGTATTCAATCTGCAACCGACTCACAAGGATCTGCTGTCCGCTCGTCGAGAGCACGCCTATCATGGCCACGATCGTTCCCCAGAAATTGATCGACGTCTCTTGCACCGTGGCGATGCCGACGCCAATCATGACTACCCCAATGGCGCGCGCGAGCGCCCACGAAACCTTCTTACCGAAAAACGTGAACTCCAGCATCGCAACCGCCGGTATCTGCAGGAGTTTACACAACTGGTAAAACCCCACGTGATTCATCATCAGCGACAGGTTGAGAGAGACGATGCTCATCGATGCGACGGCGACGAACGCTCCCAACCGTTCACGAGGAAGATCTCGACCAGTCGCCGCCGACTTCCCGCTCGCCTCCTGGTTCCCGCTCGCGAACGACCGCACGGACGTGGTGCAGAGAAAGTGCAGTCCACACAGCGTCGTCGCGTACTGAAACGCCAACCCGGACGATCCCATGAACTGTTTATTCACCATCACGATGGCGACTGAGGAGACAAAATTACTCAGCCACTTGATCGCGTTGGTGGACGAGATTCTACCCATGATGGCGCGATGACGACGGTAAACACGCGTCTCGTGCACGCGCGCGCGTCGTCGTCTCGGTCGCGCGTTCGCGTGCGAACGATCTTACGATCTTACGCGCGAACCGTCGCTCGTAACACGAGCGCGCGGCGATCAATCGCGCGGTATGATATAACTGTCTCGGCGCCGCCAAAATGCACAATGCGCCGCGCGCTCGCGCCGCTCACGAATGTGTTGGGACGTTGACGTCGGAGGGTAGGGTGTACTCGTCCGATTCGGGCGTCCTCGTCTGGTCCGAGCGAACTCGTTGAACGACACGATTTTAGAGCATTTTTAAGCCGAACTAAGGCTGACAAAGAGATTGCTTAAATTCCAAAATTTCCCGGCCATTTTTTCGCTTGTTTGTACAAAGAAGTTTCTTCGTCACGGCGAACTTTCACGCACTTGAAGAATAGTGCGGAGCAATCACACAACGTTTCTTCGTCACGGCGAAGGAACTTTCACGCGCTTGAAGAATAGCGCGGGGCAATTACGAGGGCCATATCGACGAACACCGATCGTCGTGCTCAGGGCTATGCGTATCCAGTTGGTTTACGACGGTTGAGTCGCCTGCTGTCGACACGCAGACGCGCGTACACACGAAGAAAGCAGAGTCTCTGCTTGAAACTAATAGCGTCATACTTATCATTCCAAGTTTTCACGGCTTGCGTAGTTCAGCGTGCACCAATACCCGTCGAAAAGACCCGTGAGTTCGAAGCGCTGCCTTGGGTGAGTGACAGGACTGCCAAGTTTACACACAAATGGAGGAATCACAAAACACGGAATGCCGCCGCATACCTTTGTGTGAGTACGAGGAAATGCTTATTGCTGAACGCACTCGTGTATCGATTGCTCGCATGTCCTGACGTCTTCTATGATGACCGACACGAGAAACTGTTTGAAGTACCGGCACTGTGCATACGACACAGCTGCCTGAAACGATTTGGTAGATCTCACTACGTGTACGCAGAATTTATTTTGAGTACGTTCGAAGCTGTGACCAGAAAGTCCATTCAACCATCGAGACCCACACCCGAGGGCAAGATCGCAGTTATCGTCGAACCTCGTAAACACCCATTGCTTGAATACACCATTAAGCAAGTCATGACGACTTTGGGCCGAACTTGGTCACTTCAGCTATTTCTTTCTGACGAGAACGAGGAATGGATTCGGCACAGACTACAAATTCATAGCGGGGGCTATGGTGAAAATATTGTAGTAACACCGCTCGCTAGGTTTGGCCTAAATGAAATGAGCCGGTTTGGTAACAAAGTTCAGAGCGCCTTCAGCGCGCACTCATCTATGTATGAGGCTATTCGTAGCGAGCATATCCTTTGGTTTCAAGTTGACGTTGTCTTACGAGCCAAGCCGCAGCCTGACTGGCTGCGATTTGCATACATCGGGTCTGAGTGGCGCGGCTGTGAATATCCAACATGTTCAGCGCGCGATTGCGATAAAGTTTGTGGCGGCGGCAATAGTGGATTATCTTTGCGACGCCGATCAAAAGTTCAAGCCGTAGCAACGCGTGGTCGTCTACCTGAATATCTGTGGGGCCGTAGTTCACCGCACTACACTTCTGTACATGTGCAACACTATTTTGATCAAGATGCATGCTTTGAAAGTGATGAATTCCGAGATAACTCCGTCACTCGATGGTTTCAGGACGATATGCAACTTTCTTTCAAATTATCCAAGCTGGGTTCCTTGCCCCCTGCTGACGTTTCGCGACACTTTGCAATTGGAGAGGCGCTGCCCAAGAATGAAAGTGTCTTGAAGGTCGACCCGAGCGGCATGCATAAGCCGTGGTCAACACCCTGGATACACCCAAAAGTGATCATGGAGCTCCTCAGTGAACCATTTCATCATATTATGCGTTCGCCTGGAGCAACACCATGAAATATATGCTCACTCTTTATCTTGTATGCTTAGCGCTGCGGGAGACATTCGAAGCGATTCGTTGTGCGTTAATGAGTCCATGCTGATTATTACACGTATGTCCTTGTTGAAAGACTTTCAAGAAGACGATCCAAATCGGATGTATTTCATCTATTGACAGTCCCTCGATTTATAACTCGTCGCCGCGCCTGAGTTGTGACGACGTTCTGAAAAAGTACTCTTAGTCTTTTCGCCCAACTCAATTTTAAAGGCGTTCTACACTAACTTGGCCTTCAAGTACAAAGTTATGGCCAGCCCGAGTTATGAAGTTCTAACATTAGTCGCCAGACCCAATTCCCGTGGGACGCGTTTTTTTTTCAAAATGACCGTCTATGACTCAAGAGGGGGGACTCGGAAGGTGAAAAGCGTCGCACCTGGGTGGGGTGCAGTGCTTTTGTGGGGAAACTGTTCGTGGTGACCGTCGCGCGACGCGCTGACTTTTGCGCGTGAAAGTTGGTGTGCACGCGTGAAACATATTGAAATATGCTTCCAGGAAATTTTGTCGAAAACTGCCTCGCGATGACGCCGATATGGCCCAAATTGTAAAATAATGTATGTTGAAACCAGCGCTTCAGGGCGTCGATCCGGGACGAGCAAAATTGAAACTGCGTGTAGTCGACGTAAAAGCGCTTCCTTCACGTGATTCAATTGCGTTTGTCTCGCAACGCGTCAGTCCAGCGACGTACGCGTGGTTTAAAGTTGACGGGGTACAAAATAATGAGTCACGACTCGCCGATTTGCTCATTTGCAAAATCGGCGGTCCATAACTCGCGCGTCGCCGGAGGGACAAAATCGCGAAATCGGCGAGTTATAACTCAAGAAATGAAAACGAAAAAATTGAAATGAAGGTCGAACGACCTCATTCGATGTTGCTACGAGCTGACACGAATTTCTTGCTTCAAAGTTCTGCGCCATCGCGGTGTTTCTCGACGCGAAACTTCGTATGAATGATGTAAATAAACACAAAAACATATCGTGAAAATATCACACGAATGGGCGCGCGCACGGCGTCGCTACAGCGCGACATGTGAAAGTTTGCTAAATTCCTAAAATGTGCTATGGCGCCGCGTCGAGACGTTGAATCGTAGCGACGGGGAAACATGATATGCATAAACATCCGTTCCACGTGTTTATTGGGTCTCTGCGTCAACGACGCCGCCCCGGCGACGTAAACGTGGGCTAAAGTTGAAGGGGTACTCATTTGTGAGTCATGAATCTCCGATCTGGTGATCGATACGTGTGTTCGATATTGGCGACTCATGGCTCGTAAATCAGTACCCCTTCGACTTTAGGCCACGCGTACGTCGCCGGGGCGGCGTCTTGCCAGACAAACGCGATAGATTCACGTGAAACAAACACTTTTACGTCGACTTATGCGCGGTTTTAACTTAATCCCCCGTCGACGCCCTGAAGCGCTGGTTTCAATATTGACATTATTTTACAATTTTTTGGCGATATCGGCGCCGTCGCTATGTTTTTGTTGACAAAACTTGCAGACAATGTAACTCACATACGTTTTGTGCGCCCACGCCAACTTTCACGCGCAGATGCCAGCGTGTCGCGCGACCGTCGCACAAACAGTTTCACCCCAAAAGCACTGTACCCTAGGCGCAACATCGAATGAGGTCGTTCGACCTTCATTTCAATTTTTTCGTTTTCATTTCTTGAGTTATAACTCGCCGATTTCGCGATTTTGTCCCTCCGGCGACGCGAGTGATGGAGAATGGACTCGACGCTGGTCTTCAAAGATTGCGCGCACATCCGGCCGACGTACATGCTCCATTCGAATCGTCCGACGTACGCGGGCGAACCAATCGTCGATCCGGCTCGTGTGGAATGGTCTGCGGTCCGAGAAACCCGTCTCAGGCCACGCCGAGCGCTGTGACGGTGGGTTTTGCTTGGGCGATTTTCCAAATGCTTTTTTAACTAGCGCCGGTGACGGCGCAGTGCAAGTTGTTACCGATTGCGCGCATGTAAAGTAGAATGATAGTGATGTACGCGGTCAGAAGATCGTAGAAATGTATTTTGAACGTTAAAACATGCCGTTGACGCGCACTGGCCGTCGTTCTCGACGCGGAACAAAGACAAGTTTCCCTAGTTTCACAAGTGTTGAGTTGCGACTCATTGTGGATAAGGACTCAGTTGCTAATGTGGCGACACGGACAAACGCGCGTCTCACGCGCTCTGAGGGATGACTATTCGCGCGAAAACTCGCGCACGCGGGAAAAAGTAGTATCATCTACCATCGTAAACATTGATGGCACAATTCGTTCAGCAGAAGCGACGATGTGTACGCGCACAAGCAACAAGCTCAAAAATACACTTTCAAAGAAGCTGGCACTTCGTCCAAGTGCACGCCTCTGGCGCGGATCTATGACAACTCAAACGACGAGTTTCACAAAAAGACATATTTTCTGCGTTCTCTGTCTGCAGTGAATTCAAGTGTATACCATTACTTCCGCTTGCGTGTGCGAGAACGCGACGACGGTAGTTGAAATCACTTCTGCTCGTCGAACACACTTCACGATGCGCCGACGCCCGTCCGATGTAGAAGGCGCAACGCGCAACGCGATACGATCACAAACACATTTGTACACGCGTTTCTCTGCCTCCGCGACACCCGACGCGCGCTCGCGCCGCGACAGCCGCGTGAAAGTGACGGGGTTGCGCGACGCGCCGAGCGAGTTCAAAAAAAGGGGCGAAACGGCACCAGATTCAGGTTTCAGTCGACAGTGTGTCATGCCGAGTCATGAACGGTGAAATTAAATATGTAAAATGATAGGAAAACATTATTGCAATGGGTCTATATATCACCACACCATTGTGAGAACAGCAAAAAAGGGATATGAAGAAGCAAACGCATCTCTGCCGACACTGACTCTGCGCCTGATGGCGATCTCACCCTAGGCGACGAGATCCATGAGGTCGCCGAAGAGCTTCGTGATGAAAAGCGCACCGCGCCGTTTTTTCTAGTACGTAAGAAAGGCAAGGAAGCTTAGCACGCCGTCAAGCAGAATCAGTCTATACGCCGCCCCGTCCTGTTGAGCTCAGTATAAGAGGTTAGTACACTCTTGTTCTTGTGGCTTTAGGACCATGGTAACCTCGCGCCTGCGAGATTGTCCCGCCAATGTTCGAGAGCTTCTTCGATACTTCTGACTTGATCACTACGTGGAATCAGTGTATCTAGCCTAATGGACTGCAAACCGAGGTACTTTCCTCGTAACGCCGCAGTGCCAAGACGAGAAGTCACATCTTCAAATTGCTGTTCAGTAGTCATTGGCAATATAAGCTGGGATGGCAATTCGCAGAACTTTGCTACTTTCAGCGCAAAGCTATATCGATCCAAGATTTCGGACCCAACACCGTGAAAAACACCGGAAGCCCCTTTCTCCACCAGTGTTTTGCTGATTCTGGCGAGATCAACGCTATACGTCGGAGCGCCAAACTGATCTGTGGGACACTTGAATGTTTTGTTGGATTTGAGTGCGTCACAAAGTTGATAGATGAAGTTCTTTCCAGCGGCGTCTGGCCCGAAAACACCGGTGGTTCGAATGATGAGCGCGCTCGGATCTGCGGTCAATACATTTTGCTCCCCTTGCAACTTGCTTTTGCCGTAAGTATTCAGAGGATTGACCTCGTCTGATTCCAGTGACGCTTTGTCAACCTTGCCATCGAACACGTAGTCCGTCGAATAGAAGACAGTCTTCGCGCCCACTCGCCTTGAATACTTTGCTATGATGCCAGGTGCGACACTATTGACTGCGTCAGATTTATGTGGTTCAAGTTCACAACCGTCGACCCATGTGAAGCCTGCACATATGTAAACCACATGAGGACGCATGAGCTTCAAAAAACTTTCGAAAATCTGAGGCGTCGATGCGATATCTTCCAATTTGAGTTGATATGAAAGCTTTTCGTCGTCTCTAGAATTGTAGGTACCAACAACGTGTTCTGTACTATGTGCGGCGGTCACAGCACGACCAAGCTGACCGTTTCCACCGATGACCAGTACACGCATGGAGGGGCGGATCTCGTCGCGGCATGGAGTGATGGCCGACCTGAGTGGTGGAGCGTGTTCGTCTTTTGTGCTCATGATGTATGCTGTCTGAGCTGCTGGCCAGAATATGTCTAATTGTTTATCAAACGCAAAGATGTCGACTTCTTCTGGTGGATTGAATACTCCTCCCTGAACATATAGCACTGTAGCTTCCTGTATGCATAAGAATCCGTGCGCGACGCCTGGTGGTATGAAGAGCTGTCTTGCGTTTTCTGCGCTGAGTCTCACAGCAGCCCACTGGCAGAAGGTGGGGCTTTCAGGTCGAAGGTCGCAAATTACGTCGTAGATTACGCCACTCACAACTGAGACAAACTTACTGTACGTTGATTTGTGAAGCCCTCTCAAAGTATCTCGCACACTGTGTGAAATCGAAATTTGTTGTACGCCCGACTGCGGTTGAATCTCCCGGGGATATTTCTCGTCCGTGCGGAAAATCTCTCGAAAATAACCTCGCTGATCGGATATGGTGGCACCCACCACAACAAAAGCGCCGTGTATATGCAACTTTCTAGCACGCGGTTCACCTTCGCGTGAGAAAAACATCAGTGCGCGTTATAGCGTGTGCCAGCAGATCGTTCCGGCGAGCGGAGTCGGGCACCTGAGATAATGACACATGATATGAAACCAGCCCGGTACTATAATGATGCGTAAGACTATATATATCCGACGAGACCTAGACCTACATGTAGACGTGGAGCGTATGAAAAAGCATGAGACAACACGCACGACATCCGACGCGACCTATAAACCCAAGGTTGCAACATCACCGAGTTAGCCGCGCGTAGTCGCTACATCGATTGAGGACGATGTGACCGACGTCAGGACGAAGTGTCGTTTACATTCGCGACAGCGGTGCTACGCGATGTTTTCTGCATGAGATGGGAAGCATCTTCCCCCGTGTTTCCTCCAAAAAAGCGCCGTCTCCTGGATACCCTTCAGGCAACAGAGTGCGAGCTACGCTCGATGTGTAACACGTCCAGGACTGGTCTGGCACGCATAGTCGGCTCATGTTGAACCGTATTAACCGTATGCCTAGGTACATAATCTACGTTGCAATTTGCTGGGTGGTGTCCACACTGAGCTTTCGACTTCTTCCTCTCGGCCTTGTGTTCACGCGTGTGTTTTCACCCGCAACCTCAGAGCATGACGACGTGTCGGCACCAACCGCAGAGCATCTCGTTTTCATCGGCGATTCGCTTACACGTTATCAGTTTTTCGCACTACTATATAAATTCAGCCACCCGGCGAACAAGTTCCAGATTACGTCGTCTGCGAGAAGGTCTTTGGGTCGTGGCAGGCTTTTTATGAAAACTCGTCAGGGCTATTTGGGCATTCATGCAGCTGTGACTGTTTCCGACCGCACTATGTGATCGAGCAGAACTTGATGTCGCCATTCACACCGATGTGTGAGAATCGCTTCTGCACGTTGGATGTTGGTGGAATAGGTAGTATTTTACTAACATACTTACAGCTCTTCGGGGAAACAGAGAGCATGCACGGCATGGTTCTGCCTAACGAAACTCATTTAGCAACGATTGATACTGTGCAGAGGGCTGGCAAATGGTCATATTTGACGGTGAGTCAGTGTATGAACGATTTCGTCTCCCGCTTATCTCCCAGACCTACACAAATTTTCATCGGAACTGGGGCATGGCCGCATGCGCGAATCATGTTTGAGCTGAAAGATACGTTGATTGCGGCGAGTCGCTTGACGAGACATGTGTACTGGAAAGAGACGCCACCATTTCAGAATTCCTTGACAGGTGGCAAGGGACTTTCTAGGCCGCAGGATATTGATGAGCGTGCGCTCGAATACTGCGCTAGCGGACTTTGCAAATACATTCCGTTTCCCGACATTTTGCCTCGAAGTCTCGTGAACGAGGATGGCAAACCTGATTATTGGGATAACTTCCACTTCAGCTCAGGACAGCTCTACAGTCTTTGGAACGCCCATATCAGCGCGCACGCTGAGGGCTCGACAGCTATGAATCGTTTGTCACGGCAACTCACCACAGGCGACGATGGAAAGGCCGCGTAGTAGCGGTCGTGTGCGTTACTTCGGGGACCGAAAAGTGAAACATGCGAAGAGAACAGTGCTCTCAGGTCAACATTCTTGGATGCGTTGCGCGCGAAACGTGATGCTGCTTCACGCAAACGAAGTGCTACCGTTGGCCCGCTATCTTATTTGTGATAGTGAGAACTAAGAGTAGAGCTTTATAACTCGGGCATAAACATTGTACTTGAAGGCCAAGTTATTAAATTGACGCTCTAAAGTGTAGAGCGCCTCGTAACTTAACGAGCCGAGTTAGGCGAAAATGACCACGAGTAACTCTTCACGTCGTCGTTACAACTCGGGTCTCGCCCGCGAGATCAAAGGGCTTCTGCCGACCGACTCCGGCTCTCGAACGTTCGCCGCACGCCCGGTCGCTCGAATCGGTCGCTGACGCATCGCGAGTGCTCGGCCTCGGGCATTGCGTCTGTCCGACGGTTTGGGTCCGTCTCACCCTCAGCCAAAAATCCCAAAGCACGCGCGCATCACGCCGCGTGGTCGTCCACGCGCGAAAGCGCCCACCGTTTGCACCGTAAACTATGAATCAGACGTTCTGAGGACGCCAGTAATCTTTTATTGGAGAAGCCTACTGAAAATGAGAGATGTTTGTTCAAAAATGGTCCCTCGAAAAGATTACTGAGATGAGACTTCCCGAAGGCGGGTTCTAGCGCGTCTTTCGCGTACATCGTAAACTGCGCGTACGAAAAGGCCAGTCGACCACGATACTCGGGGCGTGGTCCTCGTGTGATGTAATGAAACGTTAGACACGCACGCAGAATATCAGCCGAAAATGTGTTACCGCGATGGAGTCGCTTTCACACCCATCGATTCAAACATTTTGCTATCAACTTTCAGACTCTGCGTGTCTCCTATCCAACAAGTGTCTTCGGGAACGTCGGGACGCAATGTCCCTGTTTTCTGAGACGTCCCTTCTGCAGATACACCATACAAGTAACCGGTTACATCCAGCTCATCCTCCGTACCAAATTGTCCTTCGGTGAGTCGAACGAGCCAAGAACTCAAGACTGCTGACTCTGCAGCACGGACACACCACGTAGACTTGACGAAGACATGCTCAAGTAGATTCGGGCTGATTTTTCGTTCCAAGTTTCCTCTCCGCGATGCGTGTCGGTTACCGTTGCACTTATGGTGCCTGGTGTCACGCCAGTCTATACCGTGCGCATATCTCATACTAAGCGCTTCTGCCTGGCCCCCGTGGCGAAAAATGCATCGAAGCACCGAATATTCACCCAGTATGGCCGATTCATTCTTCAAACTTCGTGGCAAGAATATGTCACAATTCTTTAGCCAAAGAAGAGACTCCTCATCTACAGCGAAAAAAGTAGTTTCGATGATAGGGCCGGGCAATGGTTCCAGGTTTTCAGGGAGGCACGTGAGATAGGAGCCCACGATTTTGATCTTCTGATCTTCTACGAACGACTGCGTTAGGACATCACTGAAATGAAAACCCGACGGTGTCCATTTCGGCATGAATGGACCTCGCGATGAGCTATTTATGAAGATGAAATAAGCGTACTCGTTCGGGCGATATTTCTGCACCCAATCGATGCTTGCGCCATATGCACCCAGATCCATGCCGGCGTTTTCTCGCCATAGCACGTTCACCCAGCCGGGACGCCTGTGCCTGAGTCTTTCTAGGCTCAGCACTTTTGGTAATGTGTTTTCGCAAGGTTCACAGTAGTCGCCGTTCACGACGATGTTATAATCCACCCTGCCGAGAGGATCTGAAGTGCCGGGAGTCGCGCCAGACAGCGCAACTATGATGAAATAGTTGAGATTGTACGTATCGATCACGCCCCCGTTGCCGGAATCCGAGTACGCGTACGTTACAAACGTTCGTCTCAGAACGTCACCTCGACTCGTGAGAGTTTTGGCGGAAAGAGGCAAAAAAAGCGAGACAAGGAGTACAACAGCGCCGACTGCACTCACCAAAAGCACAACCGAAGAGCGCTTAATGCGAACGCGATCTGAACGAAATGACATTCAGCCGATTCGGAAGCCGCGCGCGAAGTGCGGTGCTATATTTTATCGAGATCGGTTTTCACTTTTGTCGAACGGGGGACGTACGCTCATAAAGAATACAGTAGGAGAACGAAGGGTCATCAACACGGGTGCAATACAATCACTTTGACTGTAGTCCTAACAGACGGAAATTCGGACATGCCCGCGAAATTGTCATTTCCCAATGTTTGGCGTCTCCGATATGGTGTGCGTTGCAAAAGAGATGGAAATACGGTTGAAATGTACGATTAAAAAATGCGCTTTTGCCTTCACGTAACGTGCGCGTTGATCAATTGGGCGGGTTTGTATTGTTCAGTTCTTTGCAAGCAAATCTGCGACCGGTGAGTAACTATATCATGATTTTGTCTTCTCTTCTTTGTCACATACGAATTCCACCAGTTGAGGGCGAAGCCGTCAATACAGGATGTGGACGAAGCGCGGAGTCGAAGTTACCCCAGAACGAAGTCAAATCCCGATCAGTGTACCACGCGACGGTTTCTGCTATTCCTTGCTCCCAAGATTTTTGCTGGACCCAGCCAAGTGCCAGCAGTTTCGAACAGTCAATAAAGTATCGCCTGTCATTAAAGGCTCTGTCAGATACCTTTACGATCGAGTCGTCGGGATCATCATTCGAATGATGATAGGACAAGTACCGTTTTTTCATAAAAGTTATGAAAATGACGTGAAAATCTTCATAACTCGGGCCCACGTTTCTTCGGAACTCGGGACTCGTCAATCCCTGAGTTAATCACAGGGGCTCGAGTTATGCCCGAGTTCTGAAAATTGACTGCTGCCTTCTAATAATAGCAAGTAAGAAGTAGGCAAATAGAAATAAGGTAGTAGCAGTGGAAAATGTCGTGAGTCTGAAGAACACATCTGGGGAAGTTGACTTGTCAACATAAAAAGAAGCTTGGATACCGGAGCGTAGCGTATGCTGCAGCACA